>Ga0302320_10000805_pt1 | contig 74209 bp, 62 predicted proteins | sample Bog_T0_3_FD_202130 | JGI IMG/M metagenome (GOLD analysis project Ga0302320, IMG submission 202130) | Peat permafrost microbial communities from Stordalen Mire near Abisko, Sweden - Bog_T0_3 | ecosystem: Environmental > Terrestrial > Soil > Wetlands > Peat | place: Sweden: Abisko, Stordalen Mire... | reverse complement strand
AGATCCGCAAACACTGCGCCCTCGACTCCGAACTGGGGGACCTGCTTCAGGACGCGATGGAGAAGCTCAAGCTCTCGGCGCGGGCCTACGACCGGATCCTGAAGGTCTCGCGCACGATCGCCGACCTTGCCGGAACGGAGTCGATCGCCGCGCCGCACCTGCTGGAAGCCATCCAGTATCGGAGCTTGGACAGGGAGCTCTTTTGCTGAATGAACACGATCATTCCGATTCCTGAAATCCAACAGCGCATCCATGTGGTTCGCGGCAAGCGGGTCATCACAGATGCCGATTTGGCGCGATTTTATGGAGTTGGCACGCGCGATCTGAACAAAGCGGTTTCCAGAAACCCCGATAGGTTTCCCGAGGACTTCTGCTTCCATTTAACGCCTCCAGAGGCATCAAACTTGATGTTCCAAACTGGAACATCAAGTTCCCAACACGGTGGAAGAAGAAAGGTTACACGAGTCTTCACCGAGCAGGGCGTCGCCATGCTGGCCAGCGTTCTCCGTGGTGACCGGGCGGCAGCCATGTCGATCGCAACTGTTCGTGCGTTTGTTGAACTCCGGGAACTCCTGGCCAACTATCGCGAGCTCGCGGTCAAGCTTTCCGAACTTGAGCGAAAACTGGAAGGCCACGATTCAGCCATCTCCAATCTGTTTGAGGCCATCCGCCAGCTCCTTGCCTCGCCGGAACCCGAACACTCGCGGAAGATCGGGTTCCACCGCGGCAACCGATGAAGTCAACTTTTTCAACCTGACCCCTTACGATTGACCCGTAGATGGCGGAAAGTTGCTTGTTGGCCGGTTGTACTCTGCCTTTCTCCCAATTCCATACCGAGGCGCAATGAACCTTGAACACTTACGCGGGGAGACCCGGGTGGGGATTTACCCCATGCTGGGCGGGCGGTCCGTGTGCTACCCTGCGAGTGGGCGCAGCCATACATTTTTTCTCTACCCATTCCTCTTACCAAAATGAAAATCGAACATACACTTCTCATGGCGCTGGCAACCGTCGCGGGTTTAGCGTCGCAGGCGCCTGCCCAGACGCTCGTGGACCTGGGCTCGGCCGCGACCTACTCGGTTCTGGCCGGCGCCTCGGTGGTCAACACGGGCCCAAGCCTCCTCACCGGAGATCTTGGGGTCAGCCCCGGGGCCACGGTGACTGGGTTTGCACCGGGCGGTGCGGGGGGGCAGGGGGACGTCACTGGAACGATCAACATCGACAATGGCGCCGCGGCCCAGGCCGAGTCCGACCTGGCCACCGCCTACGCCTATGCCAAGGGACTCACGCCGACTGAGGATTTGACAGGCCAGGATCTCGGGGGCCTGACTTTGACCCCCGGGGTTTACTCCTATTCAGCCGCAGCGCAGCTCACGGGAACCCTGACGCTCAACGGCGAGAATGAGGCAAACCCCGTCTTCGTCTTCCAGGCGGGATCCACCCTGAACGCCGCGGACGGCAGCGATGTCCTGCTCATCAACGGCGCACAAGCCGGCGATGTTTTCTGGCAGGTTGGAAGTTCGGCGACGCTGCTCGGGGATTCCTCGACGTTCGAGGGCACCATCCTCGCAAATACCTCCATCACCGTGGACTCAGGTGCAACGGTGGTCGGCGGTTTGCTTGCGGAAACCGGCACAGTCACGCTGACGGATGACGTCCAGACGGCAATCCCGGAGCTTGCGGGCACTTCACTTTGGCTCGCGGTTTTTGCGGGCCTGCTCCTCTGTGTCGGAAAGTTCCGGCGGCAGCCGGATGCCCGCACCGGGGCTTGATCCATTTCTCAGTCGGCGGACAGGGCAAAGCATTTGATGCTACCGCTCCGGGCGGGAAAGTCCTGGAACATCGCGCGGATCATCACGGGAACAATCCTCGACAATTTGTCCCGCCGCCCTTCGCTGGCCGCGCGGGCTTCGTAGATCACCTTGGGATGAGCGGGAGTGGACGCAGCCCGGTCGATGATGACTATGTGAGCGGATGGGGCGGCCGGAGCTTGTAGCCAAGAAATGCGATGATTGCCGAGAAGTGTTTGACGGCCGGTTCGGTACGATTTTGTTCCCAGTTCGATACCGAGGCGCTATGAACCCCGATTCGGAGCGCAGTTGTCCTTTGGTCCGAACCAAGGTCCAGGCGACGCTTCCTGATGTGGTCGCCGATGGTTTTCAGCTCCTTTGGATATGCGCAACTCTTTGGTTTACAGCATACGAGTGCAAAATGACAACTTGGCACTGAACCCCTGCCCCTGCGGGCACCTCGGCGACCCGAAGCGCCGATGCCGCTGCACCCCTGCGCAAATCCAGAACTATCGGGCCCGGGTCAGCGGCCCGCTGCTCGACAGGATCGACCTCCACGTCGAGGCGCCCGCGCTCTCGGTGGCTGAGATGCGAACCGCTGCGCCGGGGGAAACATCCGCGGCGATGCGCGAGCGCGTGCTCGCCGCGCGCAAGCTGCAGGCGGCGCGCTTCGGCAAGTCCAAGGCGAACCTCAACGCCCGCATGGCCCATGGCCAGATCCGCAAACACTGCGCCCTCGACTCCGAACTGGGGGACCTGCTTCAGGACGCGATGGAGAAGCTCAAGCTCTCGGCGCGGGCCTACGACCGGATCCTGAAGGTCTCGCGCACGATCGCCGACCTCGCGGGAACGGAATCGATCGCCGCGCCGCACCTGCTGGAGGCAATCCAGTACCGAAGTCTGGATAGGGAGCTTTTTTGCTGAATGAACACGATCATTCCGATTCCTGAAATCCAACAGCGCATCCATGTGGTTCGCGGCAAGCGGGTCATCACGGATGCTAATCTGGCTCGCTACTACGGAGTCGGTACCCGCGATCTGAACAAAGCGGTCTCCAGAAACCCAGATCGGTTTCCCGAGGACTTCTGCTTCCACTTGGCACCGCCAGAGACAACAAACTTGATGTTCCAAACTGGAACATCAAGTTCCCAACATGGTGGCAGAAGGAAGGTTATACGAGTGTTCACGGAGCAGGGCGTAGCCATGTTAGCCAGTGTGCTAAGGGGTGAGCGGGCTGCAGCGATGTCGATCGCTATCGTCCGGGCCTTTGTCCAACTCCGCGAACTCCTGGCAACCCACGGGGAACTTGCCGCGAAGCTCGCTGAGCTCGAGCAAAAGCTGGAGGGTCATGATTCCGCGATCTCCAATCTCTTTGAGGCCATCCGCCAGCTCCTGGCCTCGCCCGAACCCGAACACTCGCGGAAGATCGGGTTCCACCGCGGTAACTGATGAAGTCAACTTTTCAACCTGACCTCTTACGATTGACCGCCCGTTAGGGCATCGGAATGTCCCGGCGCGCCTCCTTGTGAAAACGGGCCCGCATATCCCCAAGCCAGGGATCCATGAAGCGGTCGGCCAGATTGACGGCGATCGTCTTGTTCACGCCGGAAGCCAGCGTCGCAAAGAGTACCTGGCCGGCCGGGTCGATGATGGCAGATTCGACGTCGAACCCGGATGAAACCAGGTATAGGTGGTTCTCCAGCGCAGTTGCCTTGAACAGCGCCAAGTATCCACCTGCGGTCGGCAGGAACAGGATCTCCGCCCCTTGGAGGGCCATCGCGCGCGCGGGATCGACGTATTCCTCATCCCAGCAGACCAAGATGCCAATCCTGCCAAAATCCGTGTCGAAGACCGGGAAGAAATCCCCCGGGGTCAGGCCCCCTTCGACTTCCTCACGTGGCAGAAACACCTTCCGATACTTGCCGGCCACATTTCCGTGCCGGTCGATGAGAACCGCGGTGTTGTAGATGGCCGGCCCCGCCCTTTCCGTGAGGCCGGCCACGATATACATCCCATACTTGCGGGCCGCTTGGCCGAGTCGCCTCGTGCTGGGGCCTGGAATCTCCTCCGCGGCGCAGACATAGGTCTTGGAACTCCCTTCGATGAGGATTTCCTCACCCAGGCAAACAATGTCCGGCTTCTCCTTTGCAATTTCATCGATCGCCTTGAGATAGGCGCCCACGTTGTCCGGGTTGTCCCGTGGATGCAGGGAAACGGTTCCGACACGGACCCACCTGGCGGGCGGTGGCTGGGTCTCCTCAAAGGTGATGTCGTCCCACCAAACGGTCCCCTGCGGGGCCCATCCGAGGGTCAATTCAAGCCTGGCGCACGCGGCACCCGGCGGAGCCGGCACCGAGAGCGTTGTGCGTGTCCAGTCCCCATCCGGCGATTTTTCGTATGCGTAGTCGGGCTGCCCCACGCGATGCCCCCGGTTGTCCAGCCAATCGAGCCGGGCCACAACTTGCCGCGATTCGTCATGGACCCCGCGCGCCCGGTAATACGCCGTCAGCCTGTAGGTGCGGCCGGCCAGGATGCCCTTGATGGCGTAGGCCCAGCCGCCGTACTCGGCGGGATTGCCATCCCCCGAAATGGCCAGCGCATCGGGAGCCGAACGAAAACGGGAAGTGTCGATAAAGCACTTTGGCTGGATCTCCGCCCTTTGGGCCCAGACCGACCAGCCCGGGGCGGTCTGTCCGTCCTTGCTGAAGTTCCTCAATTCAAGATGCAGCTCGTCGGCCTGTTGCGCACGGCTCGGACTGGACAATACCCCAACCAGGAATACGCAGAAAATCGGAAGGGGGCGGAGCGATCGCATGGCTATGTCAATTGGAGGGAGTCAGATGAAGTCAACCCAGACCACCCCCATACGATCTGCGCTTCTGATCTCCAGCGCAAATCCAACACCATCGGAGCCGGGTCGGCGGCCCGCTGCTCGATTCTGTAATTCATTACAGAATCCAGGACCCTTTAGATTGGCCTTACCGGGTAGCGCAAAGGAGGATCGCCGGGCCGGCTCCGTTGGGAGTGTACTCCCGTCCGATCAATTCAATTCCAGTGTAGCCCACCCCCCACAAGACCTCGAACATTGCCTCGAGCGTCAGCCAGACGGACTCAGGGCGCACACCGCTCAGGTAGTGCTCGGTCGGCTCGTGATGTATGCGCCCACGGAGGCGGCCAGGCGCGGCCGAGGCTTCGACCTCCGGGCAGTAATGCGTCTGCAACCAAAGCATCGGCGAAGCCTTGCAGGCGGACTCAAGAAACCGTTCGGGCCAGCGAAGGTGGTATAGCAATCCGAGGGACATGATCACATCGTAATTCCTGTCGAAGGTCACCTTGGGCTCGTCGAGATCATCCTGGATGAATTCAATGTTCCTGCAGCCCCTTAGCTCCGCCAGCAGTCTTGCCTTGGCTAGACTTTCGGGCCTCACCTCGACAGCCCGGATTTGGGCGTTGGGGAATTCCCGCGAAAGCAGGGTTGTATGTCCGCCCTCGAAGCAAGCGCATTCAAGGATGCTGGCCGGCTGGCGCGCTGATGCCTGCAGCCTCTTGATGAGAGGCCACACCCGCGTGTCCCTCTCGGCAAAGTACGTCGAGCCGTAACTCTTTCCGTTCAGCGTAAAGCCCGTGAACCACTCCCCAAGCGCCGCCACTCGCTGGGCGATGGGGTCGGGATCGGTGGGTGCAGGCGTCTGGCTCACGGGAATGGCCATGATTGCTGGGAATGCACTTTTCCGTAAAGCCAATTCAACCCTCGATTGGATCGGGAGACGTTCTGCTGAATCAGGTTCATTTCAATTCACGATGCAATCCGATCACATTTTCTTATCTGTTTGTAGGTTATAAAGTTAATACTCTATCGTTTTGGTTGACATTGACACAGTTGGATACTTCGCGTTTTTCTGAATCGCGGACGTTTTCAGGTCATGGGACCGAACACTCCGACCCGCGACCAAACCTCTGGAGCGAGCACGATCACGATACGGCTCCAGCGCCTCCCCGCACCCGCAGCAATCTCGCCCCGGAGGGGACCCGATGAAGCCGAGGCCACGCACCTCCCCAGCCCACCCATCATGCACACACGCAGACAATTCATCCGAGCCGCCGCCCTTGGCGCGGCCGCAGCAGGCACTCTTCCCGGACTCCTCCGGGGGCAAACTTCCCCGGGAGCCAAGCCAGAATCCTACGGCAACGGGGATAGTGAGCCACCCCAGGCTGTAAACAGGCAGATCGTCGATTTTCACAACCACTGGATCACGCCCCGTGAAATCGAGTTGCTCAGCCGGCGCACGGAGGCGCCCAGAATCATCGTCGGGGCCGATGGGCAGAAGATCCAGGTGTCCAAGGCCGCCGGCACCTACCCCGCTGGAACACATCCGCTGTCTGAAGCCCAGTACGACGTGGAGTCGCGCATCAGGCACCTCGACAAGGCGGGGGTGCACCACCAGGTCGTTTCCACGGCCGGCGCATCCTACGACGGAGTCATTCCGCCCGACGAGGCCCGTCCTATCTGGCGGGCCCACAACGAAGATCTGGCCGAGTTGGTACGGAAGTACCCGGACCGGTTCTCCGCCCTCGCGTCCCTGCCCACCGGCAATCCCCAGTGGGCTGCTGAGGAACTCGATCGGGCCCATCGGGAACTCGGCCTGATCGGAGCCACCCTTCCTGTGGACGCCTTCGTGAGCCTGGAGGGAGCCCGGTCCCTGGCTCCGGTTTTCGAGGTCGCCCAGAAGCACGGGAGCCACATCTTTGTCCATCGCGGCGCGGCGGGACTCAACGTCCCCGGCCAGCACCCGGAATTGGGCGACGACACGAACCACTACTTCGGGCTCCCAAGGGGCATCGATCCGTCGAGGCTGCACGAATCGGCCGTTCCCGGGGACAATGCCAACGCACGCTACACCCTCGCGACGACCACACACCTGGCTATCGCGACCATCACCCTCGCCCTGACCGACTTTCTTGACCCCTACCCCGACGTCTCGGTTCAGGTCCTGATGCTCGGCGGCTCCATCAGCTTCGTAGCCGAGCAGGTGGGCCTTTCGGCCCGACGCGAGGGCGGTCCGAATCCCGCCGACAGGCTGCGGAGGATCTACGTCGACACCGGCCCCTACAGCAAGTCACCCCGCGGGATCGCCCTGGCCGCGAAGGTGTTCGGGGCAGACCGCGTACTCTTCGGCTCCGACTTCGGTGCACAGCCCGAGTTGTCGACATTCATCGCCGCGGTGCAGGGCGCCCGCCTGAGCCCGGAGGAGAAGGACCTCATATTCACCGGAAACGGTCGCAGGCTGCTCGCCGCCCACGGCGTGACGCTCACGGCCTGAGCCGCTGTCCGCCGGTCACGCTCTTCGCTCCCACACCCCAAAATACTCGCCGCGATTCTCGTCGCCAAATGACTCGTGGAGAGGCTCGGCGCGGTAGCCAAGCAGTTCCACGCTTCTGGCCAGAAACTCCCTAAAGGACCTGGAGGTCCACGCGTGGGCGTGTTCCCTCCGCAATCGGGAATAACGGATGTGGCCGGCGATCTTCTCCGCGGACTCCATGAAGACGTGCGGTGCGGCGCTCCTTAGAAAGTCGAGGTAATGTTCGTCGGAATTTTCCGTGACGCCATTTTGAAAGTCGCCCCACAGGTGTTCGAAGGACGTGACCGAGCGGTGCCGGTCAAAGGTGAAATCCTTGTCCGGCACTGCTATCAAGAAACGTCCGCCGATCGCCAGCACCCTGAAGCCCTCCTGGATCGCCTTCACAGGGTTGGCGAGATGCTCGATCACATGGCTCATGATGACGAAATCAAGCGTGCCGTCCTCGAGAAACCCAAGACCGGCGGTGTCCAGGTCCGAGAGGTGGTGAGGACTGACAAACAGGGCTGGATCGACCTCTGGGAAAAACTCCCTGACCCGTTCCACCGTGATCGCATCCACATACATGGCCTTCGCGCCCGGTGGAAGCGGACAGGGACTGTGGAGCGCACCCACCTCAAGCCCGGAACCACGAAGCAAGTCGATTCCCGGTTGACGATGTGCGGCGCTGGCCATGGCAGGTGCGGCGGCGATCATTGGGAAAGAGGAGCTGGAGTCCAGCGCCTTGGAATCTCACGAGGGACACGCTTGCCCGGCCTGCCGGTTTTCCGCACAGTAGGGCATTTCCTGGACCATGACATCTAGCCCAGGCGGCCGGAAAGTCCGCCCCAATCCCTTGGACATGCCGGCACTCGCGCTGGCCCTTGCTGCCTTTGTGTTCCTGGCCTGGCGCCAGCATCAGCTCGTGAACCGATATGCGGTCAACGTCCTCTATTGGGACCAGTGGGCCTATTACGATGTCCTGTTTCAAAACAGGGGCTGGTGGTCGACATTCAACTTTCAGGTCGGTCCTCACAGGATGGGCATGGGGTTTGTAGTCACGAGAATCCTTGCGCATCTGAGCGGTTGGGACTCCCGATGGGATGCATTCGGCGTGAGTTTCACACTCATCCTGGCGGCCGGCCTGGCCTGGAAACTCGCCCTCCGTTGCGGCGTTCGGGCCGGCCTCTCCCTGATCGCCATCCCACTGCTGTTTTTCAACCGCCATGAGTACGCGGCATTCAGCGAAACCGCCAACATTTCCCATGGGGCGATGCCCTTGCTCCTGATCATGCTGTTCTGCCTTGCGTGGTTTCTTCGCCGGCCGGGCTGGCGGATCACCGTCCTGGCGGCGTTGACCTTTCTGCTCATCTTCACGGGTTTCGGACTTTTCATCGGGGTGATCGCCCCGATGCTCCTCGGGCTCGAAGGGCTGCAGGCCCTGAGGTCCGGCGACCGTTCCCGCTGTGTTTGGGCCATGTTGGCCATTCTCGTGATTTCAGCGGGATGGCTCCTGTTTCTCAGGAACTACATCTACACCGCAGCGATCCCAAACTTTCGCTTCCCCTATGAGAGGCCGCACGAGTATTTCCTCTTTATGGCGATCATGCTGGCCAACTTCCTTGGAGTGGCACACGCCGGTGCGCTGGTGCTTTGGGTCGGGGCTGTTTTTGCGGGCGCAGTCCTGGCAGTCCTCGCCGTATACGGCCGCAGGATCGTCAGACGGGGCGTCGCAGAGGAGCCCGTGAACACGGTCATCTTCGCTTTGGCCGCCTTTGAGGTCGCTTACCTCATCAACACGGCCATTGGCCGGGTTATGTTGGGCCTCGACGAAGCCCCTATTGCCTCCCGGTACGTAATCCTGATGATCCCCGGGGGCCTCGCGGTCTTTCTGGCGCTGGCGACTTGCGCGCGCCCCAAGCTCGCGCGGCGACTGAGCGTTGCCTTTGCGTTGCTGCTGATTCCCGCTACCGCCTTTTTAAGGACCTCCGAGCAGAACGCCCTGGACGGGTTTTCGACCGGCAGAAGAAATTGGAAAGAGGCCTACCTTCGGACCCACAGTGAGTCAGAGGCCTCGAAGGTCTCCCATTTCGACGTATTTCCGTTTCCTGTTTCCGACAAGCTCATGTTTCTTGAGACCCGTCACTTGAATCTGTTCAACGGGGACCCAAGATAGCAGGATGGCAAGGGCTTGATCCGGAAACCGCAACCGAGAGTCACGTCGATTGCCGGCATTTGGCCCCGGCGAGGCACCATTCCGCCCAGTCGACCAGCACGATGGCGACAAAGCATACGGCCAGCGGCACGCCGGCACCCAGGTAGCCCGGGTTGATGGCGCCAAAGCTCAGGGCGTCGACGAGCGCGACGACAAGGATGTTGCCGGCGAGCCCCAACCCGAGCGCGGTGCTGAGGACGAGAAGCCATGGGAGCTCCCTTCGCCACAGGGCCCGGCCGAGGGACAGCACCCACAGGATTCCCGCGACAGGCAGCAGCCATGGTATGGCTCCTTGATAGACGTGAAGCGTGAACCAAATTGCCGCCAGACGGCGCGGGGAGCGCAGCGCTGCCGCCGCCGCCGGATCGGCCGGGGCGACCGGCTCGTGGGTGATCCGCCGGACCCAGGCGAGATCCTCAGGGAGGCCGAAGCTGGCCATGGGCTCTGGATTGTAGGGACAAGAACATATCAAACCGTACGCAGCATGCGCCGACTGCCAGACCGTGGCTGTGGACCCCGGGTACAGGTCGGGGCGCAGGGTATGCCGGGGCGGCCCGGAGGGAAGGCGCCCGTCATCGCAGGCTGCGTTCACCTCGCGCGCAAGCTGCCCATAAAAGGCCTGTGCCTCCTTTGCCGACTTTGCGTGACCGGTAGAGGCGACCGCGTCCCGAAACGTCCACATCATCCAGGCTCCGCCGATCTCATGCTCGGAGGCCGGGATTCCCATCGCATCCTGCGTAGCCTTCATGAATGAGGCGCCGATGCCGTACTCGATCTCGTGGCGGAGGCTGGCAAACGCCGGGCTCACGGCGTAGATGCGCTCCCGGGCCCCGTGGGTGACGGGAATGCGGCGCACCGGGTCCTGCGGCTTCACGCGGCTGATTGCGCTGTAGGCCGAGACAAATGCCCTGTCCCGGAATTCGACGATGCCCCAGAATCCATAGGCCCGGTAGTTCTGCAGGGCCACGGCGGCGACCGCCAAGGCTGCCAGGAGGAAGGGAGCGCACGCCCAGCCGATGGAAGCGCGCCTTGGGTTGCGCCAGAGGAAGGCGACGAGCAGCGCCGACAGCATGGGCAGCGTCCAGACCGCCTCCTCGCGCTCCAGCCACATTGCCCCCATGCCGAGCCCCGCCAGCGTCGCCCAGGCAGCGCGCGTCCGCTTCCCCGATTCGGCCCGCAGGACGAAGCCAAGCATACCCGCAGCGGAAAACAGCACCAAACCGGGCCAGACCGACTGCCGCCATGCACGGACGAACGCGCCGGTGTCGGCCATGACCGGGCAAAGGACGAGTGCGACCAGAAACAGGACACGAGTCCAGGGGCGAAGCTGAAGCGGGCGCAACGCGAGCACGAACAGCCATGCGGCCGCAAGGTACAGCAAGTTCTGGGCGACGGTGATCTGCATGCCTAGCGCAGATGCCCCCGCCAGGAACATGGGATAGAAGGGCCCCTTGGCCAGGGTCATTTGGTCATACGGGCCCAGCCATTGACCCTGCAGCAGGAACGTCGCGAGCCTGAGGAACAGCCGGTCGTCATAGGGATCGGCCGGGAGGGCGTACTGGACCTGGCCGGAGGCCATCCAAAGCTTGGCGGCACAGGCGAAAACGAACGCAAGGACGAGCCACCGCTGCGCGGGATCGTTGTCTGAAGGTCTCATGGGGAGGACGGTCCGCGCAGCCTGGCGATCATCGCCTCCGCCGGGCCGAAGCCGGGCTTGATGCGAAGGACTTCCTCGTACTGCCGGATGCCTTCGCCCACGCGCCCCGGCGATTGGGCTAGGGCGTTGCCCAGGTTGAAGTGCGCCTCGATTGAGTCCGGGTTGGCGCGGATGGCGGCCTCATATTCGGCGATTGCGTCGGCCATTCGTCCGGGCATGGCCGATAGGGCTATGCCCAGGTTGATATGAGCCTCCGCGTAGTCGGGCTTGATCCGAAGCGCGGCCCGGTATTCCGACATGGCCTCGGACGCACCCTCGGGCCGCGTCGCCAGCGCCATGCCCAGGTTGTTGTGCGACTCGGCGGAGTCCGGGTTGAGCGCGATGGCAGCCCGGTACTCCTCGACCGCCTCGGGCAAGCCCCCGGGCCGGGCGGCGAGCGCGTTCGCGAGGTTGTTGTGCGCCGGCGAATAGTTGGGATCGAGCCTCAGCGCCTCCCGATACTCTGCGATGGCCTCGTCGAGGCGGCCCGGAACCTTGCCTAGGCTGCAGCCAAGGTTGTAGTGGGCAAAGCTGTTCGACGGGTAATCGCGGACCGTCACCTCCCAAAGCCTGAGCTCGGTGCGGTAGTCCTCGTTGCGCTGTTCGGTCCGGAAGACCAGCATTCCAGCCAGCACGGGAACGAAGACGGCAAACGGCAGTCCCTTCAGGCCCATCGCCGCCAATCCCCTCCAGGTTCCGAGAAGAACCAGAACGAGCACCGCTGCAAGCGGCAGGTACATGCGGTGCTCGGCCATGGTCTGGCTCGCCAGCGGGACAACGCTGGAACTTGGAGAGAGAATGATGAAGAACCATGCGCCCAGAAACCCGAGGGCGGGCCGGCGCCTGAGGGCAACGATCGTGCAGCCCACAAGGAGCAGCAGCAGGAGCGCTTGAGGCAGCACGGCCATGGGGCTCCGCACCAAGTCGCGCCCGTAGTCAAAGACGAGGGGATGCGGCCAAACCGCAAGGCGCAGGTAGCGGACAATCGCGCGGCACTGCGTGAGCGAGTAGGCCCACCATGGAACCGCCGTGCCGAAACCGGCGACCTGCCCGCGGTTTCCGCCCATGGCCCGCACGAGAAAGCCGAGCAGCAGCCAGCTCGACGCGAGGCCGGCATGCACCCGCCAGCGACTCCGCAAGGCGTCGCGAAACGTCCCCGCCACAAAGGTCCTGTCGTACAACAGCACCAGGACCGGGGCCGTGACCATGACCTCCTTCGTCGCCATGCCGAGGAAGCAGCAGAGTATGGAAAGACAGAACCAGGCAGGAGAAGGGGTCAGGTTGTACCCTGTGCCCTCGGCAGCCGAGGGCACAGGGTACAACCTGACCCCTTTGACAAAGCAATACAGCGTCAGCAGGTAAAACAGCCCCATCAGGGACTCGGCCCGGTCGGATATGAACGTCACCGATTCCGTCGCGAGCGGGTGGACGGTCCAGATCAGCGCAACAGCGAAAGCGAAGAGAAAGGGGTCAGGCCCTGAATTCTGTAATGAATTACAGAATTCAGGGCCTGACCCCTTTGCCATCGTCCGCCGGACGATTCCGAAGAGAACAAGGGCCGCCAGAAGATGAATCGCCAGGTTGAACGCGTGGTAACTCCAGACGTTGGCGCCGCCGATCGCATAGTTGAGCGCAAACGACAGGTTGAGCAGCGGCCGCCCGTCGGCCGTCGAGCCATTGTGCGGGGGGCGAAGCGCGTCCCATACGGGCCACAGGTGGCGGATTGTGCCGTTGTCCTGAATCGTGGGCGCGTCGTCGAAGACAAACGGGCCCGAAAAGGAGTTGTGATACGCGGCCAGCCCCGCCGCCACGATGGCGGCGGCGGCGAGCAGCGTGCTCAGGGACTTGGAACGGGCAGTCATGGCGGCGACGCCTGCAGTTGCTCCACCCATTCCTGCGCAGGCGCAAACCCGGGCCTCAACCGAAGGACTTCCTTGAACTGGGCCAGGGCCTCGTCCCGGCGGCCCGGGATTCCCGCGAGGGCGACCGCGAGGTTGAAGCGTGCCTGCAGGAAATCGGGCCGGAGCCTGAGCGCGGCCTCAAACTCGGCGACGGCCTCCCGCATTTCTCCGGGCTGCCGCCTCAGCGCATTGCCAAGGTTGTTGTGCGCCTCGGCAAAGTCGGGCTTCAGCCGGAGCGCCTCGCGGTACTCAGCGATTGCCTCAGGAAGCGAATCTTGGGTTCTGGAAAGGGCGCTTCCGAGGGCGTTGTGCGCCTCGGGAAACTCCGGATCGAGCCGGAGGGCCGCGCGGTACTCCTCGATGGCGTCGGACAGGCGCCCCGGCGCGGAAAGGTAGGCGTATCCAAGGCTCGCATGGGCCCCGGAGGAATTCGGATCGATAAGAACGGCCGCCTTGTAGTGGGCGATCGCGTCCGGCAGCCGCCCTGGCATCCCCAGCAGGGCGTTTCCAAGGTTGATGTGCGCCTCGGGAAAGTTCGGCATGAGCCGCAGGGCCTCGCCGTACTCCTCGATCGCCTCATCCATGTGTCCGGGGACGGAGGAGAGGGCCGTGCCGAGACTGTTGTGGGTGTTCGGGCTGTCGGGGTTGTACCTGAGCGAGGTGCGGAATTCATCGATCGCGGGCTGGAGGCCCCCGGGACGTCCCGCGAGGAGGATGCCGAGGTTCGTGTGCGCCATCCAGGCGCCGGGATTGCGCTCCAGGGTGGAGCGGAAGAGCGTCTCGTCATCCCTGAACATGGCGCAGTGTCCCCACGTCAACCCGCCGAGGACGACGACAAGCGCGGACACGGCCCAGCGCCCCAAGGTCCGGTCGCAGGCCCACGACAGCGCCGCTCCCGCGAGGGCGAGCGGCCCAAGGTCAGGAAGGTACTGCCAGTGGTCCCACACCCACGAATAGAGCGCCCCGTACAGGTTCACGAAGCCGAGCACGGGAAAGAGCGAACCGACAAAGAAAAGCGCTGCCGCGAAGGGAGCGCGGCTGCGGCCCCGCATCGTCCATAGGAACAGGAGCAGGGCCGCCGCCGAAAGGGGGAAGAGCCACTGCCACCAGACGGAAGCGTCCACCCGCCACCGCACGTAGATGAAATTCAGATCGGACGGCCAGAGTATCTGGCCGAGATAGAACCAGACGGCGCGCCCGGCCACGAGGAGCCGGTCGGCGAACGGAAGCGTGAAGTCCCCACCCTGCGCCCCAAGATAGCGCCGCTCAACCCAGCTGCTGAAGGCCCCCGCGATCGCGCCAATGGCCAGCCAGGGCAGGAGCGGAACGACGTCCTTCCTCCACTTGAGCTCGCCGCGCTTCCACCAGAAAACCACCAGGAGCGCCGCCGGAAGGGTGACGGTGACCGTCTTGCAGAGAAGCGACAGGACAAACAGGCTCAAGGCGGCCGCGTACGCTCCCCTCCCCCTTGTGCGGTCAAACCCGAGGTAGGCATAGGCCGCACTGAGATAGAACACGATCGAGAGCGTGTTCTTCTGTTCCGTGATCCAGGCGACCGACTCGACATGCACCGGGTGCAGCGCGAATAGGAGCGCGGCAAGCCAGGCCCCGGGCGCGGCGAGGCGCCGAAGCACGGCGCCGAAGAGGACGGCCGCCCCGGCGTGAAGCAGGACGGTGACAACATGGTACCCCACGGGCTGGTCCGACCAGAGCCTGTGCTGGATCCAGAAAAAACTGTGGAGCAGCGGATAGTACTGCTGGGTCGCACCGACTTTCGTCCAGATGAGACCCAGGCCCCGGAGCGATCGCAGCGCCCGGGCCGTGACATAGTCGCTGTCGTTCCATATGAACGTGCCCGAAAGCGAGGGAATATAGGCGATCCCCGCGGCGCACGCCACAAACGCCGCGCCCCAAGCTTCGCGAACCCGGTCCGGCCTGGGGTGAATTGCCGTGGCGGGAAGTGCTTGCGCCATTCCGCCAATCAAAATGAGGGCCCAAACCGCAGCGCAACCCTTAACGACCGGCTGTAACCCGGAAATCCGGCGGAATTTTGCCGAAAACAGCCTCTTAGTTCCCTGCCTGGGCCGTGGACGCGCCGCCCATGTTCTTGGCGAGGAAGGCCTCGATATCGGTGAAGATCTCGATCCGGTGGTCGATATAGTGGACGCCGTGGCCCTCACGCTGAACAAAGTGCTTTTCATAGGGCACGTGGTACTTGTCGAGAGCGGAAACGAGCGACGATGACTCGCCAATCGAGGCGATCGGGTCGTCATAGCCGTGGTAGACAAAGATCGGAATCTTGACCTTGTCGATGTGCCGCAGAGGCGAAATCGCATCGAACTTCTTTGGGTCGGCCTTCGGGTCGCCCAGATGCCGCCGGAGGTACAGAAACTGCGGATTATCGAGGAAGCTTTCCTGGCGCGCCTCGTCCATGACTTGTTCCCAGTCAAAAATACCCGAAAGCGACACAGCGCATCGGTACAGGTCGGGCTCGAATGCGGCGCCGCAGACCGCAAGATAAGCGCCGAAGGAGCCACCGACAATGGCAACCCTGCTGCGGTCGACCACGCCTGACCGAATCAGGGCAAGAGTTCCGTCGGTCACATCGTTGCGCATCTTGACGAAGTCGAAGCGATCCTCATAGGGGAAAACTCCCCGGTAGTTCTGCGATCCGCGGTAGTTGGGCTGCAGGACGGCGTAGCCCCGGCTTGCCAGGAACTCGGCGATCGAGTCGAAACCGCCGCCGTCCCGGGCCCATGGCCCGCCGTGGGGATAGACCACCAACGGGACGGGGTGTGCCTTGGATGCCCCCGCGGGAAGCGTCAGGTAGGCCTCGACTGGATATCCGTCGCGCGCCCGGTAGGTGATCGCCTTTCTAGGGCGCATACGCGCCGGATCGATCCAGGGCGCCGCATGCTTCAGCAGCCCGAGCGTGTGCTTTTCCAGATCAACAAGAAAGTAGCTTCCGGGATCGACCTCCGACGAGGCCCTTATGACAAACCTCTTCTCGGCGTCATCCCTGCTTTCGATTTCAATCACCTTGCCGGGGAATTGGGATGCGAAGACACGCTGGAGGGACTGAAGCGCCGGATCGAACCAGATCTCGGTCGGGTTGCGGCGTTGGACGCGGATCCCCAGGACTTTTCGGGTCATTTCCGAGCGGAAAAGACCGGAATTCTCGCAGCTGTAGTGCCTATCCTGATACAGAACCTCACCCGGCTTGCCCGTCGCCGCGTCCATCCGCTCCACCGGACCGGGCTGGCCGTTCGCCTCCGGACCCGCAACGATCAGCTCGCCCGGTTGGTCGCCCGCACCGAGGATGGTGGTATGGTCGAGATCGATGGGGCAGACTTCCCAATGGTCCCCCACCAGGCGCTGGAGCGTTGAGACGCCGTCTTTTTGGGTGATTCCAAAAGCCAGCTCGCCATCCTTGTCCGCGAAGAACCCTCCTATGGTGCCGCCCTGCATATGGGGAAAGGAGTCCTGGATCTTCAGCATGCTCGAGTCATCACGATTTTCGGTCATGTACATGGAGTCGTCGTTTCCCTGCTTCAGTTGTTCCATCGCGTTGACCCGTACCGCACCAATATTCTCGACGCCAAACGGACTGTAGGCGACCCAGAGGAGAGGATGCAGCCGGTCATCCTTCGGCACGGAGACCAGCTCGACAGCGCCAAATCTCGAAATCGGGTAGGAACCGCTCGGATGGTCCACCTGGACCACGCGGAGTTCGTTGGCCTCGTGCATGGTGTTTCCGGCCCCGAGGTCGAAAAGAATCCTGTCATCCGTCAGCCACGAGAAGGAATAGACGTCCTGGGTCTCGTCCGCGCTCAACCGGTCCATGGAATTGTCGTTCAGGTTGACAAGCACGAGATCGTTGGTGGCAAGCGTGTTTGCCACGATCGCGGCCAGCCGCGTGCCGGCGTGATTCAGTTTCGGCTGGCTGAACATGCCAGGGCGAAAAAAGTCGATTATGGGAATCTGCTGATCGGCCGGAACCGGAACTATTCGATTGAGCTCCGGATTCTCCTGTTGTGCACGGGCCGTCGATGCGGCGATCAACAGGCAGCCTAGGAGCGCGGCAAAACCTCGGGGTGAAGGCATCCGGAATGGAAACCCAATCCACCGGGCCTGATCAAGCTGTATTACTCGAGCCCGAGGCCTGGCTCCACCGTGAGGCCCATGCAGGCCGACCGGTCGGTCCCCTCCGGGTCGGCCCAGGCTGCGAAGGCGATCATGGCCGCATTGTCGCCCGTGTGCCCGGGGGCGGCCGCCAGAAGAGGGACCTGGGCACTGCGCGCCTCGGCGGACAGCGCGGCGCGCAGCCTTGCGTTGTTGGCGACGCCCCCGGAGAGCCCCAGGCTCCGGAACTCCCCCGTCTCAAGCGCGATCCCGACCTTCCGCGCAAGCGCGTCGACCACGGCCTCCTGATAGCTCGCGGCCAGGTCCGGCCGCCTTGCGAGTACTTCCTCGGGGCCCAGGGACTCGATCCGGTAGCGAAGGCTGGTCTTCAGCCCTGAGAAGCTGAAGTCCAGGTCGTCGCGCCGGCCGAGCGCCCGCGGGAAGTCGTAGGCGTCCGGCCGCCCATGGGCGGCCAGCGCCTCCAGCAGGGGCCCGCCCGGATAGGCAAGCCCGAGGAGCTTGGCGCCCTTGTCCAGGGCCTCCCCCGCCGCGTCATCCCTCGTGGACGAGAGCGCCCTGATCCGCCTCCCGGCGTCCAGGGTGAACAGGATAGTGTGGCCGCCCGACGCGATCAGGCCGAGGTGCGGCAGGAGCCCGCCGAGCCGGGACGGGAATTCCCCAGGGGCCTCCGCGTGGAGCCCGATGAAGACCGACCAGACATGCCCGCGCAGGTGGTTCACCCCGACGAGCGGCACCCGCCTCCCGAGCGCCAGGGCCTTCGCCGCGGCGACGCCCAGCGCAAGGCACGGAGCGAGCCCCGGCCCGCGTGTCACGGCGACCTCGTCGACCCGGATCCCCCGGATTCTCTCCAGCAGGAGGGGAAATCGGCGGAGGTGCTCCCGGGCAGCGAGTTCCGGGACGACGCCGCCATGCGGTTCGTGAAGCCCGATCTGGCTGTGGACCCATTCGCCCGCGATGCCCCGGGAGGGATCGAAGAGCGCGACGGCCGTCTCGTCGCAGGAACTCTCCAGGCCGACGATCATGGTCTCGCGGGAACCCTGCCGTCGAAGGCGTGGATGCCGTGCAGGACGTCGAGCGCGGCCTCGAGCTGACGGTCGGGTATCGGGTCGAAACCGAAGCGCTCCCTGAATTCCTTCGGGCTGGTGAGGTCCGTCCGCGCGCGCTGTTCGCGCAGCTTCTCGTCGTCGTCCGCGCTCAGCACGACCTCGACCTGCGGCGACACCCCCTTCTCGTGGATGGTGACCCCGCTCGGCGTGAAGTAGTGGGCGACCGTCAGGCGGAGCCCCTCGCCGTTCTTCAGTGTGAAGATCGACTGGACCGAACCCTTGCCGAAGGAGCGCTCGCCGACGATGACCGCGCGGCCGGTGTCCTTGAGGGCGCCGGTGACGATCTCGGCGGCGCTCGCGGTTTCCTCGTTGATTAGCACGGCCACGGGGAGCTGCACGGGCTCGCCGTCGGCCTCGGCCCGATACTCCTCGCGGTCGCCGGGCTTGCGCCCCTGGGTGTAGACGATGAGTTCTCCCTTCCTGAAGAAGGGCTCGGCCACGTCCACGGCCGAATCGAGGAGGCCTCCGGGGTTGTCGCGAAGGTCGAGGATCAGCCCGGTGATGTTCCTCTTGAGCAGGCCGTCCAGCGCGTCGTCAAACTGCTGCCCGGTGTGCTCGGAAAAGTCCGTGAGCTCGATGTAGCCCACCCCGCCGGAAAGCACCTTTGCCTGGGCGACGCTTTCCATCCTGATCGTCTCGCGGGTGATCTTGAGGTCGAGGCGGGCGCGGGTGGACTTCCGGACCAGGCCGACCTCGACCACCGTCCCGGGTTTGCCCCTCAGTCGGTCGACGACGTCGTCCATCGGCCCTGCGGGATCGACGGGCTTGGCGTCGATGGCCGTGATCTCGTCGCCGCTGCGGATGCCGGCCCGCTCGCTCGGTGTCCCGGGCATCGGAGCGATCACGACGACGCGGCCGTCCCTCACCTCCACCTGGATCCCTATGCCCCCGAATTCCCCGTTCAGGTCCTCCTCGAGCTCCTCGTTGTCCTTCGACTCCAGGTACTCGGAATGGGGGTCGAGCGACTCGACCATCCCGTGGATCGCGGAGCGCGACAGGTGGTCGTAGCCCGCCGCCACCGGGTCCACGTAGTTGTCATTCACGATCTCCATGACCTCGCGGACATACGAGGAGGCGTGGCCGAGGTCGCGGTTGGGGAAGAGGCCCCAGGTGAAGGCGAAGTGCACCGCGAACGGCGAGAGCCCGATGCCGAGCAGCGTGCCGGCGGCCAGGGGGAGAATCCGTTTGCGCATGCCGGTGACTGTGTGCATCCCCATGGCTTTGTAAATGGGCATGACAGCAGAAGACGGCCCCGCCCCCTCCGCCGCGTTCCTGGAGGCCTTCCGCGCGCGCGCGGACGCAGGCGGTGCCATGACGTTCGCCCGGTTCGTGGAACTTGCCCTGTACGACCCGCGGGTCGGGTACTACCGGGCGGAGCGGCCCCGCGTCGGCCGGGGGCCCGGCACGGATTTCTTCACGGCGAGCTCGCTCGGGCCGGTGTTCGGCGAACTGGTGGCGGCGGCCTGCGCGAGCCTCCTGCGGGAGCGGGATTCCAGGGACTTCACCTTTGTTGAGATCGGCGTCGAGTCCCCCGGGGGCGTGATGGCCGGGGTGGACCATCCGTTTGGGGAGACGAGGGAGGTGCCCGTTGGAGGGGAGATGAGCCTCGCCGGTAACTGCGTGGTATTCTCCAACGAGCTCCTCGATGCGCAGCCGTTCCACCGCTACCGGTTCCACGACGGAGCCTGGCGCGAGATGGGAGTCACACTGGATCGGGGGTCCCTTTCGCTGGTCGAGCTTCCGGAGGCGACCCCGGCCCCGCTGCCCAGGGCCGCGCCCGAGGGCTGGGTGTTTGACGCCCCCCTCGGCGCGGCCGAGCTCCTTGGGAGGATCGCCAGCCAGCCGTGGACGGGACTCCTCGTGGCCTTCGACTACGGCAGGAGCCTTGCGGAGCTGGCTGGGGAGTATCCGGAGGGGACCGCCCGGGCCTATAGGCGGCACGCCCAGTCGAACGACCTTCTCGCCCACCCGGGAAGGCAGGACCTTACCTGCCACGTGTGCTGGGACTGGCTCTCGGACGTCCTCTCGGGGCATGGCTTTGGCGCCCCCGAGGTCGAGTCCCAGGAGTCCTTTTTTGTCCGGCACGCGGCCCACTTCCTGGAGGGGGCCGTAGGCGCCGAGGCGCTCCGGTTCAGCCGGCGCAAGGGAGCCCTCCTTGAACTCCTCCACGCCTCGAACCTCGGCCAGAAGTTCCAGGTGCTGCACGCGCCAAGATTCGCCTTGCCTGGGTCCGGCGCCCCTCTACGCTGAACCCTTCAACCCATTTCAAACCACCATGCCAAAAGTCTGCGTGATCACCGGTAGGCGCCCCGTCAAGGGCAACATCATCAACCGCAAGGGCCAGAGCAAGAAGAGCGGGGGCATCGGCACGCACGTGACCAGCATCACCCGCCGCAAGTTCCGCCCCAATCTCCAGTGGGTGCGCATCAGGCTGGCCAACGGCAGCACGAAGCGGGTCTGGGTCTCCGTCAAGGCACTGAAGGCGGGCCTGGTCAAGAAGGCCTGATCGGGCGCCCTAGAGGGCCTTGAAGACGGCTACGGCGTTCTGTCCGCCGAACCCCAGGTTGTTGCTCACCGCGATGCGCACCCGGCCGCTGCGCGCCGCGTTCGGCACATAGTCCAGGTCGCAGTCCGGATCGGGATGCTCCAGGTTGATGGTCGGCGGGATCCATCCCGTCTCGATCGTCTTGGCACAAATGACGGCCTCGATTCCCCCAGCGGCCCCCAGGAGGTGGCCGGTCATGGACTTTGTGGAGCTCACCGCCAGCTGGCGGGCGTGCCCGCCGAAAACGTGCTTGATCGCGAGGGTCTCAAACTTGTCGTTGTAGGGCGTGGACGTGCCGTGCGCGTTGATGTAGTCGACCTCGGTAGGCTCGACCGAGGCGGAGGCCAGGGCCCGCCGCATGGCGAGGGCGAGCCCCCTGCCCTCCGGATCCGGCTGCGTGATGTGGTATCCGTCGCTCGTGGCCGCATAGCCCGCAAGTTCGCAATAGATGCGCGCCCCCCGGCGGCGGGCGTGCTCCAGCGACTCAAGGACGAGCACGCCGGCGCCCTCCCCCATGACAAACCCGTCCCGGGTCAGGTCGAAGGGCCGGCTCGCCTTCGCGGGCTCGTCGTTGCGGGTGCTCATGGCCTTCATCGCGCAAAAGCTCGCATAGGCGAAGGGCGTGACGGCCGCCTCGCTGCCCCCCGCGATCATGACATCCGCGTCACCCCTGCGGATGGCATGCGCGGCCTCCCCCAGCGCATGGGTCCCACTCGCGCAGGCGGAAACCACGCCAAAGTTCGGCCCTCGGGCCTTGAACTCAATGGCAACCAGCCCCGAGCACATGTTTCCGATGAGCGAGGGGATCGTGAACGGGGATACCTTGCGCGGGCCGCGCTCCCAAAGGTTCTTCAGCTGGGTCTCGTAGGTGTGCATCCCGCCTATGCCAGAGCCGATGATGACGCCAAGGCGGTCGCCGTCCTCGCGCGACGGATCGAGCCCGGAGTCGGCCACCGCCTGCTTCGCCGCCACAAAGCCAAAATGGGTGTACCGGTCGTTGCGGCGGACCTCCTTGGCGTCCATGTGGCTTGCGGCGTCCCAGTCGCGCACCTCGGCCCCGATCTGGCAGGCAAAGGCCGTCGGATCAAAGGCCCTGATCGTCTCCACGCCAGACCGCCCGGCGAGCAGCGACGACCAGAAGCCGGGCACGTCGTGGCCGATGGATACCACTGCGCCCAAGCCGGTGATTACGACCCGGTGCGGCGATGCCGAGGTTGCCATGTTGCCCGGCGCGATTTCGACCGAAGCCGCAAACCCTCCGCGTCAACCCTCAGGACTGGCCTGCCTTGGCCTTGATATAGTCGACGACCTGGCCGACGGTCTGGAGCTTTTCGGCGTCGGACTCGGGTATCTCACTCTTGATCTCGTCCTTGAATTCCTCCTCAAAGGCCATGATCAGCTCCACGGTATCGAGCGAATCGGCACCGAGATCGTCCAGGAAGGAGGCCGTGGGCGTAATCTGCTCCTCGTTGACGTTGAGCTGATTTACGATGATCTCCTTAACGCGTTGTTCGATAGTTTTTTGATCGGCCATTGTCGGGTAAAGCAAGTGCGTCTGAAAGGGGTCACATCGCCATCCCGCCGTCAACGGAAAAAACTTGCCCGGTGATATAGCCCGCCTCCTCCGAACAGAGGTAGGCCGTCATGTTTGCGATATCCGATGATTCCCCAAAACGCTTCAGGGGAATTAGTTCCAAAATTTTGTCGGAGACTTCAGGCTTGGTGATCAGGTCCGAGGTCATATCCGTCCTGATGAACCCGGGGGCCACCGCATTGACCGTGATGTTGCGGGAGGCGAATTCCCGGGCGAGCGTCTTGGTGAGCCCTATGATGCCGGCCTTTGCGGCCGAATAGTTGGCCTGCCCGGCGTTCCCCATGATGCCGCTGACCGAGGTGATATTGACGATCCTGCCCCAGCGGGCCCGGGTCATTGGCCGGGCGAGGTGCTTGGTCCAGTGGAAGCAGCTGGAAAGGTTGGTGGCGATGACATCGTTCCAGTCCGAGTCGCTCATCCGGAACAGGAGACCGTCCCGCGTGATGCCGGCGTTGTTGACGAGGATGTCTATGGCCGGAAACTCGGCCAGCAGGGCCTCGGCCGCCTTGGCGACCGCCGGTCCGTCGGCGACGTCAACCGCCAGCGCCTTGGCCTTTCCCCCGGCCGCCAGGATCGCCGCCGCCGCGGCGCCGCAGGAGTCGGCCGACTTGGACACGCAGATGACGGTGACCCTATTCCGGGCCAATGTCTCGGCGATCGCGCGCCCGATGCCCCTGCCCGCCCCGGTGACAAGGGCGGTTCGGTTTTGGAAGGTGAGCATGGCGTGGTATCGAAGGAGCGGGGGGGACCAAGGACAAGTTCAATACACGTCCTTCTGGTACCTCCGGGCCTTCTTCATCTGGTTCACGTACTCGGCGGCCTGGTCGTGGGTCATCCCTCCCTGGGAGGAGACGACCTCGTGCAGGGCCAGGTCGACGTCCTTGGCCATGCGCTTGGCGTCGCCACACACGTAGAATTGCGCGCCGTTTGCGATCCACGACCAGAATTCCGCGGCGTTCTCGCGGATGCGGTCCTGGACGTATACCTTGGCCGACTGGTCCCTTGAAAACGCCGTGTCGAGGCGGACCACCCTGCCGGCAGCCAGGTGCCCCGCCCACTCGTCCTCATAGAGGAAGTCGGTCGCCCGGTGCTGCTCCCCAAACACGACCCAGTTCCTCCCGCGGGCGCCGGAAGCCGCCCTCTCCTGCACAAATGCACGAAAGGGGGCGATGCCGGTGCCTGGGCCGACCATGATGACGTCCCCGGAGCCGTCCTCCGGAAGCCGGAAGTGCGAGGTCGCCACGAAGACTGGGATGCGGTCGATCCCGGCCCTCACCCGGTCGGCGAGGTAGGTGGTGCACACGCCCCCGCGTTCACGGTTGTTCGTCCGGTACCGAACCACGCCCACGGTCAGGTCGACCTTCTCGGGGCTGACCTTGGGGGAGGAGGCCACGGAATACAGCCGCGGCATCAGGCGCCGCATCGCGTCCACAAGCTCCTGGGGGGACAGGGTGGCGCTTGGGAACTCCTCGAGCAAATCCGTGAACTCGCGCTCGTGGAGAAGGGCATGGAGGACCTCCTTGGCCTCGGGGGCGAGGAGTCCGGCGAGCCTTGTCTTCTCCGCATCGGCGGTCGCGCGGGCGAAGAGCACCTCGACGACTTTCCTGGTCGGCGCCGAAAGGGAGAGTTTTTCGGAGAGGGCCAGGCCCAGCGGGATGGGCGCAACGGCCCTGGGCAGGAACACCGGCTCCTGACCCGTCGCCCCGAGTCTCCCGAGGATCTCCGCGACATCGGCAGGGCGGTTGGCCGGGAAGATCCCCAACGAGTCGCCCGCCGAATAGGCCAACCCGCTGCCCGAGACATCGATGACGAAATGGCGGGTCTCCTTCGCGGAACCCGCCCCGGTCAGGAGCCGGTTCTCCGCCACAAGCGCGGGGAACGGACTGTCCTTCGTGTACGGCTGGGCTTCCAGGGGACCTGACATGGGCCGTGGATTGAGGTGCCGACCCGCTGCCCGCGCAAGTTTATCTTTCCTCTTTGCACCCGGCCCTGTTAGCTTCGAGCCCCTCACCATGAAGATCAAGTCCGCCATCCCACCCGCCGCCTTTCTGGCGTGCATGCTCGTTTTGGGCCCGGGTTTGACCTCGGGCCGGGCAGCCCCCCTCACCCAGACCACCGCGGTCCAGACAAAGCCGGACCTCGGCGCACCCGTCATCACCATCCTCAAGGCCGGCTCGGAGCCGACCCCCGCCTCCGCAATTGCCGCCGATCTTCCGCCGGGCTGGTTGGCCGTATCGGTTCCCGGACCCTTCGAGGGCTACGTCCTCAACAGGGACCTCACGAAGAACCTTGAGGTTAAGGCCGGCGGCCAAATCCGGCTCGCCCCGTCCCTGGACTCGGGCGTGCTCGCCGTGGCCGCCAAGGGCGACAGCTCCGAGATCACCGGGCTTCATGGGAAATGGACGCAGATTCGCCTTCAGAAGGACCTGGTCGGGTACATCCATGTCGGCGGCGCCGCAGTCGGCCCAAGGCAGGGGGCGCCCGTCGCCGAGCCCGCGCCCGTATCGATGGTGGCTCTTGCCCCAGGGCCCGGAAAGGCCGCTGCCGAGGGCTCGGACGTGCCCGAGCCGCGCTCGATCGAGGGGCGTTTCGTGTCGACCCACAGCCTGCTCAGCCCGCGCCGCCCGTATGACTGGCAGCTGAACGACCCGACGGGCACCCGCTCCGCCTATCTCGACCTCGCAAAGCTGCTGCTCACGGACCAGATCGACAAGTACGTCGACCACGAGGTCATCGTTTACGGAAGCGTCAGGGCGGTCCCTGGCGGCAACGACATCGTGGTGCAGGTCGAGAGCCTGCAGCTGAAATAGCCCACGCGGTAGGTTCTCGACCCAAATGGAATTGATCGACGGCAACAGGATCGCCGCGGAGGTCATTGCCGGACTGAAGATCGAGGTGGCCGCGATTCCAGGCCGCAAGCCCTGCATCGTCCTCGTGCGCGTGGGCGACGACCCCGCATCGGTCTCCTACGTGAAGAAGAAGGAGCGGACCGCAGCCGAGATCGGGATCGAGGGACGGGTGATCCTGCTCCCCGCCTCGGCGTCGCAGGCCGAGCTCGAGGCGCTGGTGGAGAAACTCAACGCCGATCCTGCCGTCGACGGCATCCTTGTCCAGTCCCCGCTGCCGGGGCACATGAATGAACTCGCCGTCTTCCACCGCATCGCCCCGGATAAGGACGTGGACGGCCTCCACCCGCTCAATCTGGGAAAGATCGCCCAGGACGACCCGACGGGGTTCGCCGCGTGCACGCCCGCCGGGATCATGGAGCTTCTCTCCAGGAGCGGCGTCTCGCTCAAGGGAAAGCATGTGGTCGTCGTGGGCCGGTCGATCCTGGTTGGGAAGCCATTTGCCCTGCTCGCCCTTCAGAAGGGCGGTCGTGCCAACGCGACGGTCACGGTGTGCCACTCCGGGACCGTGGACCTGCCCTCGATCACGCGCCAGGCGGACGTGCTGGTGGCCGCCATTGGGCGCCCGGAATTCGTGACGGCCGGCATGGTGAAGCCCGGGGCGGTTGTGATCGACGTCGGGATCAACCGAATTGCGGATCCCTCGACCAAGAGCGGCCATCGACTGGTGGGCGACGTTCACTTTCCGTCCGTTTCGCCCCTTTCCTCCAAGATCACCCCGGTGCCCGGCGGCGTCGGACCCATGACGGTCGCCATGCTCATGGCCAACACGCTCAAGGCGCACCGTCTTGCCACTTGCGCCCCCCAAGGGCCGGCCCCAAGGTAACCCGAACCCACCATGGCTGACCCCGTCGTTTTGATCGTGGATGACCAGGCGATCAACGTCCAACTCCTGAAGAAGGGGCTGGAGCGCAGCGGGATTCAGACGGCGACGGCAAGGAGCGGCATGGAGTGCCTGCAGGCGGTCCAGCGCCAGAAGCCGGACCTGATCCTCCTCGACCTCATGATGCCGGAAATGGACGGCATCGAGGTCTGCCAGCACCTTCAGGCCGACGAGGAAACCCGTTCGATCCCCGTGATCTTCATCACCGCCAAGACCACCAAGGAGAGCAAGCTCGAGGGGCTCGCGGTCGGGGCGGTCGACTACCTCACCAAGCCCGTGGACCTCGACGAGATGGTGGCCCGCGTCCGGACCCAGCTCAGGTTTGTGGCCATCAACCGCGAGATGGTGGAGCTCCAGCGCCGCCTCGGCCAGGCCCGCCATGCGGCGAGCATCGGCGCCGTGACCCACGGCATTGCCCACAACCTCAACAACCTTCTCGCCATCGTCGTCGGATACCTCGACCTCATCAAGGAGTCCGCCGAGAATCCCGAGGCGGTGAGGAAGAATGTGCAGCGGATCGAGGAGGCTACGTTCAGGATCGTGTCCATCGTCCGGCAGGTGAGTTCGATCACCGTGAAGACTCCGAGGATGCTGATCGAGGTCGGCCTGCAGTCCATGATCGATAGCAGCATCAACCGGTTCCATGCCGACAACCACATCGACGCCCCGGTCACCGTCGACAACCCCCTCGGCAACCGGATGATCAACACCAACCTCGAGGTGTTCGAGGACGCCCTCTCCAAGGTGATGATGAATGCCTGGGAGTCCTACGACAACGAGCCCGACGGGGTCCGCCCGATCACGATTCACACGAGCCTTGTCGAGCAGCCCGAGAGCGAGTCGCTCCTGGAGATTCGGGTGGACGACGAGGGCCGCGGTATCGACCCCGAGGTCCGCGACCATCTCTTCGACCCATTCATCAGCACGAAACACACGGTGGGAGTCGGCATGGGGCTGACCATCGCGCGCCACGGATTTCGGAGCCTGGGCGGCGACGTCACCGTGGAGGACCGGCCGGGAGGAGGGACCTCCGCGGTGCTCCGGCACCCGGTCAACCTGACCGAGGAGCGTTAGCGATGCCCAAGATCGTTTTTCTTGGCGCAGGCCGCATGGCCGCCGCCATGGTCAAGCCCCTGGTCTCCAAGGGCATCTTCGCGAAGTCCGACCTTGTTTGCCTCAGCGGCTCCGGCAGGACGGCCGAGGACCTCGCCTCCCGCACGGGCATCGGCCTCGCCCGGTCGCTCGAGGAAGTGCCTCCCGATACGGACACGCTGGTTGTCGCGTTCAAGCCGCAGCAACTCGCTTCGGTCGACGCCCGGCTCGCCGGCCTCTCCGCCGGAAAACTGGTCATTTCCATCCTTGCCGGCCGGAGGATCGAGAGACTCTCCAAGGTGTTTCCCTCCGCCCGCAACATTGTCCGCTTCATGCCGAACACTCCGGCCAGCTTCGGAGGGGGCATCACGGGCTGGTGCGCGAAATCCGAACTCGCGGGCCCGGACCAGGCAACGGTCCAGTCCCTGCTCGGCGCGATGGGGCATGCCGTCGAGATCCCCGAGGCTCAGATGGACGCGTTGACGGCCGTGAGCGGCAGCGGGCCCGCCTATTTGTTCGAGTTTGCGATTGCGCTTCGGGATGGGGGGGTCGCGGCGGGGCTCGACCGCGCCACGGCCCAACGTCTGGCGAACGAGACGATCCTCGGCGCCTCCATCATGCTTGGGAGGGGGCATGCCTCCCCCGAGGAGCTCCGCGACCAGGTCGTGTCGCCCAACGGGACCACCTTCGCGGCCCTGCAGAGGCTTTCGGCCGGCGGATTCCGTGACTTGATCCGGGAGGCCGTCCTCGCCGCAAAGGCCAGGTCGGAGCAACTGTCGACGGAATGACGACCTCGACCCTGAACGGCCGCATCCTGGTCACCGGGGGCGCGGGCTTCATCGGCAGCGCACTCGTCTGGGCGCTGAACCTGCGCGGGCACAGCGACATCGTGGTCGCGGATTTCATGGGAGGGGGGGAGAAGCGGCGCAACCTCGCGCCCCTGCGGTTTTCAGAGTACGTGGAGGCCGACGCCCTGCGGGCCCGCATAGCGTCCTCGCCCGGCTCGCTCGGCAACTTTTCCACGGTGTTTCACCTGGGAGCCTGCTCCTCCACCACGGAGGAGAACGTCGCCTATCTCGCCGACAACAACACGGCCTGGACCCGCGAACTCGCGGAATGGTCGCTCGCCAGGGGATCTCGCTTCATCTACGCGTCCTCGGCGGCGACCTATGGCGACGGCTCACGGGGCATGGCCGACCGGGACGACAACCTGGAGGGCCTTGAGCCGCTCAACCCGTACGGCAGGTCGAAACACGTCTTCGACCTGCACGCCAGGCGCGAGGGATGGCTCGGAAGCATCGTCGGCCTCAAGTACTTCAATGTCTTCGGCCCCAATGAGGACCACAAGGGCGACATGCGCTCGCTGGTGAACAAGGCCTACCGGCAGATCCTGGAGACCGGGCGCGTGCGCCTCTTCCGGAGCCTCAGGCCCGAGTACCGGGACGGCGAGCAGAAGCGGGATTTTCTCTACGTGAAGGATGCTGTGGAGATGACGCTCCATTTCGCGGAGGGCGCCCCGTCCGCGGGCGGCCTCTACAATGTGGGCTCCGGGCAGGCCAAAACCTGGCTCGCGCTGACCGGGGCCATCTTTTCCGCCCTCGGCCGCACCCCGCAGATCGAGTTCATCGACCTTCCGGAGCAGCTGCGGGACAAGTACCAGTACTTCACGCAGGCGGACATCTCCAAGCTGCGGGCCACGGGGTACGCGTGGCCGATCACGCCGCTCGGCGACGCGGTCGGGGACTACGTTAGAAACTACCTTGTCCCGGACAAAAGGCTCGGCGAGATGTAGGTCAGCGAGCTTGCTCGCGCCCCTCAGAGCGCGAGCAAGCTCGCTGACCTACGATTCCACCCGCGAGGCGGCCTTGACGGGCCACTTCGTGACGGTGAGGCCCTTGGCGCCGCGGTGGCTCACCGGGACCCGAGCCAGGTCGAAGTCGAATTCGCGGACGCGGGCGCGGCTGCGCCCGTCGAGCGCGATGTGCAGGGCCCGGGGCATCGCCGCCTCGGTGGGGCTGGCCTCGAAGTACACGACCCTGGACCCCTCCGATTTCACAAGCGGATAGAGCTTGTCGCGGGTCACCCCGCCGATCTGGAAGCGCTTGGCGAACGCCTTGCCGCTTTCCTTGTCCTGGTAGACCATCGTGTAGAACCTGGTGTCGCCGTCCTTGGGCAGCACGGCGCAGTGGATGATGTCCCGGCCCATGAACACCTTGTCCGCCACCTTGGCGACCTTCATCGTGCCGTCCGCCATGAAGCATACGGCGTCGTCCAGGATCGTGCACTCCTGGACGAACTCGTGCTGGCGCCAGTTGAGACCGACAAATCCCTCCAAGCGGTTCACATAGAGCCGCTGGTTCGCGGTGACCACCTCGGCCGCGGTCACCTGCTCGATGTCCTCGTACTGCGTGCGGCGCTTGTGGTTCTTGCCGTACTTCTCGGCCAGCCGCTCGAACCAGGCGATCGCGTAGGCGGTGAGATTCCTCAGGTGGTGCTTCACCTCCTTGATCTCCAACTCCGTCTTCTTCATGGCCTCGTCGGCCTGGAAGCGGTTGTAGGCGGAGATCCTCTTGATGCGGATCTCGGTGAGGCGGACGATGTCCTCGTCGGAGACGGCCCTGCGGAGCGACTTCGCAAACGGCTTCAGGCCCTCGCGGATCTCCTGCAGCACGCTGTCCCACGTCTGCGACTTCTCGATGCGCCGGTAGATCCGCTCCTCAATGAAGATCCTCTCGAGCGAGTCGTTGTGCCACTGCTGTTCCAGCTCGCCCAGGCGCACCTCAAGCTCCCGCTTGAGCAGCTGCACGGTCCGGTCGGCGCTGCGCCGGACGATCTCGGAGACCCCGAGGAACACCGGCTTGTCGTCCGCGATCACGCAGGCTGCAGGGGAGATCGCCACCTGGCAGTCTGTGAACACGTAGAGCTGCTGGATCACCTGCTCCGGGGTCCCGCCCGGCGGGAGGTGCACCAGGATCTCGACGCGGTCGGACGTGTTGTCGTCCACCCTCTTGACCTTGATCCTGCCCTTCGCGTTCGCGGCCAGGATCGACTCGATCAGCGAGACGGTCGTCACCCCGTGAGGAAGTTCGGTGACCGCAAGCAGGTACTTGCCCCGGGCCTCGATCCGGGCGCGGACCTTCACCTTTCCGCCGCGCTCGCCGTCGTTGTACTCCGAAAAGTCGGCGATGCCGCCCGTTGGAAAATCCGGGTACAGCCGGAAGCGCTTTCCCTGGAGGTGGTTGATGCAGGCCCGGCAGAGGTCGTTGAAATTGTGAGGCAGAATCCGGGTGGACAGGCCGACCGCGATCCCCTCGGCCCCCTCGAGGAGCCCCACCGGGAACTTTGCGGGCAGGGTCACCGGCTCGCGGTTGCGCCCGTCGTAGCTCAGCTGCCACGCCGTTGTCTTCGGATTGAAAAGCACCTCGCGGGCAAACGCCGTGAGCTGCGCCTCGATATAGCGCGGGGCCGCGGGGTCGTCCCCGGTGAGCAGGTTGCCGTAGTTTCCCTGCGGCTCGACGAGAAACCCGCGCTGCCCCATCCCGACAAGCGCGGCGCCGATCGATGCGTCGCCGTGGGGATGGTAGCGCATGCAGGCCCCGACCACGTTGGCCACCTTGTGAAAGCGGCCGTCGTCCATCTCCCAAAGAGTGTGCAGGATCCTCCGCTGGACCGGCTTCAGGCCGTCGTCGAGGTGCGGCACCGCGCGGTCGAGGATCACATAGCTGGCGTACTCGAGGAACCAGGACTTGTAGCTTGCGGCCAGCGGCGCCTCCACTCCGGCCTGGGTCTTTCGCTTGGCGCTCATGCCTCGACCAGGTCCTTCTCGACCCTGAGATTCCCGATGATGAATTCCTGCCGCTCCGGCGTGTTCTTCCCCATGAAGAACGACAGCAGGGCGTCGGTGTCATGGAGATGGTTGAGGGAGACCGGCTCGAGGCGGATGTTCTCGCCGATGAAGTCCTTGAACTCCCCCGCCGAGATCTCCCCCAGGCCCTTGAACCGGGTGATCTCGCTCCCGGCCCCGATCTTGTCCACGGCGGCCCTCTTCTCCGTCTCGGAATAGCAATAGTGGGTCTCCCTCCGGTTGCGCACGCGGAACAGCGGCGTTTCCAGGATGTGGAGATGCCCGCGGGCGATCAGGTCCGGGAAGAACTGCAGGAAAAACGAGATCAGGAGGAGCCTGATGTGCATGCCGTCGACGTCCGCGTCGGTCGCGATCACGATCCTGTTGTAGCGCAGGCCGTCGAGGCCGTCCTCGACGTCGAGCGCCGACTGGAGCAGGTGGAACTCCTCGTTCTCATAAATCACCTTCTTGGACAGGCCGAAGGTGTTGAGCGGCTTCCCCTTGAGCGCAAAGACAGCCTGGGTCTTCACGTCCCTGCACGCCGTGAGCGACCCCGCTGCGGAGTCGCCCTCCACGATGAAGAGCGTGCTCTCCTCGGAGCGCTCGTCCTTGTCGCCCAGGTGGAGGCGGCAGTCGCGCAGCTTGCGGTTGTGCAGGGAAGCCTTCTTCCCGCGCTCGCGCGCCAGACTCCGGATCCCGGCGAGCTCCTTCCTCTCGCGCTCGCTCTCCTGGATCCTTCCCAGCAGGGCGTCGGCGGTCTCCCGGTGCTTGTGCAGATAGGTGTCCAGGCTCTGCTGGACAAACTTGCCCAGGAATTCCCGCACCGACGGACCCTCGGGGCCCATGTCGGCCGAGCCCAGCTTCGTCTTGGTCTGGGACTCGAAAACGGGCTCGATCACCCGCAGCGACACGGCCGCGACGATCGACTGGCGGATGTCGGCGGCGTCGAAGTTCCTTTTGTAAAAATTGCGCAGCGTCTCGACGACCGCCTCGCGGAAGGCGGCCTGGTGCGTGCCGCCCATGGTCGTGTGTTGCCCGTTGACGAACGAATAGTACTCCTCGCCGTAGTGCGACCCGTGGGTCATCGCGATCTCGATGTCTTCGCCCTCGAGGTGGATGATCGGGTACAGGGGGTCGCCGCTCAGGTTCTTCTCAAGCAGGTCCAGCAGTCCATTCTCGGACTTGAAGGGCTTGCCGTTGAGGGTGAGCGTGAGGCCGCGGTTCAGGAAGGCGTAGTTCCAGAGCATGTCCTCGACGAACTCGGGCCGAATCCGGCACCCTGCGCCAAAGAGCTCCTCGTCGGGCGTGAACGTGATGATGGTCCCGTTGCGCTCGTCCGTCTTCGCCACCTTGTGCTCCTTCTTCAGCCGGCCCTTCGAGAACTCCACGACCTTGGTCTGCCCGTCCCGCACGGCCTGCGCCAAATAGGCGGAGGAGAGGGCGTTCACGGCCTTCTGTCCGACTCCGTTCAGCCCGACCGCCTTCTTGAAGGTCTCGCTGTCGTACTTGGCGCCCGTGTTGATGATCGACACGCACTCAAGGAGCTTCCCCAGGGGGATCCCCCGGCCGTAGTCGCGCACCCGGGCGCCGGACTGCGTCACATCGACCTCGATCTTCCTGCCGCAGCCCATCGTGAACTCGTCGACCGAGTTGTCTATGGTCTCCTTCAGCAACACATAGATGCCATCCTCCGGATGGGCCCCGCTCCCCAGCCGCCCGATGTACATGCCGGGGCGCAGGCGTATGTGCTCGGTCGATGAAAGGGTCTTGATGCTCGCTTCGGTATAGCTGGACGCCATGTGGGAAGGGAACAGACAGACAGGGCCGGGCGCGGGCTGACAAGCGCATTTGAATCCGGGACAGGCCTTCTCCGGTCGCTTTTCGTTCGCCAAGCCTCACACAGTCGACCTTCGAAGGCATGTCCCGGATTCAAATGCGCGCAGTACCCAGGGATTGCCAACGCGCCGGGAGCCAGCCAGGGTCGCGCCATGAAGCGGAAGCTAGCCTGGATCGCCGGGGACGCCGCCAAGAAGGCGGCCGAGGGACTCAAGAGCATTTTCTGATGAAAATCACCTACTACCTCGAAGTGATCTCCTCCTGGTGCCACTGGGTCGAGCCGACCTGGGCCGAGCTCAAGGCCCGTTACGCGGGGCGCGTGGAATTTGACTGGAAGATCGCCCTAATGAACCCCGCGGACTACCCCGTCTCGCGCGAGCAGTGCGAGTGGTTCTACCGCCGGAGCGGCGGCACGGTCATGCACTCGCCTTATATGCTGAACTCCGGCTGGTTCGAGGCGCGCCGCAGGGGCGTTTACCTCGCCCCGAACCTGATGGCCGAGGCCGCCAGGGACTTCGGCTTCTCCGGGGACGAGGTGCGGCTTGCGCTCGCCGAGGCCGCCCTGCGCCGGGGGCGCAAGGTGGGCGGCATGGCGGAATCCGCGAAGGTTGCGGCGCTGGCCACCGGGATTGACGCCGCGAAGCTTCGCGAGCGGGCCGAGTCGCCCGAGGTCAGGGCCCGGGTCGACGCCTCGACCGCGGAATTTCACTCCCACCAGGTCAGCCAGCGGCCGGCCTTCATCCTTACGAGCGCAATCGGCGACAAGGCGGTCTTTTCCGGCGTGGTGCGGATCGAGCCCCTGGCCGCGGCGATCGACGCGATGATCGCGGATGCCGCGGCCTACGCCGCGCACCTCGCCCATCACGGAAAGCCGCCGGCCGCCTGACTTAGTTGCCGGCGGCCGGGGGCGGTGGAACTGCGTCCGCCTTGATCCGGGTCGCGATCCAGTCGCGCGTCACGGGGTCGCCCCCATCCCACCCGGGCATCACCACCGTGCCCTTGATCGTGTCGCCGTCCAGCTTTCCGGAGTAGGTGAAGGTCATGGTCTGGTCGCGCATCTCCCGCGTGACCGTGAAGGCAACCACGCCGTCCTTGAACGTTCCCGCGGCAATGGCCGTCTCGTTCTTTCGGCTCTTGAGGGAGCCCGTGAGCTGGCCGTCCTTCCATGAAAGTGTCAGCGTGGACTTGATCTCGCGGTCGCCCCGCTTGGTGGTCCACTGCCAGCCGCCGGTCGGGTCGGCCGCATGGGCAGCAGCCGCGAACAGGAACGCGGCCGCGGCCGCGAGGATGGGGAGACGAAGGATTCCGAGTTTCATGGGTATTTAGAACAAAGATTGCGCCACGATGCCGACCGCGGTGATCGGGCCGCTGTCGTTCAAGCTGTCGATGGCGCGGTCGGCCTTCTTCATCGTCGTCTGCGCGCTGTAGTACAGGGTGTCGTCGTTGATCAGCTTTCCGAGCGTCCCCTGCCCGCTCGCCAGCTTATCCGAAACATTCCGGAGATTCTGGACCGACGCCTGGAGGTTGTCAGCCGTCCTCTGGTCGTAGACCAGCATGCCGAGCGCTCCCTGGCCTGACTTCACATGGTCGACGATTCCACCCGCATTCGCCACCAGGATGCTGGCCTGGGCGCTGGCGGCCTTGAGCTGGTCCACGGTCGCCAGCAGGTCGTCGTGCAGCTTGGGGTCGTTGATCAGCTTGCCGAGCGTGCCCTCGCCGTTGTTCAGCTTGGTGGTGATGTCCTGGAGGTTGGACATGGTCGTGTCGAACCGCCCGCTGTTGTCCGTCACCAGTTTGTCGAGCTTCTGAAAGAGCCCGCCGCCCGGCGCGCCGTTCCCGCTCAGGGATGTCTCAAGGGTCCCGAGGGCGCCCTCGAGCTTCTGGCCCAGGTCGCCCAGCTCGGCCATCACCGAGTTCAGGTCGGGTGTGACCCTGGTCTTGATGCGGGCTCCATCCGCCAGGGGGGACCCCTCATTCTTGCCGATGTCGACCGACACGTGGTCCGTGCCGATGATGCCGGACATCTCGATGGCGGCTGTGGAGTCGTCCGGCACGGACACGCCGGGATCCAGAAGCAGCACGGCCTCGGCTCCCCGGCCGATGAGCTGCGTCTTCTCAACCGAGCCGACCAACACGCCCGCCATGCGGACCTCGTCGCCGGTCTTGAGGTCCTTCAGGTTGTCGAAGTCGGCCAGGACCGTGTACCCCTTCGCCTTGAACAAATGCCCGCCGCTGAGGGTGGCGAAGGCCACCCAGATGAGCGCGAGGCCCAGTACGAAGAATAGGCCCACGCGGGCCGTTTGTTGCGTGTTATTCATGATGCGTGTCTCCAATGGGTTGTTTTGAAAGTATTTCGCCGGCTCACTGGCTCCTCTTGTACCTCGGGTTTTGGAGGTCGATCTTCGGGTACAGGAACTCGGCAATCGTCGGATCTTCCGGCTTGCGCAGGGCTTCCGGCAGCCCGACCCAAATGAGGCGGCCGCCCATGAGGATGCCCACCCTGTCGGCGATGTTGAGGGCGAGCTCCCTGTCGTGGGACACGACGATGCTCGTCACGTGCGTCTGCTCCTTGAGTGTCGCGATGATTTCCGCGATGGTCGCCGACATGACCGGGTCGAGCTCGCTGGTGGGCTCGTCATAGAGCAGCAACTGCGGCTCCATGACGAGCGCACGGGCAATGGACACCCTCTTCTTCATGCCGCCCGAAAGCTCGGCGGGAAACTTGTGCGAGGTGTTTTCGAGCGAGAGGATCTGCAGCGTGTGCTCGACCTTTTCGCGGATCGCCTCCTCGCTTCCCAGGCGGTGCTCCCTCGGGTACAGGGCGAGGTTGTCGTAGACGCTCATCGAATTGAAGAGCGCACCGGCCTGAAACACGACCCCCATGCGGACCTTCTTCCGGGTCGCCTCGGCCAGGGCGTCGAGTCCATCGATCGTCACCCGTCCGGACGTCGGAGCCTCCAGCCCGGAGACGTGCCTCAGGAACACGCTCTTGCCGGAGCCGCTCGGCCCCATCAGGACGAAGATCTCGCCGGGCTTCACCGTCAGGCTCACGTCCTTCAGGGCGACAAGGTCGCCGAAATCCTTGGTCAGCGATTCGACTGCGACCCCTACCGCGGAGGCGGACGAGGAAAAAACGGGGGAGGGTCTGGCTGCGGAGGCGGGCATGGCGGAAGTCTTTCGTCAGGGCATCACGGTCATCAGCACGTGGGTGAGGAAGTAATCAAGCACGAGGATGAGGATCAGCGAAACCACCACCGCACGAGTCACCGCGGCGCCAATCTCGCGCGGGCCTCCGCGCGTGTTGAGCCCAATGCTGCAGGACACCAAGACCACTACAAAACCAAAGACCTCCGCCTTGAGCATCCCGTTGAAGACGTCCTTGAAGTGCGTGTAGCGCCTGAGGGCGGCAAAATAGGCCGTGGGCTCGATTGCAATGAAGCTCACGCTCTTGGCCACCAGCGCGCCGCCCAGCCAGCCGACGACATTGGCCACGATGCTGAGGACGGGCATCATGAACAGGACCGCGGCCAGGCGCGGCAGCACCAGCATGCGCGCGGGCGGTATGTCCATCGTCTCGAGGGCGTCGACCTCCTGATAGACGGTCATCGAGGCCAACTCAGCCGCGATGGCCGAGCCCACGCGGCCCGCGAGCAGGATCGCGACCATCACGGGGCCAAGTTCCCGCGCCATCGACAGTCCGACAAGGGTCCCTATGAACTGCTGTGTGCCAAAGTCCTGCATAGAGTATCCTGCCTGCAGGGCGAGCACGCCGCCGATGAATCCGCTTAGGATCATCACGATCGGCAGGGTCGTGTAGCCGATCAGGTAGCACTGCTCGATGAAGCGCTGGAACTGCCTCGGCAGCGTCCCGACATACGATGCCGACTGCACCAGGAGTTGAACGGCGCTCCCGATGCCTTCGAAGACTGTGGTGAGTGGTTTCATGGGAGGCTTACGGAGTCTTAACCATACCGTGATTCTTGGAAAACTCGAACCAGAACAGGCGCCACCCGGACCCCTCCGAGGGACGCTTCAGGCCGACAAAGCCACCGCCCAGGGAAATGCGCCGCCCTTCGGGCCGCCGTTCCACGCTCAGGAGAGGCCCAAGGTGGAACTCGGAGCTGCCCCGGGCGGCGTCCTGCCCCCAGGTGATCCCGTTCCAGAGGAGCGAACCATGGAAGGTTCCCGCGTCCTTCTCGTCGTAGCGGTAGACCGCAAAGAGGGGCGTCCAGGCCTGGCGCACCTCGTCGTTGTTGGGGAAAAACACCTCGAAGGGGTCGAGCACCTGCACCTGCCTGTGTCCCCTGCCGTTGTCCCAGGAACCGTACAGCGGCCAGACGTGCACTTTCTCGGCGGGTGCAACCGCCGGATTGTTTGGGCTCTGCTGCTTGAGCGACCAGTAAAGGAAGTAGAAGAACTGGGTCTTCGTCTGGAGCACCGCGTCGTCGGTCCACCTTGCGTGCCTCCAAAGCGGCCACAGGACCCAGGTCTTGTCCATGCCCATGATCTCTGAATGGGTGTAGAAGGGTCCCCACCGGTCCACGTAGTGGTCGTCGCCCCGACCCTGGACCAGGAACGGCCAGAAATACCGTTCCTCCTCGTACTTGTACGGGATGGTCCGGCTCGTATATCCGAAAAAGGGCCATGCGAAGTTTTCGCTGTCGAACCCGGTCCCGTGCTCGGCCGTGTAGAACGGCAGGAACCCCACCTCCCGGGTCGGTTTCGCACCCTCCGGCGCGCTGTATCCCGGCGCCAAAGAGTTGTTCCAGCCCAGCGGCCAAAGGTAGAATTCACGGTGCAGGTCATCGGGACCGTCCGTCCGCCCAAAGATGGGCCAGACGGCCATCCCGTGTTCCGTGCCCTCTGTGACGCTCAAGAACGGCCAGGGGAAAGAGGTCTTCACCGCGCCGTGTTTTTCCGTCCGGAAATAGAGCGGAAACGCGGTCCACGAAAGCTTGTCGTAGCCAAATCGGTCCAGCACGGTGCCCTCAATCGGCATTACCGCATGGTAGCTCGTCGCAGCCTCGCCCGTGTTCCGAGAGAAGTAGAACGGCCATACATCGAGCGTCTGGTCGTCGGTCTTCGCCGTGGGTCGGGAGCCGTCCTTGCTGCCAGTCCTGTTGATCAACTTGAAGATGCTCCACGAATAGGTCGTACCATAGCTTCGGTAGTAAAAGATGGGGTAGAGCGCGGTGACCTCATCGACCCCGCCCGAGGGAAGCGTGCGCCTGATGTAGAACGGCCGGAAGCCCCCGACCCGCTCTCCTTCGGGTGCCGGCTGCGAATAGAAAAAGGGACCCATCGCCGTCCAGGACGAAGCGTTTCCGGCAGGGCCATCCCCCCCTTCGGCCAACGGAGGGGACTCGTCGGGTGCGTCGCCAACCCAGAACGGCCAGACGTTGGTCTCCCCCGCCAGGGCGCACACGGCGGCAGCCCCGCCCAATACGGCGAGCTGCAGGAGTATGCGGAGGTTGGTCATGAAGGCTGGAAATGCGGCGGAGCCCTGGCTGCCGATCGCCCCAAATTGGATCGAAAAGCCCCGATACGCAATTCCAGCGACCGCAGGTTGTGCCATTTTGTTCCAGACCCAAAACAGGTTGCCTATCAGGACAAAGCCCATTTATCGTCGGCCATGCCGAGCATCCCCCAGACTTGGAATCTGGACTCTTATTTTCCGGCGTTCGACGGCGTCGAGTACCGCGCCTTCAAGGCCGATCTCGCCGGCGAACTCGAAACCCAGCTTGTGCTTGCCTCCCGCCAGCCAGCCTTAGCAACCGGAACCGCCTCCGCATGGGCGGCTTCGTTCAACGCATGGGAGGGTCTGTCCGCGCGAATCTGGCATCTTGCCTCTTATCTGGCATGCCTCGGCGCCGCCGACGCGGCCAATGAGGCCTACCAATCCGAGACGTCGAAGCTGGCCAGCCTCGAGGCAACGTGCGCAAAGCTCAGGATCGAGATCCTTCGTGCCATGGGCGGGACGGAGCCGTCCGTCTGGGCGGCATTCACGGCACTTCCGGAGCTCGGCGGAGCCGCCTACCGGCTGGAACGGCTGCGCCGCGAGGCCGCACACCAGATGACAAGGGCCGAGGAGGCCCTGGCCGCCGACCTCGGCGTCGACGGGTTTCATGCGTGGAGTCGTCTGTACGACACCGTCACCGGCAAGATGAGCTTCACCATGGCGTGGCCCGACGGCAGGACCGAGACCATCCCCATGGCGCAATGCCGGGCCCTGATGTCAAACCCGGTTCCAGAAGTGCGCAGGGCCGCCTTTGCGGGCGGCAACCGGGTGTGGGAGGCCGCGGGCGACACGCTGGCCGCTGCCCTGAACTCAATCGCCGGAACCCGGCTGACGCTGTACGGCCGCCGGGGGCAGGCGAGTTTTCTGGACGTTCCCTTCGACGCGAACGGCGTGTCGCGCGAGACGGTCGAGGCCATGTTCTCGGCCATAGCACAGTCCCGCGAGCTGCCACGACGGATCCTGCGGGTGGGGGCCCGCCTCCAGGGCCGGGATACCCTCGCCTGGTGCGACATGGAGGCCCCCAGGGCCCCGCGCGACACCGCCGACATCGGCTGGGACGAGGGTCTTGCGATGGTGGACCACGCCTTCAGCGCGCTCTACCCGGCGTTCAACGCGTACACGCGGCGGGCGGTATCGCGCAGGTGGATCGAATCGGAAAAGCGTGGCAACAAACGCCCCGGCGGATACTGCACCGGCTCCGTGCTGATCCGCGAGGAGAGGGTCTACATGACGTTCAACGGCACCATGAACGACGTCAGCACTTTTGCCCACGAGATGGGGCACGCATGGCACAGCCACCTGCTCGGAGGGCTGCGCCCCTGCGCCCAGGAGTACCCGATGACCCTTGCGGAGACGGCGTCCACCTTCGCGGAGCAGCTGCTGACCCAGGGCCTGCTCGCGGACCCGTCCCTCTCTCCCGGGCGGCGCCTCTTCCTTCTCGACCAGGCGACAAACCATGTTCCCGCCTTCCTCCTGAACATCCCCGTCCGCTTCGAGTTCGAGCGCAGGTTCTACGAGGAGCGCAGGGCCGGCCCCGTCGCGGTCAGCCGCCTGTGCGAGCTCATGGTGGATACCCAGCGTGAGATCTTTGGGGACATCCTCGAGCGCGGGGGCGAGGATCCGCGGTACTGGGCCTCCAAGCTCCACTTTTTCTTCACGGACGCATCCTTCTATAATTTCCCCTACACGTTCGGCTACCTGCTGAGCCAGGCCCTGTACGGGGAGTTTGTCCGCACAGGCCCGGCGTTCCTTCCCCGCTACGAGAAGTTCCTGGGGCTCACCGGGAGTGCGCCCTGCGAGGAGGTTGTCCGCCAGTCCCTGGGCCGCGACATCCGGGATCCCTCCTTTTGGAGGGATGCCCTGGCAGCGGTCGAGATTCGGGCCCGCGAATTCGAGGCGGCGGCCTCCGACGAAAAGGCGCCATGCGCATAAGCGGCGGCGCCGCCCGCGGAATCCCGCTCGCCGTCCCGCCCGGGAGCGCCGTCCGCCCCGCGACCGACGCCCTGCGACAGGCGGTCTTTTCCTGCCTGGGCGCCCGTGTCGCGGGAGCGAGGTTCCTCGACCTCTTCGCCGGCAGCGGCGCCTACGGTCTGGAGGCCCTGAGCAGGGGCGCCACAGGGGGGGGCTTCGTGGAGAACAGCGCAAAGGCGATTGGCTGCCTGCGGCGAAACCTTGCCTCCGTATGCAAGTGCCTTGGCCGCGACGAGGGCGGCCTGACTGTCCGCAACGGCGATGCCCGGATGGTCCCGCTGGCAGGGGCCGAGGTCCCCGACTTGGTCTTCGTCGATCCTCCGTACGAGATGATCGCCGAGGCAGCCCTACCGCTCTTTGCGCGACTGGGAGTCGTCCTCGCCTCCGAGAGGGACGCACTCGTGGTATTCGAGATGCCAGGGGAGACGGTGCTGTCCCCCCCGGGCTGGACGGTCGTCAGGCGGCTTGAGCGGGGCGCCCGCCAGCCGACCGCGGCGATATTCAGGCAGGGCTGACGCAGCTGCTCACCCGGCAAGGATCGCGTCGATCGACTTGAGTTCGGCCGCGGTGAACGAGAGGTCCTTGAGCGCCCCGAGGTTGTCCTCGATTTGGCCCACCTTGCTCGCCCCAATGAGCGCGGAGGTGATGGCCGGCTGGCGCAGGACCCAGGCGAGCGCCATCTGCGCCAGCGATTGGCCGCGCGCGCGCGCAAGCTCGTCCAGCAGGCGCACCTTGGCCACCTTCTCATCGGCAATGTCCTTCGGCTTGAGGAAGCGGGGATCCCGGGAGGCACGCGCATCCGCCGGGATGCCGCCGAGGTAACGGTTTGTCAGAAGCCCCTGGGCCAGCGGGCAGAATGCGATTCCGCCGACGCCCTCCTTCACAAGCACATCGAAGAGGCCCTTCTCCGGATCGCGGCTGAACATGCTGTAGCGGGGCTGATGAATCAGGCAGGGGGCGCCGAGTTCCCGCAGGATCTGCGCGGCGCGGGCCGTCTGCTCGGCGGGGTAGTTGGACAGGCCGACGTACAGGGCCTTGCCGGAGCGAACCGCATGCGCGAGGGCCCCCATGGTCTCCTCCAGGGGAGTGTTCGGGTCGGGCCGGTGGCTGTAGAAGATATCCACGTACTCCACCCCGATGCGGCGGAGGCTCTGGTCGAGGCTCGCCAGGAGGTATTTCCGGGACCCCAGGTCGCCGTAAGGTCCAGGCCACATGTCGTAGCCCGCCTTGGTCGAGACAATGAGTTCGTCCCGGTGGGCCGCGAGGTCCTCCCGCAGCACGCGCCCGAATGTCGTTTCCGCCGACCCCGGGGGCGGGCCGTAGTTGTTCGCGATGTCGAAGTGCGTGATCCCCAGGTCAAAGGACCTCAGGATCAGCGCGCGGCTGTTGTCGAAATTGTCGGCCCCGCCGAAATTGTGCCAGAGGCCGAGCGAGATCAGCGGCAGTTTTAGGCCGTTGCGGCCGCACTTTCTATAGAGCGCGGGATTGTCGTAACGGGTGGATGCGGGGGTGTGGGGCATGGGAATGGAGACTCGACCCGGGGAACTACCCTGCTTTTGCCGTGGTGTAAAGCAGGCCGATTGCTTTTGCTCGGACCGCAACGCGCCCCTCCTTGAAATCAACCCGGCTCCTCCCCGCCGTTCTCCTTTTCGCCCTGGTGCTGCCTCCGGTCGACCGGGCGGCTGCGCCGGTTCTTCCGGGCCTGCAGCCCGACGGATCGACCTTGCTGCACAACCAGTGGCCCATCCGGCCGGCGGGCAGGCAGGTCGAACTTGGTGACTTCCCCCTCGGCCTCGCGCTCGATCCCTCCGGGCGTTACGCTGCGGTGCTTCACAGCGGTTACGGGAGGCACGAGATCAGGATTGTCGATCTGGCGACCGGTATCGCCGGGGAGCCCCGGCCGGTCCACGAGGGATTCGGGGGCGTGGCCTTTGCTCCCGACGGAAAAACCCTGGTATGCAGCGGGGCGAGCGATGGCGTGCTCCATCTCTTCGGGTTCGCCTCCGGCCGGATCACGTCGGAACGAATCGTGCGCGTGATACCGGCCGATGATCCCGGCGTGGTCGCGGGAATCGCCATCGGGCCGGACGGCCGCTCGGCCGTCGTCAGCGTCCTCTATTCCAGCAAGGTCGTGCGCGTGGACCTTGTGGACGGCTCCGTGCAATGGACAACCCCGGTTGGCGCAGGCCCGGCTGGGGCGGGCATGGCCTACGACCGCGCCATGAAAGGCGACGACTTCGAGCGGCGCCTCATCTCGACGGCAAACCCGCTTTCGCTTGCCTGGGACCGGCGCCGCGGCCGCATCTACGCGAGCCTCTGGGGGGAGTCTTCCGTGGCCGTCCTCCGGGCCAAGGACGGCCGGCTTCTCGCGACGTGGCAGGCCGGCCTGCATCCGAACGAGGTTCTGTTGTCTCCCGACGGCAAAACCCTCTTCGTGGCCAATGGCGGCCTGAACACGGTGACCGTCCTGGACGCCTCTTCCGGCCGGCCGTTGGAGGCGCTGAGTTCGTCCCTCTCGGCGGAGGACCGCCCGGGATCGACGCCCGACAGCCTTGCACTCTCTCCCGACGGCGCGCGCCTCTTTGTGGCCAACGCCGACAACAACAACGTCGCGGTCTTCGACGTCGGATCGCCGGGCCGCAGCCGCCCTCTCGGCTTCATCCCGGCGGGCTGGCTGCCCTCGGCGGTCCGCCTGACGCCCGATGGGCGCACGCTGCTTGTGGTCAATGCGAGGGGCGTCCGGCCCAGGCCCAACTCCAAGGGTTCCGCCAGGAGCTTTTCGTATATTGGCAGCCTGTACCACGGGTCTCTCGAGATCCTGGAACTTCCCGTCGGCGATGCCTTCGGGCAAGCCCTGGCCGGGTGGACCGCGGCGGCGCTCCTCTGCCATCCCGCCTTCCCCGCCGCGCCCGTGGACCCGGCAAATCCGATTCCCATGGCTCCGGGTGCAAAGACCCCGATCCGCTACGTCGTCTACGTGATCAAGGAAAACCGCACCTATGACCAGATCTTCGGCGATATGCCCCGGGGAAACGGCGATCCGCGCCTCTGCCTCTTTCCCGAGAAGGTGACGCCCAATCTTCACGCCATCGCGCGGCAGTTTGTCCTGCTCGACAACTTCTATGCGAACGCGGAGGTGAGCGCGGCAGGCCACGAGTGGACCATGGCTGGCTACTCCTCGGAATTTGTCGGCAAGACCTGGCCCACCGAGTACGGCCACAAGCCGGCAACCAAGGTGCCGTACCCCACGGGCGCGCAGTTCTCGGCGGCCGTTCCCGCGGCCGGCTACCTGTGGGACCGGGCGAGAGCCGCCGGGGTGAGCTACCGCGACTACGGGGAATTCACCTTTGGCATGGGGACTATCTCGGACCCCGCGATCGCCAACCTCCCCGCGCTGCAAGGACACCTCGATCCCTACTACCGGGGCTGGGACCTTTCCTACAGCGACCTCAACCGGGCGGCGCGCTTCATTTCCGAACTCCACCGCTTCGAGGCCGCCGGCGACATGCCACGCCTGCAAACCGTCTATCTTCCCAATGACCACACGAGGGGCGCGGATCCCCTGGCGCCGTCTCCCAGGGCCTATGAGGCCCAGAACGACCTGGCGGTCGGCCGCGTCGTCGATGCCCTCAGCCACTCCCGATTCTGGCCGAGCATGGCCATCTTCATCGTGGAGGACGACGCGCAGAACGGACCCGACCACGTGGATGCCCACCGCACGGAAGCGCTGGTCGCAAGCCCTTACACCCGCCGTGGAGCGGTCGATTCGACGGCCTACACGACCTGCTCGATGCTGCGCACGGTGGAGCTGATCCTCGGGCTCGACCCCCTTTCCCAGTTCGACGCAGCCGCAACGCCGATGCGCGCGAGCTTCCAGCCGTCGGCCGACACCCGGCCTTTTTCGGCCGTCGGCGCGCGGGTCGACCTTGCCGAGGCGAATCCACCGGGCACGGGCGGCGCAGCCCTGTCCGCGAGCCTCGACTTCTCGCGACCGGACGCCATCGAGGACCAGCTTTTCAACCGCGTGGTCTGGGCGGCGGTCCGGGGCGACCGCGAACCGATGCCCGCCCCGGTGCATGCCGCCTTCGTCCGCTCCCTTCCCAAAGGGGACGACGATGGCGACGACGACTGATCCGCTAGGACCGCCCGGCCGACTGGCGCTCCAACTCCTGGGTCAGCTCCGCCACGAACTGCGGATCCGTGAATTTCTTCCAAGCTCCGTCCATTTCCGCGGTGTCCCCACCCCGGCGACGCTCCAACTCGAGCACGAGAAGCCTCGGCGGGGTCGGCCCTTCGCTCAGGATCCGCTGGAGTGCAAGGTCGGCGTCCCTAATTCGGCCGATCACTCCCTCAACCGCATGTGCCCGCTTGTGGAGCCGCTGCGCCGGCTTGCCGAGCACCGCGCCGAAGAACCCGCTCAGGTAGCGGACCCTGCGCAGGGCGATCCTCAGCCGGTGTATCTTCTCCGGCGACCTTGAGTGGCGCAGGTGCGCGAGCTTCTGGACCTGACGGAGGTTCTTGGCCAGGGCGCGGCGCGCCGGTCTCTCGAGGGGCGCCGGCGCTTCGGAGCGGGCTGCCCTGGGAAGCTCGAAACGCAGGAACCGGCCCACCCTGAGGCGCAGCCCTGAGAACCCGGCCCCGTGGAGATGGCGCCGAACCGTCGCCTGTTGGAGACGCCTGAGCTCGAGCTGGTGCGCGACGAACCCGGCCCACAGCCGGTGCCCGGTGAACTGCGCGGCCACGGACTCCTTGGAGCAGAACCCGATCCAGACGTCGAGGTCGCGGGCGATGCCGAGCACCCGGTTCAGCCGCTGCAGGTCCAGGTTTATGCGCTCGGCCGAGGTCGGCCGGAGCAGCTTGCCGAACGCCCTTAGGACCGCGCGCATGCGGCGGACCGCGATCCGCAGGTCATGCAGCGCCTCGGTATCCGCCGCCTGGACGGCCTCATCGACATTGATCAGCACGATCCGGAACTCGAGGAACAGCAGCCGCCGGATTGCCTCGTGAATCGTGAGAAGCGGGTCGAGCAGCGGCCTTGGACGGCCGCTTTGCAGAAGCCTGAGGTCGAAGTCCGCCGGGAACGCCTCCCGCCAGAGGTTGGCGTGCTTCCTGGCCACCTCTATCGCCCGGGGGAACAGGCTGCATCGGACGTTCACGCGGATCCGCCTCTTCGTCTTCACGACCGAGACGATTTCCGAGTCCTGAAGGTGGCTGTAGTCCAGCCCGTCCGCGATCCTCAGGAGGGCCGCCAGGTGGAGCACCCGGCGGGAGTCGGCGGAACGGTTCGCGCGGGCGCGCGCCGCCTCAAATGCGAGCGGTGAATAATGCAGGCTCACGACCGTCGCGATGCACTCCCTCTGCGTCGGCGTGAAGCCCCGGAGGCCTTCCGCGCGAATTATCCCTTCCGCCAGCTCGGCGTGGCGGCGGGGGTTCAAGCCATACGCGACATCGTGGAGCAGGCAGGCGGCCTCCAACAGGGGACGGTCCCCTTTGGGGATCCCGAAGAGGTCGTGCGTCTCGTCGAAGAGTCGCAGGGCGAGGTCCGCGACATGCCTCCCGTGAGCCTCCTCGTTGCCGTGCTTGATGCAAAGTTCCTCCACCGACATGCGCGGCCGCGCCATCCTGGGCTGGTCTGCGGCAATGGTGGCGATCCTGGTCCTTCGAAGGGGCATGTGGGGGAAGGCCTGCATACCAGCTTTGGACCCCCGGGCAAGCAAAGCCGCCCGCAGGCCGCTTTCTGTTCGCCATCGGCGCAACCGCTGGTTCCTTCGACAGCCATGCCGGAAATGTTCCCTCCCATCCATCCCGAGGCCCGGATCGGCCACATTCACCTCAAGGTCGCCGACCTCGACCGTTCTCTGAGGTTCTACTGCGGAGTTCTGGGTTTCCAACTCATGCAGCGGGCGCAGGGTGCGGCCTTCATTTCCGCGGGAGGGTACCACCACCATATCGGGCTCAACACCTGGGAGAGCCTTGGGGGCCTGCCACCGCCCCCGGGCACGACCGGGCTCTTTCACGTCGCCATCCTCTACCCCACCCGCCCGCTCCTTGCCGACGCGCTCCGGCGCCTAAGGAAGGCCCGCATTCCCCTGGAGGGAGCCTCGGACCATGGCGTGAGCGAGGCGCTGTACCTTCGCGATCCCGACCTCAACGGGGTCGAGCTCTACAGGGACCGACCCGAGGCCGAGTGGCCCCACACCCCGGAGGGAGGGGTCGCCATGTTCACCCGGCCCCTCAACCTTGCCGGGCTCCTGGCGGAGCCGGAGCCGGCCTGATGGGCGGTCAGTGCCAGAGCCGGGATGCCATCGCGTAGACGATCAGCCCCAGCAGGACGAGGCCCAGGCCGAAAAAGAGGAATCCGAAACCGCGCGCGATCTTCTTCCGGCCCTCCCACTCGTCCTTCACCCGGTAGTCCTTGAGACGGCCCGCAGCGACCAGGCGGTCGTACCAGCGCTTCCTTTCGTGCAGCATCTCGGTCTTCGAGATGCGCCCCGAGAAGATGACCGTGTCCATGGGAAACTTCTCAATGCGGAAGTGCGTGTTGAAGAAATGGAAGGTGAAGATGAACCCAGCCGCGAGCAGCGCCTCGTCGGAGTGGATGATAAGCGCGATGTTGATCGCCGAACCCGGCAGCCAGTGGGTGAAGAACTTCGGGAACCACATGACGAGCCCCGAAGCGCCGATGATGAAGATGCCCCAGAACACCGCGAAATAGTCGAACCGCTCCCAGTAGGTCCACCGGTCGAACTGCGGGCGAGGCCCCTTCCCGAAGAACCATTTCTGGTGCGCGACGAAGTCGCGCAGGTCCTGCGCCGAGGGAACCATCGAGTCCGGGCTGAACGTTGCGCCCCAGAGCCGGCGCAGTTCCAGGCGGCCCGTCGCGGGATTGCGCAGGTGGCCCCGCCTTGACCAGAGGCCCGACACCAGCGCCATCAGGTGGAGGCCGAAGTAGGCAAAGGTGACGATGGCGCCGAAGTGGTGCAAGGCGCGCGCCACCTCGGCCCCGCCCAGCAGGTTGAAGATTACCTTCGCCCAGCTCGTGTAGTAGAACTTGAGCGGCATCCCCGTCAGGACGAGGAGCAGGAAGCTCGTCACCATCATCAGGTGCAGGAACCGGTCGAACGGCGTGAAGCGGGTGTACTGCTCATCGTCGACGATGGCCTGCACCTTCGCCTCCCGGAAGGTCTTGGTGTCATTCAGGTAGAGGTAGACCGAGCGCACGAGCCAAAGGGCCGTGTGAAGCCCGAAGAAGGCGAAGACCCCGATCAGGAGCGCCGTCATCCCGACGTACATCTTGTGGAGGACCGGATAGTTGACCCGGTCGAGCGGATCGGCGTGCGGGCGGTACCGCGTGAAGTTCACGTTGACGCCCGGATGGCATTGCTGGCAGGTCGCCACGATCCGCTCCTTTGACAGGCGGGACCGGGGGTCCTTCACCGGGAACACATCGTGGTGGCCGTGGCAGTCGTAGCAGGCCGCGACATCCGAGGCCACATTGGGCCGCCCGAGCGCCATCGCCTTCCCGTGGTAGGTGTCGCGGTAGCGGGCCAGCCGGTCCTGGTGGCACTTGCCGCAGACCAGGTCGCTCTGCGCCTTGAAGAGCACGTTGGTCGGCGTCGTGATCTCGTGGGCGCTATGACAGTCCGAGCACACGGGGCCGCGGCGGTCCCCCTTGGCCAGGAGCGCGCCGTGCACGCTCTGGCTGTAGATCGCCTCGATTCCCACGTGGCATTGCCCGCAGGTGTTCGCGATGTTGCGGTGGTTGGTGCGGGAGCTCTGGTCGACGCTGCGCTTGATGTCGTGCACCCCGTGGCAGTCGTTGCAGGACGGGGCGACGATGAGCCCCATCTTGAGAAGCGCCTGCCCGTGGATGCTGTCGGCGTAATCCTTGGGGGCCTGGGGGCTGCCGATCCGGTACTCCTCGGTCAGCTTTCCGTTGCTGTGGCACTTGGCGCAGGTCTGCGCGAGGTTGAACTTGTTGACCGGCGAGGCGACGTCGTTCACCGGCAGGATCTCATGGTAGCCGTGGCAGTTCGTGCACGTTGCGGCCCCGGAGGCCCCCATGAGGTGGCTCATGCCGTGGATGCTGTTCGCGTACGCCTTGGACTCCTTCTCGTGGCAGGACGCGCACTGGGCCGGGGGCAGCTTGTCGTCGTGCGGAATGTCGGGGATTCCCACATGGCAATCGATGCACTGGAGTTTGCCATGCACCGACTTGGAGTAGGGCCCCACCCTCAGGGTCTCGATCGCGGGATTGGACTCCGTGTCCTTGTCCTTCTTGTCCGGCGGGGTGAACTCGTGGCAATCGAGGCAGGACTGGTTGGTCAGGGGATCCGCCCTGGCGATGCCGCCCACGAAAAAAAGGGAAAGCGCGACACCCCAAAGAAATAACCTCCGCGCTGCATACGCTTGGCATGCTGGCGCTGAAGTCGGCATGCCAACATCCTACGGAGCGCGCAGCCTCCCGCCTCCCCGTATCTTGCTAGACAATGGGCAGTTCTTGCCCGCCGGGACCCCGGTTTCCTACGGCAGCTGATAGATCGCGCAGAGGGCGACCCCGGTTCCGCCATCGGCCCCCGTCACCTCCGCGGTGTAGCCCCCGGGAGGCAGCGTCACCAGCAGTTCCGAGTCGGGAGACCCGGGGCTGAGGACCGGCAGCGCGTAGGCCGCCGCCGCCGCATTCAGCAGCAGCTGGCTGGACCCCCAGCCCGCGTTGTCGTAAAGAATGACGTCCTTGCCGTTCTGGTTCTGGTGAATGGCAACCTCAGGATGCTGCAGCACGCCGGAAACGTTGTAGGGGCTCACCCCAATGCCCGGCCCGATCGCCTGCACCAGGACCGTGGCCGAGGTGTTGCCCACGATGTAAAAGCCTCCGATCAGGATGTTGTCGCCGGTGCCCACGAAGGCCCGCGACGACAGGCTCGTCACCGCGCCGGGACTTGTGCTGGCCACCACGGAGATCGTGACCGGCGAACTGGAGATCGTCCCCCCATCCGGGCCCGTCGCAATCAGCGTGTAGGTTCCGTTGGTCAGGTAGCTGACGCTCGAGATCACGAGAACGGGGCCGTCAGCCCCGCTTACGAGGTCGGTGTTCAGGCTTGGAGCGCCCGCCCCGTTTGAAACCAGTGAGCCGTAGTCCATCCACTGGTAGCTGACCGCGCCCGTGACACTTGCACTCAGGACAACTGTGGACCCCAGGTTTACCGTCTGGCTCGTCGGCTGGACGGCAATGACGGGGGCAATCGGGTTCTGCAGTATCCGTCGCACCGTGTTGTTGATGCCGTCCGCCACGTAGAGGACGCCCGTCGGGTCCACGGCGATATCGTCCGGAAAGCCAAACCGCGCAGTGGCCAACGGCCCATCCACGTCCTCCGGGTCCCCTCCCTCCCCGGCAACCAAGCTCACCGACCCGCCCGGCGCAATCTCCCGGACCGTGTTGTCGCCAGTGCATCCGACAAAGATGTTGCCCGAGGCGTCCACTCCGAGCCCGGCTGGGGCTGAGGACGCGGCTTGGACTGTGTCAAAGGGGCCCTGGTAGGGCGCAATCGTGGCAATCGTCGTCACTGCGCCCGTCGGCGTGATCTTCCGAATCTTGTCATTTCCCGTGTCCGACACGTAGATGTTCCCCGATGCATCTGTCGCCACGCCGGTCGGGTTGTTGAAGAGCGCATAGTTGCCCTGGTCGTCGTTGCCGCCCGCGACGCCGGGCGACCCCGCAATGGTCGTGACGGCCCCGGTGGAGATCACAATCTTTCGAACCGTGTCGCTTGTGCCGTCGACGACGTAAAGGTTGCCGAGGCTGTCGGCCGCGATGTTCTGCATGTTGTAGAATCTCGCGTTCAATCCCGTTCCGTCCGCCGTGCCTTGGACTCCCGGCGAGCCCGCCAGGGTGGTGACCTGTCCTGCGGTCGAAATCTCACGGACCGTGTAGTTGCCTGAATCGGCGACAAATACGTTTCCCTTTGGATCGACTGCAACGCCGCCCGGGTCATCAAACAGGGCGCCGGCCACCGGCCCGTCCGTGCTCCCCGTCATTCCCGGCGTGCCCGCAAAGGTCGTTACAACTCCCTGGGGGGTGATCCTGCGAATCGTGTCATTGCCGGCGTCCACGGCGTAGACATTCCCCTTGCTGTCGAGCCGCACGCTTCCGACGAAGTCGAACCGCGCCAATCTCCCGATTCCGTCGGCAGTCCCCGCCGCCTCGGGCCAGCCCGCCAGGGTCGTGACCCCCGTCGCGCCCACCGTGAGGGCAGCCGGTGCGCTCGTGACGGTGGACGAACCGTCGCTGACGACACACTGGAACTGGTCGCCATTCATGGCAGGCGTCACGCCGAAAACCGCAAGGAGCGGCGTCAAGGATCCATTGTGGGTTGCGTCGTCCTCCAGGTTTGCCCAAGTGGCGCCGCCCGCCGGCATGCGCTGCCACCGAAAGCTCGGATTGGCCGGAATGGCGCCGCCGCCCGCCGGTGGCCAGGTCGTAACGGCGAAGGTCGCGGTCTGGCCCGGCGTCACAAATTGCGGGCCCAGCTGGTCGAGGATCGCCAGCAGTCCAGGCGCGTTGCCGAGCAACTGGATCAGGTTGGCGACATTGGGCGTCCCGAGCCCGGTGGACATGTCGTAGCCTGCAGCGGCCGGGTACGTCGCATTGCCTCCCGAAGCGATGTCCATGAGCGCCGACGTGCCCTGCAGCGCGTAAAGCTTCGGATTGAGGAACCCCACCGGCGTGCCCCTGGCCTGGTTGATCAGGGCGCAGAATCCGGCCCAGGTCGGGGTGGACCAACTGGTTCCTCCAATCGTCTGCGGCGCCCCCTAGTCGACAACCAGCGCCCCAGGGTCCAGGTCGGCAACCGCGGCGATGTCCGGCACCATCCGAAACGCGCCCGCCGGGATGCTTGCACCAGCCTGCCAGGCTGGCCGGGCGTAGATCGTGCTGACCCCACCACCGCTGCCCGACCATCCGGTCTCGCCTTCAATGGAATTGTCGGGGTTCAGGACGAGGTGGGTGCCTCCGACGCCGGTGACGCTCGGGTCGCTCGCCGGATACGTGACCTGGACGGGGGCGTTCACGTTGTACTGTCCGGTCACCGGATCCGGCTGTGCCCCGCCGTCGCCGGAAGCGACAAACACCGTGACACCGGCCGCCGTCAGGTTCGCCATATACTGGGACTCGATCAGGAAATAGTCATGGTCCAGTTCGTCCTCGATGGAGCCGAAGGAAAGCGAAAGCTGGTGGATCTGGGGATACGACGACAGGTCCTTGTCGATCTGTTGATAGGCCTCGTCGAATGAGCCGGAGTCGGAGGTGCCGGCCCCATAGATGCGTAGGTGCGCGCCGGGCGCGATCGCGCTGGCCCACTCGGCGTCGAGGTCCGCTTCCTCGAGTTCCGGGTAATAGTTGGTTTCGGTCGATGGGTCCGGGCCGACTCCGACGGGGATCATCTGGACCTTGGTGGTGGAATTGGCGACGCCGGCGTCCGTCCAAAAGGTCGTCAGGTCCGACAACAGCGGGAACACTTGCTCCACCATGGCGATGGTCTGTCCCGTGCCATCCTGGGCGATGGAGCCCGCACCGTAGGCTTTGAGAATCTGGGAGGGAGCGTAGCCCGCGAACCCGTTCACCATGGGCTTTAAATGCACCATCGGACGCGGCCGCAGGTGGGGCTGCAGGCCATGGATGCCCAGCACGATGGGCGACAGCTCGGCCGGGATGCTCGGCTCCGTCACGGCCGACGAGTACTCGGCGCCGAGGTAGCTGACCCTGGCAAACGACACCTGGAACGCGACGGCCGTTGAGTCGACCGACCCGCGCGCAAACACGGCCAGCTTATTGGCGTCGGTCCGTGTCACCGTGAATCCCTGGTCCTTGACCCACTGCACCACCCGGTCGTAGTCCGACTGCAGCGGGAAGTACCTCGCATCCATTTCCTGGGCCGGGACCAGCTCCCCACGGGCAATTCTGTCCTGTAATTCCGCAAAGTTGCGCATTGCCAGGGCCACCTCAAAGGTCATCTGCGCCCCGCGCTCGGCAGAGGTGAGAGCCGTGCGGACGATGGCCGGTCTCCCATCCCTCCGAGAAGAGCCCGCCTGCACGGCCACGGCCCGTATGCTGCCGGGGTAGGCTTTCCGGGCCGAGTTCCAGCCATAGGCGGAGCCGGTGGTGGAGGCCAGGGTCAGGAAAAAAAGCGCGGCCTGCAGGGCGATTCTCCGCGTCTCCAACAAGGGGCGGCTGGATTCGTCGTGAGTCTGGGGCTCGATCACGGGGTCGTCGCCGAGGCTGGCACGAAAGCAGGCAAAGACAAGCCCCGCCCGAGCCCCCTGCCGGCCCGTCACTCCGCGGTCGTGCAGGTCCAGCTGGCGGTCACAGGCCAATCAGTGCCCGTATCAAGCTTCTGGTAGTCGCCCGCCAAGGGTTTCCAGTTGTCCACATCCAAAACGCCCTTCGGCGAAATGCCGACCACCCCGTGGTCGCCCTCCTGGAGGGACAGCCGGTCGAGGCCCTTGACCACCGCGATGATCTGGTGCCGGTCGGTCAGGTACAGGTCCATCGACCCGTTGAACACCCCAAACCTCCGGTAGTTGCCGTGGTCGACGCCAAGGATCTTGGCGGCGCCCGCGTCGCACTCCCAGTAGCCGCCGTCAAAGCCCGCGGTCTTGATGTACAGCGTGACCACGCCCGACTGGTGGTCGGGGGTCTGGATGGTGAAGTCGACAAACTTCCTGGGCAGCGCCCCTCCCGCCTCAAGGCTGCGCTCGGATAGGCCTTGGCCGAAAAGGGGTGATGCTCCCACAAGAAACAGCCCAAGTAAGAAGCTGGACGCCATCTGCATTGGATTGATTTTCATGACTGGAGAATTTCTGGGTTACCGCCAGCAAAGACGCGCGACACCGTGGAAAGTTGCGGGCCGTCTGTCAATTGCCCGCGCGATGGTAAGTTTTCTGTGAATTGACGACTAAAGTGGACGATTGCTTAGGGTAGTTACCCCCCATCAACCGTGCAGACCCGTGATCATGGAAAGGATTTTCAACCACCCAGGACTGTTTCCGGGAGTTGCGATCTTGGCCGCGTTTCTCCCGTTGTCTGTCATCCCCGCAGGATCTCCTGACGCCAGCGAAGCCCGGACCGCGAAGCCCGTCGTGGTGCGGCTGCGCGCCGGCCTGACAAACGCCGAAATCCAGCAGGCGCTCGATTCCCTGCCGGGCGCGGGAGGAGAGGTCGTCCTGTCCGCCGGGGACTACCTGATCCGCCGGCCGGTGGTCCTCTGTCACAACAACCAGATCCTGTGCGGGGAGGGCCCCGCCACGGTCCTGAGGCTGGCGGACAACGCAGACTGCCCGGTGATCATCATGGGCGAGCCGGTGAACCGGCCCCGGCGGACGGTCAGGCACCTCATGGTGAGCAGCCTCGCGATCGACGGAAACCGGCGCCACCAGCAGGGCGAACTGTGGGTGCCCGACGGGGACAGTTCGGAGATCCATAACAACGGCATCACCATCCAGGGGGTGAGCGATTCCGCGGTGTACAATGTCTCGTGCGCCCACTGCCGCTCCGGCGGGATGGTGACAACGCTCGGCGTCGAGCGCCTGAGGGTGCTCAACCTGGAGGCATACGACAACCAGTTCGACGGGCTGGCGTGCTATTCGACGGAGAACTGCCGTTTTGAGAACCTGAACCTGCACGACAACTGCAGCGCGGGCATCTCGCTCGACCTGGCCTTCAACCACAACTGCGTTCGCAACGCGGTCCTGACCGGAAACGACCTGGGGGTGTTCATGCGCTCGAGCCGCAACAACCGCTTCGAGTCGCTTTCCATCCGCAGGAGCCGTCACTTTGGGGTCTTCATCGCGCAGTCCGACATCGAGACGCCGCATGGCTGGCTGCCGCTGGCGCACACCGAGTGCACGGGCAACCAGTTCATCCACCTGGTCACAGTCAATTGCGGCGACGAGGCCTTCCACGTCAATGATTCCAGCTGCACCGGCAACGTGGTCACGGACGCACGGGAGGGCGCCGCCAATCCCGACTCTCCTCCAGCGGAGGTCTATACGGCATTCTGAGGCTGGGGGTCCTGGGAGAGCCCACGGACAGTATCCGAGCCTGCATTCCAGAGAGTGATGGCCGGCGTGCCGTTGTTGTGCTGCGCAAACCCGAGAATGCTCATCGATGCCGTGTCCAGCGAAAGGCGCTCTCCCTCCTTGACCGGGATGCCGGTCCAGCGCATGGCCAGGACCCGCAGGAACTGGCCATGGGAAAACAGCGCGGCGCGTCCGCTTGTCCAGCTGAGGCCCGCGAGAACACGGTCCGCCCGTTTGCAGACCTGCTCCACCGACTCGCCTCCAGGGCAGCCGTCCTCGAAAACGTTCCATGCCGGCCTCTTGGTGCAGATGTCCGCCGTTGTCCGCCCCTCGAAGTCCCCATAGTCCCATTCCTGGAGATCCGGCTCCAGGCGCGCCACGGCCCCAAATCCGGCGATTTCGCATGTCCTGCGGGCGCGCACCAGGGGACTCGATATGACCAGGTCGAATCGGATGCCGTGCAACAGCTCGCGAATGCGCGATGCGCGGCGTTCGCCGTTCTCGGTGAGGGGAAGGTCGGTCCGGCCGGTGTGCTGGCCGGTGAGGGACCACGCCGTCTCCCCGTGACGGATCAAGATGATCTGCGTGGCCATGGGGCGAGTGTGGCCCGTGAGGCTTCACTCCGGCATGGGGTGTTACCCGAAGCCGGGCATCGCACGGCCCGCGCGGCCTCCCATTTATGGGACGGCCTCGTTTCACTTTCACCACACCTGGCGTCCTTCTGCCCGCATGTCATTGCATTAACTCGTTTACATAAAACAGGATAGCATGAAGCTTGGAGGCTGGCATGCGGGATGCAGGGCATCCTGAAGCCTCCATCCCACCATCGTTCCACCATGTTTTCCGACCTACGCTTCGCCGTCCGGCAGCTTGTAAAGGCACCCGGGTTTACGGCCGTGGCCCTGCTCACCCTGGGCCTCGGCATCGGCTCTTGCACGTGCATGTTCTCCGTAATCAACAGCGTGCTCTTCCGACCGCTGCCCTACCCGAATTCGGACCAGCTCATCCTGATCCGGGAGCAGGATCCGCCGCAGTTTCCGGAGTTCTCGGTGGCTCCGGGCAACTTCTTTGATTGGAGGGCCCAGAGCACGGCCTTTCAGAACCTTGCCGCGATCCGGTTCGGCTCCGTCAACCTGACGGGCACTGGCGATCCCCAGCGGCTCTTCACGGAATTTGTCACGGCGAACTTCTTCGCCACGCTGGGCGTGCATCCGGGCATCGGCCGCGACTTCCTCTCCCAGGAGGAAACCGCCGGCCACGACGCCGTTGCCATCATCCCCTACGGGGTTTGGGTCCACAGGTTTGGCGGCCGTCCTGAAGTTGTCGGAAGCACGGTGCACCTCGACGGCCGCCCCGTGACAATCGTCGGCGTGCTGCCATTGAGTTTCCACTATATCAATGGCTCTGGACCCGAGATCTACATGCCGGCAGTCTACGGGGCCGGGGAGAAGCAGCAGCACGGCGGCCACTACCTCGTGGCACTGGGGCGCCTGAAGCCCGGCGTGACGTTTGAGACGGCGCGAAGCGAGCTGGCCGTCATTTCCGCACGTTTGGCGAAACAGTATCCCGACTCAAACAAGGGATGGAGCGCCAAGCCGAGCCCCCTCCTCGACTCGGTGGTGGGCGACGTGCGCCCCTCGCTGTACATTCTCTTCGCGGCCGTTGGGCTGCTTCTCCTGATCAGCTGCGCAAACGTGGCCAATCTCCTGATCGCCCGGGCCGTCACCCGTTCGAAGGAGATGGCGATCCGTGCGGCCCTGGGGGCGGGCCGTATGCGCATCCTGCGGCAGCTCATCACCGAGAGCATCCTGATCTCGGCTCTCGGTGGAGCGCTGGGCTTTGCCGCATCCCATTGGGGGCTGAAGCTCCTGATCGCCTTCGCCCCGGGAAATCTTCCACGGACCGGCGAGGTGTCCCTGGACGGAATGGCGCTGGCGTTCGCGAGCCTCCTCGCGCTCGCAACCGGAATTGGCTTCGGTCTCGCGCCCTCGCTCCAATCCATGAGGGTAAACACGAACGAGGCCCTCAAGGACGGAGTCCGGGGTTCGGGAGGCCGCCGGCACTTTCTGCTCGACGGCATCGTTGTCGCGGAGGTTGCCCTGGCCATCGTGCTGCTCGTGGGCGCCGGCCTGCTGGTCCGCAGCATCGTGGCGCTGCAAAACGTTGACCCGGGGTTCCGCCCTGACCATGCGCAGCTCGTGGGGCTTTCCCTGCCCGGCCCAAAGTACGGATCGAACCAGGAACAGGCCCAGTTTGTCAGAAGGGCGGTCTCGGCCGTTGCCGCCCTGCCTGGCGTCGGGCATGCCGGTGCTTCGCACGTAATTCCCATGTCGGGCGGCGATTACGTCCTGACCTTTGAGCTCTTTGGGAAGCCGCGGCCCGGGCCCGGGGAGAACCAAGCGGCGAACTACTACGCCGTCACTCCGGATTATTTCCAGGCGATGGGGATTCCCCTGACCCGAGGGAGATTCTTCTCGGACCGGGACTCAGCCAAGGCGCCGCGTGTGGCCATCATCAACGAAAGAATGGCCCGGGACTACTTTCCAGGCCTGAACCCGGTCGGGCAGAGGATCAACATCGACAGCGGCCCCGAGGCTTGGAGGGAAATCGTGGGCGTGGTTCCGGACGTGAAGCACTACGGCCTTGCAGGCCAGGCGCCGGAACAGATGTACGAGCCGTTTGACCAGCAGCCGTATCCCTACATGGGCATCGTCATCCGCGCGGGCCGGGCCGCTCCCCTGCCAAGCGCGGCCTCCGTTCGCGCGGCGGTAGCCTCCGTGGATCCCGACCTGCCCGTGGGCGGCGTAGATCCCCTCGGGAGCCTGATTGCGAACTCGATAGCGAGCCAGCGATTCACGATGTACTTGCTCGTCGTCTTTTCATCGGTCGCCCTGTTCCTGGCCGCCATGGGCCTGTACGGCGTGATGGCCTACTCGGTGACCCAGCGCACCGGGGAGATCGGCATCCGGATGGCCCTCGGGGCGCAGGCCGGGAACGTGCTCCGGCTCGTCCTGGCCCGCGGAGGACTGCTGATCTCGCTCGGGGCTGTGATCGGCCTGGGGGGAGCGCTGGCCCTGTCGCGACTCACCGCATCCCTGCTCTTTGGCATTAGTGCCACCGATCCCCTTACCTTTGCTGGGGTCGTCGTGGTGCTGGGCGCCGTTGCCGCCCCGGCCTGTCTCATTCCCGCGCGGAGGGCCGCGAGGGTCGATCCCATCATCGCGCTGAGGGCGGAGTGATCGCGTCGGGGTCAAACGCCGCGACATTGGCGGTTGACCTCGCACTCCGCGCCTCTTGGGTCGTCCGCATGCGCCCAAGGCTTCTCGCCGGACTTTTTTCGCTCTGCTGCCTGTTCCTCGCAGGGTGCTCCCCCGCCAGGTTCCTGGGGGCCATGGCGACCGATGCCGATCAGGCCCGCGCCGCCCATTACGCTGAGTTGCTTCAAAGCGGGCAACTCCGCGGCATCGAGGCCGATCTTGACCCAAGCCTTCCCAAGTCAGGCGTCCACGAAGCCCTCGTAAAGATGTCCCTGGGCTTCCCCCGCGGAGCCCCCGCGTCGAGAAAGCTAGTTGGGGTGAATTTCACCAAGTCCTCAACCGCGAACGACGTCAACCTGACCTATGAGTATGAGTTCCCCGGCAAGTGGCTCCTGGTGAACGTCGTGATGCGCCATGGAGCCGACCGGACGACCATCGTCGGACTCCATATGAACTTCATCCCCGACTCCCTTGAGCAGGCCAACAGGTTCAACCTTCTGGGGAAAAGCCCGAGGCACTATCTTGTCCTTGCCCTGGCCGTTCTTGCGCCACTGCTGAGCATCTACGCGCTTATCCGATGCGTCCGCTTGAAACTGCGCAGGCGCAGGTGGATCTGGTTCCTCTTCATCCTGTTTGGATTCGGCACGGTGTCGCTCAATTGGACCACGGGCCAGTGCACCTTCAACCCGATCTCCTTCGAATTGCTCAGCACGAGCGCCTCGCGGCCATTCTATGGACCGTGGACCCTGAGTGTCGCCATCCCCGTCGGCGCCATTGTCTTCCTGCTCCTCCAGAAGCGCCTCGCGGCATCGGCTGCGCTCGCGGAACGGCCCGTTGGGCGGAGGTAAGCTTGCTCTCCTGGATTGAAGGTAGGGCGAAGTCGCAGCGACGAGCCGCTTCCAATTGTAGGTCAGCGAGCTTGCTCGCGCCCTCCCGGAGCGCGAGCAAGCTCGCTGACCTACAACGGACGAGACGCATCGCGGCTCACTGCAACGACTTCGCCCAACCTCAAACCCAGTTCAGCCTGGGTCTACAGTGAATGCGGCCGTTAGGTAGGTCGCTGGCGTGATCTGGTCCGGAGCCACAAAATTTTCCTCGAGGCAGAGCCTGCAGTCCGAGTGAGGGTTCCGGCCGCTTAGCTCAGCGCGGACCGAGGCACAGGGGCCCCCTCCCCGCCAAATGTCGAGAATGCCGGCACTTGATGTGTCCCCGAGCTGACGGTAGCGAGCCCGCTTCCGAACCGTCAGTCAGCAAGTGCCCCCTATTGGCAGGCTTCGCAGGTGCCGCCGTTGCGCATGGCCTCGATCGAGCAGGCCATCTTCTCCTCGGCCGTGTACTCGGCCTTGGAGTGGGATCCGCCGGCGTCCCCGGAATTCTGGCCGCCGTCGGCCCCCTCCTTGACGGCGCCGCGGGTCTCCTTCTTCACGGAGACGGTCGCCTTCTCGATGGTGGTGGCCCCGAGGGAGCGCAGGTAGTAGGTCGTCTTGAGCCCGGTGTGCCAGGCCTCGCGGTACATGTGCGAGAGTGTCTTCAGGTCCGGGGTCTTGATCCAGAGGTTCACCGACTGGCTCTGGTCGATCCACTTCTGGCGGCGCGCGGCCGCGGCGATGATCCACTTGTAGTCTATGTCGAAGGCCGTGAGGTACTTCGCCTTCAGGTCGGCGGGGATCCGGGCGATGTCCTTCAGCTCTCCGTCGAAGTACTTCAGGTTGTCGATCATGTCCTGGTCCCACAGGCCGGCGGCCTTCAGGTCCTTCACCAGGTAGGGGTTCAGCACGATGAACTCGCCCGACAGGTTGGACTTCACGAACAGGTTCTTGTACGTGGGCTCGATGCAGGGCGAGGTGGCCGTGATATTGGAGATCGTCGCCGTCGGTGCGATGGCCAGAACGTTGCTGTTGCGCATGCCCTGGGCCGCGATTTTGGCGCGCAGGGGGGCCCAGTCCATCCGGCCGCCCCGGGGCACGTCGACCGGCACGCCGCGCTCGGACTCGAGCAGGTCCAGGGTGTCCTGCGGGAGCAGGCCGCGGTCCCACTTGGAGCCGCGGTAGGAGGAGTAGGCCCCGCGCTCGGCCGCGAGGTCGGAACTCGCCTCGTAGGCGTAGTGGGCGACGGCCTCCATGACCTCGTCGTTGAACTCGACCGCCTCCGTGGAGGCGAAGGCGACGCCCTTCACGTAGAGCGCGTTCGCCAGGCCCATCAGGCCCAGGCCGATCGGCCGGTGGCGCTGGTTGGAGCGCCGGGCGGCCTCGGTCGGGTAGAAGTTGATGTCTATCACGTTGTCCAGCGCCCGCACCGCCATGCGCACCGTCTCGCGCAGCTTCTTGTGGTCGAGCGAGCCGTCCGGCAGCAGGTGGCTGTCGAGGATCACCGAGCCCAGATTGCAGACCGCGGTCTCGTCGTTGGACGTGTTCAGGCAGATTTCCGTGCAAAGGTTCGACGAGTGGATCACACCCGCGTGGTCCTGCGGGGAGCGGATGTTGCAGGCATCCTTGAAGGTGATCCACGGGTGCCCGGTCTCGAAGAGCATCGAGAGCATCTTCTTCCAGAGCTCCAGGGCCTCGATCTTCTGGCCGTAGATCTTCCCCTCCTCCGCGAGCTTCTCGTACTGGATGTAGCGTTCCTCGAACCTGCGGCCGTAGAGCTCATGCAGGTCCTTGGTCTGGTTCGAGCGGAAGAGCGTCCACGCGCCGCGCGCCTCGACCCTCTTCATGAACAGGTCGGGGATCCAGTTCGCCGTGTTCATGTCGTGGGTGCGGCGGCGGTCGTCGCCCGTGTTCTTGCGCAGCTCCAGGAATTCGTAGATGTCGTTGTGCCAGGTCTCCAGGTAGGCACAGCCCGAGCCCTTGCGCTTGCCGCCCTGGTTGACCGCGACCAGCTGGTCGTTGTGGAGCTTGAGGAACGGGATCACGCCCTGGGACTCGCCGTTGGTGCCGCCGATGTAGGCGCCGGTGCCGCGCACCGCCGTCCACGAGCCGCCCAAGCCGCCGGCCCACTTCGCGAGGTACGCGTTCTCGGCGATGCCGCGCTGGAAGATGCCCTCGATCGAGTCCTCGACGTAGTAAAGGTAGCAGGAGGAGAGCTGGGAATGGAGCGTGCCCGAGTTGAACAGCGTGGGCGTCGACGAGCAAAACCGGCGGGTCTTGTAGAGGGCGTAGAGCGCCGCGGCCTTGCCCTCCCTATCCTCCTTCTCCTCGAGGAACAGCCCCATGGCCACCCGCATCCAGAAGAACTGGGGGGTCTCGATCCGGTGCGGGCGCTTCGAGACCTTGTCCACGATCAGGTACCGGTCGTAGAGGGTCTGGATGCCGAGGAAGTCGAATTCCAGGTCCGAGGACGGGTCCAGCGCCGCGGCGAGGCGGGCGAGGTCGTACTCCAGCAGCCTCGGGTTCAGGCGCTTGATCGCCACCCCGTGCTCCAGGTACTTCCGGAACGCCCTCTGGTGGAAATCCTTCAGCTTGCCCATGCCGTCGTCCATGATGTTCCAGCCGAGCACCTCCTCGTAGAGGTAGGTGAGCTGGACCCGGCCGGCGAACCGGGCGAAGTCGGCGTCCTTCTCGATGAGGGTCTTCGAGTTCAGGATGATCGTGGCGTCGAGGTCCTTCTGGGTGATCTGGTCGTAGACCGAGCGGCGGAGTTCGACCTCGATCTGGTCGTTGTCCAGGCAGAGGTCGAGGCCGATGCGCGCGAACTCGATGCGCTTGCGCAGGTCCGCGCCGTCCCAGAACACATTCTCGCCATCCGCGCGCTTGACGACCACCATGGTCGCCTGCCCAGGAACAGGCTGCGCGACGGGTGCCGCCACCTCGGCGGGGGCCGCCTTCGCAATCTCACGGGCGGACGCCCGCTCGGCCCGGTAGAGGATATAGGCCTCGGCCACCTTGTAGTGGCCGGCCTTCATCAACTCCTCCTGCACCATGTCCTGGATCTCCTCGATGTGGACGAACGCCTGCTTGGAGGCGTGCACCCGGTCCGAGACGGCCCTGGTGATCGCGATCGCGGGGGCGGAGTCGCGCTGGAGGGAGAGGAATGTCTTGCGGATGGCGATCTCCACCTTCTGCTCGTTCCATGGCACCACCTGGTTGTTGCGCCGGATCACGCGCAGCAGGCTCGGCGGCGCGTCGCGGTCGAAGGTGAGCTTGCGGGCCCGGTTGAGCAGGAGGCTCTTCGCGACAAAGTAGGCGTTGTTGTCGACGAGCGTCTTCTCGATCAGCTCGTAGAGGGCGTTCAGCCCGAGGGTGAGCTGGGTCTTGTCGCGGGCGAGGTTCGTCAGGTTGAGCGCGAGCTCCCGGCAGATGCGCACGACCCACGCGCGGTTCGTCTCGGTGAAGATCTCCTCGTCGCCGCGGGCCAGGGCCACGTTCGTCAGCGCCTTGCCCAGCGTGTCGGCCACCTCGGCGAGCGCGAAGCGCTCCTCCCCGTGCGGGCAGAGGAGGGCGATCGGCGGCAGGGGGATGTCCTCGCCGACGAGGACGTCGCGCCAGGCGTAGTGGGGTTTCTGCTCGACGGGAACGTGGACGGTGCGCTTGAGGGCGAGGTCGTGCGCTAGGGAGGGCGTGCTCATGGTGGACGTGGGAATCTGCGGTGAATCGGCTGGTAAGCTAGTTTGGAAACGTGGAAAGGGAAGGGACGGGCGCAAAAACAGGCCGGGGCGCCGCGCCCATCCGGGCAATGCGCAGGCTTTGGGGAAACTCGGGGCCGGCCGCGATCAGAGCTCGTCGTCCGATGCGACGTTGAGGGAGGAGGTCTTCTGGTATTCGGTGACCCGGCCTTCGAAGAAGTTCTGCTCCTTCTTGATGTCCATCATCTCGGCGAGCCACGGCAATGGGTTCTTCGTACCGCCAGGGGTCAGCGGGGCCAGACCGCAGCCTTCAAGCCGGCGGTCCGCGATGTAGTCGATGTAGCTGACAAAGTCCTCCATGCTCAGGCCCACGCCGTTCACGGGCAGACAGTCGCGGATGAAGGCCTTCTCGAGGTCCACGGCCTCGCGCATGAGGCCCCGCAGCGTCTCCTTGAAGTCCGCGGTCCAAATTTCGCGGTTCTCCTCCACGAGGTCCATGAACAGGTTGCGCAGGAGCTCGATGTGGTTCGACTCGTCGCGCAGCGTGTAGCGGAACATCTGCCCGATGCCCGGAAACTTGTTCTGCCGGTACAGCGAGAGGACCATCCCGAACAGCCCGTAGAACTGCGTCCCCTCCATGCACTGGCCGAAGACAAACATGTTCATCGCAAGCAGCCGCTGGTTCTCGATCTTGGTCATGTCGAGGTCGCGGCGCAGGGCGTGGGAGATCTTGGTGACGAACTCGTTCTTGCGGACGATCGTCGGGACGTCCTCGAACATGGCCTCGCACTCGTGGGGGTTGATCCCGAGGGAGGCGATCATGTAGAGCAGCGAGTCCGCGTGGATGTTCTCCTCGTGGGCGTGGCGGCCGAGCACGAGCTTGAGCTCCGGCGCCGTCACCAGCTCCCGCACCACGTGCAGGATGTTGTCCCCCACGATGCCCTCCGCGGCGGAAAAGTACCCGATGCCCATGCGGATGATCCAGCGCTCGATGTCGTTGACGGCCTTCTCGTCGCGCCACTGCTCGATGTCCTTGCCCATCGGGATGTCCTCGGGCTCCCAGTGGTTGGCCTTCATCTTGCGGTACAGATCGTACGCCCACTGGTACTTCAGCGGGAGCAGGTTGAAGGTCATGGTCTGGCGGCCGTTGATGACCTTCTTGGCCGCAAACGCGGCCTCCGCCTTCGCCTGGTCAAGGACGAAGGTCTTGGTGCCTACCTGGAAAACTTTTTGCATGACTTGGGGACGGAAAATGCCTGTCTGGAGCGGAGAAACCCGGTGTTTGCGGCGCGTGAAGCGCGCAGGCGAACAAAAGTTATTGGAACTTATTTACCGGTTGTTTACCACTACAGGATGTGGTCAATGGGGAGAGTGACCACAACCTATTGATGGCAAAATGCCGTTGTCAATAGGTTCGTATCACGTTCGACACTTTTTTTTCACTTCTCCTCAACGACGTGGTGGCACCCCCGGCTGCGCGGGTTGAGCGCCGCCGCGTGGACGACCAGAAGGGCCGTCTGTACGGCGTTGCGCAGCTCGATCAGGTCGCTGGTCAGCCGGCAGCCGCGGTAGAACGATTGGATCTCCTCGCGCAGCTCCACCAGGATCCGCCGCGCGCGCGTGAGGCGCCGCGGCGAGCGCACGACGCCCGCATAGTTCCACATCGTGCTCTGGATCGAGAGCATGTCCTGCCGGATCAACGTGGGGTCGGCCTCGCGCGTGGAGCCCTCCCACGGGCGGGGGCGCGGCGACCGGAAACTCCCCCGCGCGACATCGGCCGCGTCCGCGCGGGCCGTGAACTTTGCACTCACGAGGCACTCGAGCAGGGAGGTGCTCGCGAGCCGGTTCGCGCCGTGCAGGCCCGTGCAGGCGGCCTCGCCGACCGCGTTCAGCCGCCGGATGTTCGTGCGGCCCTCGAGGTCGGCGTGCACGCCGCCGCAGGCAAAGTGCGCCGCCGGCACGACCGGCACCGGCTCGCGGGTGATGTCCACACCGTGGGCGAGGCAGCGCTCGTACATGCCCGGGAAGCGCTCGCGGGCGAAACCGGGCGGCATCGCCGAGAGGTCGAGGAACACGCAGGGTTCGCCGCTGATCGCGAGCTCGTGCTGTATCGCCCTTGACACTACATCGCGCGGCGCGAGGGAGCCGCGCGGGTCCGCCGCCTCCATGAAGGGCTCGCCGCGCGCGTTCACGAGGACCGCCCCCTCGCCGCGCAGGGCCTCGGTGATGAGGAAGCGGGGCGCGTTCTTGCGGGCGAAGACGGTGGGGTGGAACTGCACGTATTCCAGGTCGATCACGCGCCCGCCCACGCGGTATGCCATGGCCACCCCGTGCCCCACGCTGCCTGGCCGGTTGGTCGTGTGGAGGAAGATCCTGCCGAGGCCGCCCGTCGCAAGGATCGTCTTCTTCGCGATAATCGCGCGGATCGCGCCGCCCGCCGTGTCCAGCACGTACGCCCCGAAGCAGGTCAGCGGCTGGTACTTGTCGGTCGGGTCGTCGGAATTGTGGGAGAGGGTGAGCAGGTCGATCGCGACCCAGCCCGCCCTCCTTGTGATCCCCCGGACGCCGTCGACCCGGCCGGCCGCGGCCGCGAGGATGGCGTGCCCCGTCGAGTCCTTGGCGTAGATGATGCGCTTCTCCCCGTGGCCGCCCTCCCGGGTGAGCTCGAGTTCGCCGGCGCCGTTGCGGTCGAAGCCCACATGCAGGTCGTCGAGCAGCAGCTCCCGCACGGCGGCCGGGCCCTCGCGGACAAGCTGCTCGACGGCCGCCGGGTTCGCGGTCCGGTCGCTCGCCTCGAAGATGTCGTGCGCCAGGCCGGACGGGTCGGGCGCCGTGTCGTACACGATGCCGCCCTGGGCAAGGTCGCTGTTCGCGGCCAGCGGGTCGGCCGCCGAGAGGAGCTCGACCGCCAGGCCGGCCTTCGCGGCGTGCAGGGCGTACGCCGACCCTGCCAGGCCGGCGCCGATCACCAGGCAGTCGGTCTCGATGATGTCCATCGGACTAGCGGCGCCTCCCGGGGAGGACCGTCAGGCTGAAGTCGGCCGCCGGCGCCGAGTGCGTGATCGCCCCGACGCTGACTACGTCCACACCCACCTGGGCGAGGCTCGCCAGCGTCTCCAGGCGCACCCCGCCGGAGACCTCGATCGCCGCCGCCCCGGCGACGACGGCCACGGCGGCGCGGATGCGCTCCGGGGTCATGTTGTCGAGCAGGATCACGTCGGCCGCGGCCCGCACCGCCTCGCGCACCTCGGATAGCGTCTTCGCCTCGACCTCGATTTTCGCGAGATGGGGAGCCCCGGCCCGTGCAAGGCGGACTGCCTTCGCCAGCGACCCCGCGGCGGCGATGTGGTTGTCCTTGATCAGCACGTGCTCGCCCAGGGACGATCGGTGGTTGGCGCAGCCGCCGCAGCGCACGGCGTACTTCTCAAGCGCCCGGTAGCCCGGCGTCGTCTTGCGCGTGTCAACCACCCGGACCCCGAGAAGGGATGCCGCGTCCGCAAACTTCCGTGACAGCGTGGCTATGCCCGAAAGCCTCTGCAGGAAGTTGAGCGCCGTCCTCTCCGCGGCCAGCAGGGACGCCGTCGGCCCCGCGACCCTTAGCACCACCCTGCCCTTCCGGACGCGGTCGCCGTCGCGCGCGGCCAGGGTGACGCGAAGCGCCGGGTCGGCCCGTGCGAAGACCCGTGCCGCGACCCCGAGGCCGCAGACGACGGCATCGCCGCCCGCCTCGATGACCGCGCGGGAGCGGTGCCGCGCGGGAAAAATAGCGCGGCTCGTGACGTCGCCCAGTCCGGCGTCCTCCTCGAGGGCGAGGTCGATCAAGAGGTCAGTCCGTGGGAGCGAGTTCAAACATCCTTTCCAGGCAGCGGGCTGCGCGCAGGCGCAGGCCCTCGTCCAGGGTCACGATCTGGTCGGGCCGCGGCGCGGCCAGGGCGTCGCGGATCTTTTCCAGCGTGTTGAGCTTCATGTACGGGCACAGCCGACACCCCCCTATGAAGTTCTTTTCCGGCGCCTCGACCTCGAGGCGGCCGACCAGGCCGCACTCGGTCAGCATGAGAAAGTACGGGGCGGAGGTCGCCCGGACGTACCTCATCATGGCGCCGGTGCTGCCGACGAAGTCGGCGGCCGCGGCCACCTCCGCCGTGCACTCCGGGTGGGCCACCACCTTGAGGCCGGGAAATTGCGCCCGGGCCGCCGCGACCTGTTCCGGCGTGAATTCATCGTGGACCAGGCAGGTGCCGTCCGAGGAGAGGAGCTCCTTGTCGATCCCGCGGGCCTTGAGCTCCGCGCGGACATTCTGGGCCATCAGCCGGTCCGGCACGAAGAGAATGCGCCTGCCCGGCAGTTTGGCCACGATGTCGACCACGTTCCCGGAGGTGACGCAGACGTCCGACTCCGCCTTCACCTCCGCGGTGCTGTTGATGTAGCAGACGACGGTCGCGTCGGGATAAAGCGCCTTGAGCCTGCGCAGGCCCGCTCCGTCCAGCGAATCGGCGAGGGAGCAGCCCGACCCGCGGTCGGGCACGACCACTGTCGAGTCCGGCGAGAGGATCTTGGCGGTCTCGCCCATGAAGACCACGCCGGCGAACACGATCACCTTGGCCCTGGCCCTCTTCGCCTGCATGCTCAGCTGGAAGGAGTCGCCCCTGAAGTCGGCGACGCCGTAGATGATCTCCGGTTCCACGTAGGAGTGCGCCAGGATGACGGCGTCCTTCTCCTTCTTGAGCCGGTTGATCTCAAGGGTGAGCGGGGCGATCTCCCGGCACGTCTCCAGGTTCCACGACCGTCCCCGCGGATCGCAGTCCACGTGCATGAGCGAACCGAGCAGGCGCCCGGCTTCGGCTTCCACGGCTGGGTCAACGGCGATCATCGGCGGCTTGAGCATAGGCCAGGAGCCCTCGCAAGACAAGGTCGGGCTCGTGCCGGTCGAAGAGCTTTTCGCCCAGGAATCGCCCTGCGTGGCCCCCGGTCCCGACGACCAGGGACCTGGCTGCGCCGAAGGCCTCCCTGCTTATCCTGTGCACAAGTTCGCGCACGGCCCCGGCGTGGCCGTGAAAGATCCCGCTCCGAAGCGCGTCGGCGGTCGAACGCCCCAGCGCGGCCCGGGGACGGCGACCCGGCTCGACCCTGGGCAGTTGCGCCGTCCTCTCCGCCAGCATCCCGGCCCAGAGGCCGAGCCCTGGCAGGATCGCCCCCCCAAGGATCGCACCGCGCCTGCCGAGCGCGGTGACGGTGGTCGCCGTCCCAAAGTCGACGACCACGATGTTTCTGTTCGGAAACAGGTCCCTGGCCCCCAGGGCCGCCGCCAGCCGGTCCGCCCCAAGCTCGCGCGGACGGGTGTAGGCGATCTTCAGGCCGTGCGGTCCGTCCACGGCCAGGATCCGCGGTGCCACGCCGAACGCGAGCTTCACCGTGCGGGCGGCCGGGCCCGTCAGGGCCGGCACCACCGAGCACAACACCGCGCGGTCCACCCTTCCCTTGAAGCGCGCCCCGAGAATACGCCCCATGCCGCCCGGCCGGGCCGCCCCGGCCACCGGCGCCTGGAGGCGCCGCACCAGCCTGCCGCCGGAAAAGACGCCGGCCTTGAGCGAGGAGTTTCCAAGGCTGAGCACAAACGTTCGGGTGGGCATGGTCAGGCCTTGCGGAAATCGGCGTCCAGCGCACCGGCAAGGGCTGCCGCGCCGAGGCATTCGAGCGGCTCCGCGGAGGGTCCGCGGTACAGCCGGTACCGGTGGGCCGGCTCGCGCCGGATCTCGTCGAGGTCGTTCTGGACGACGGCGTCGACCCCGCCCGCCGCAAACTGGGCCGCGACGGCCGAGCTGCGGGCCTCCTCGTCCGCGCCCACGGTCAGCTTGAAACCGACCACGAACAGGGGGCGCGGCGAAAAGGCCTTGAGCTGCTGGAGCACCTTCTCGTTGCGCATGAGCCGGACGGTGAGCTGCCCGTCGCCGGACGAAAGCTTTCCCGCAAAGGCGGAATCCGGACGGTAGTCGGCCACGGCCGCGGCCATCAGCACGCCGTCGACGTTGCCGCCCTCGAGCCTGCGGCGCATGCGGGCGCGCAGGTCGGCGGCCGAGGAAAATACCTCCCCATCGGCAACCGAGGAGGGCGCGGCCGCGCCCTCCCCGCGCAGAAGCGCCACGGTGTGCCCCAAGGCCTTGAGCGCGTCGGCAAGCGCGGCTCCGCTCGCACCGGTGCTCACGTTCGAGAGGAAGCGCACGGCGTCGATCGGCTCGCGCGTGGCGCCCGCGGTGACGAGCAGGTTCATCGCTTCGCCAGCGCAGCCAGGACTTCCGCCGCGATCTTCTCCGGATCGGCAAGGCGCCCCGGACCCTCCTCGAGGCAGGCATGCGGACCCTCGACCGGATCGAGGACGCGCACGCCCCAGGAGCGCAGCTTCGCGAGGGACTCGACCGTGGCGGGGTGCTCCCACATGCGCCCGTTCATCGCCGGGGCGATCCACCAGGGCTTGGTCTTGAGCTCCCAGGCCAGGAAAAGCGTCGTCACGGGGTCGCCGGCCAGGCCCGCCGAAAGCCGGTTGATCGTGTTGGCAGTGGCCGGGCAGACCAGGGCGAGGTCGGCGGCGCGCGCGAATTCGATATGATCGAGCGCGCGGCCCTCCTCCCAGAGGTCGCTGAACACTGGCCGGCCGCTCAGCCCCTCTAGGGTCGAGGTGCCGACGAACCGCAGTGCCGCCGGTGTCGCCGCGGTCTGGACCGTCACGCCCGCCTGAGCCAGGCGCGAGATCACCGTGCACGCCTTGTAGCAGGCGATCGAACCGGAAAGCAGGAAAAGTACGTTACCGTGCGACATTGTCTATGAGCCGGGTCTGGCCGAGGCGGACCGCGCCGAGCCGGCGCCCAGGCCGGTCCTCGACATACTCCACACGAAAGCCCCCGGACTCCAGCGCAGTCCGCGCTGCCGCCGCGGTGGGCGCCGTGCTCAGCGCGCGGTGGAGGGCCGGGGCGAGCGCCCGTTCCTCGCGGCTGAGCCGCTCGTTGCGGGAGCTGAGCGCCAGGCCGTCGGGTTCGCGAACCGTCGGACATGCGACGATGCGGGTCTGGAGGAAGAAGGCCTCGCACATTCCGCGGATCAACTGCAGCTGCTGGTAATCCTTCTCCCCAAAGTACGCCCGGTCGGCTTCTGCGATCTGGAGGAGCTTCATGACAACCGTGAGCACGCCCGTGAAGTGCCCGGGGCGGGCCGCCCCGCAGAGTTCGCGGCTGAACTCGGATTCCGACACCGTGTACCGCGTCCCGTTGGGATACATTTCGGAGACCTCCGGGAGGAAGACCGCGTCCACGCCGGACCGGTCCATCAGGGCGCTGTCGCGCTCCAGGGTCCGGGGATAGCGCCGCAGGTCCTCCGGGTCGTCAAACTGGGTGGGATTGACGAAGATCGAGGCGAGCACGACATCGTTCTCCTTGCGGGCCGCCTCGAACAGCGAGGCGTGGCCGAAGTGAAGCGCGCCAAGCGTCGGGACGAAGCCGATGCTCCTTCCCGCCGCCCGGTACCCGGCCCGGAGGGCCCGCCATGCGGCGGCCGTGGTGACGACATGGGGCATGTCAGTAGCTCTCCTTCGGCTTCGGAAATGTCCCGGCGCGCACGGCGGAAGCGTACCGCGACACCCCCTTGCGCACGAGGCCCGCGCCGTCCGCAAAGCGCCGGGCAAAGCGCGGCGAAAAATCCGGGTTGAACCCCAGGAGGTCGTGGAGCACCAGTACTTGGCCGTCGCAGCCCACGCCGGCCCCGATCCCGATCGTGGGGACGGAAAGGGACTTCGTGACTTCCCCGGCCAGCTTCGCCGGGATGCACTCGAGCAGCACCGCGAAGGCCCCCGCGGCCTCGAGCTTGACGCTGTCGTCCTTGAGCTTCGCGGCCGCCGCGTCGTCGCGGCCCTGCACCCGGTAGCCGCCGACCGTGTTGATGGACTGGGGCTGGAGCCCGAGGTGGCCCATGACGGGGATCCCGGAATCGACGAGGTGGCGGATGACCTCCGCATGGCCCCGCAGTCCCTCGATCTTCACCGCCTTTGCCCCCGCCCGCACAAGCTTGGCCGCGCAATCGAGGGCGTAGGCCGTGCCTTTGCGCCCCGCCAGGAAAGGCATGTCCGCTATGATCAGCTTGTCCGGGGCCCCGCGCGCAACCGCGCGCGTATGCAGGGCGATGAGGCCAATGGTTGCCCCGAGGGTGTCGCGGTCTCCGTGCACGACCATCGCGACACTGTCCCCCACAAGCAGGCAGTCCACAGGCGAGTCCGCCAGCAGGCGGGCCGACCAGGCGTCATAGGCCGTGACCATGACGATCTTCTCATGGCTGGCCTTCGCCGCCATGAATTCGCGGACGGTTTTCATGAGACAAGGGGTAGCAAGAAACTCCTTTATCCCCCCAAGCGCAAGCAGTTAAGGCTCGCCATTCTAGGTCTGTGGACCGGGAAATCGCCCCGGGTGGCAGTCGGCCTGCCCTCCCGTAGGTCAGCGAGCTTGCTCGCGCTCTGGAAGGCGCGAGCAAGCTCGCTGACCTACTTTGGAGAAAAACTTCGCTTCGCGAGTTGCGACCGCAGGTACATGTCGGGCCCCGCCTGCCTCCAGGCCGTGAGCCAGATCGACCCAAGCATCTGGCCTCCCCGGAGAAGCTGGGCATCGATAAAGGTCCTGCCATCCAGGCTGCCCGGGCTCCCGTCCGCCAGGAATTTTCCGTTCCCTTCCAGCTGGTACAAGGGCTCCACCTGGAGGTTCTGTGCAAGCAGGTAGTCCAGCACGTCTGCAAAGACTGGATTCCGCCCATCCGCCCTTGGGGCCAGGTCCAGCGGTGTCGCGCCAGCAAGCCCGGGCGCGACCTCTGCAAAGGTGATCCCGGCCTTGGCAATGAAGCCGCCGTCGATCCATGCGTGGAGGCTGGTCCTCGTCGTATAGCCGTTGGGGTTCGGTCCCGCCCAGCCGTTGAAGTGGATCGTCGTATGCAGGGGCTGAGAGCCGTCCCCCACGAAATGCCCCAGGACGCCCATTACATAGACTACGTTTGCTTTGGCGTTTGCCACCTCGTCGGGGGTCCCGGCCCGCTCGAATTCCTTCAGGTAGGAAAATGCCGACTTCAGCTTGGCGTAGTTCTCCGTGATGGCCCACGGCAGAAACCCCGGCCATTCGCGCGACCGGTCCAGATCCTTGGCCGCGATGATCGGGGGGAACCGATCGGGATGCGCAGCACGTCCCGCGGCAAACTGCGCGGCAAATTCGTAGCGAAACGGGCTGATCGTCGCCGGGTCGAGCCCGGCGTCGGCGAGCTCCTCAAGGTCGATGTAGTGGTTCAGGCCGTTGTCGTGCTGCAATGCCAGGTCCGGCGAATTCCGCCAGCGGTCCGGCTCGCCCGCCAGGAAGGCGATGCGCTCCGCATTCTCCGGCTCATGGACAAAGCCGGGGAAATCCGCCGGCAGCGACTGGAGTGCGAGTTCGTTGACGATCCGGTGCCCGGGGTAGTCCCAGGCGCAAAGGAGCGCCGGTGTTGAGGCGAATGCAATGCACGCAAGCCCGGCCTTAAGGAGGTTCCTCATAGTGCTAAGGTAGCAAGTCCCGGCACAGGGACACTCCGTTATTGCGGAGGCCGAAGCCCCTCCTCGGCCCGCAGGAGCCCGACTTCGGCGCTGTAGGCCCGGATTCCGGCATCCAGCCCTTCGGCGACCTGTTGGCGAAAGGCGGGAGCAGCCACCCGCATGGCCTCCGAATCGTTCGACAGGAAGGCGCACTCGGCCAGCGCCCCCGGGCAGTTCAGCCCCCGCAGCACGCCCAAGTGCCTGAGCTTCTCGCCCCGGTCCTCGGTGTGCAGGGCCAGCAGCAGCTCCCTGTGGAGCGCATGCGCAAACACGGTGTTCCAGCAGTCGTACCGGTTCGCGGTCGAGAACTCGGGCTCGCTGTCGTCGCGGTGCTCCTGCCAGGATGCGGACGAGCGCTGGTGGGCCGGCGGAAAGATGTAGACCTCGGTCCCGCGCGTCCTCGTGTCGGGAGCCACCGAATTGAAGTGGATGCTGAGAAACAGGTCCGCCCCGGCGAGGTTCGCCACCTCCGCCCGCCTCTGCAGGTCCTCGACCTGGTCCGGCGCAAGGCGGCTGTCGTCGGTCCGGGTCATCACCACCTTGTATCCCTCCCGCTCGAGCAGTTTTCTCAGACGAAGACCCACATCGAGCGTGAAGGTCTTCTCCATCAGGCCCAGCCTGTGGTTCTCGGTCCCGTGGTCGCTCCCGCCGTGTCCCGGGTCAATCGCGATGATCCTCGGCTGCCTTGGAAGCGATCCGGCAAGTTTGGGCCGCAGTAGCGGGAGCAAGCGCCTCTCGAAATCGACGCTGTTGACGAGAATCTCGCGGTGCAGCGACGGCTCGAGTTCGGTGCCCGCCGCCGGCTCGCCAAGGAACATGCGCAGGCCGTCAAAGATGATCTCGCGGGAGTCAGACTCGAAACGCAGCTGATGGACCGCGTCCAGGATCGTCTCCGTTCGCCCGTCCTGACCCGCGTCCACTCTCATTCCAAGCCGCGTGGCGATCCTTTCAAGGGAAAGAAACCTGGCAATCCGCGGCACATCCGCGTTTGCCCCTGCCACAACCGCGGCAGCGATCGCGCCGAACAACGCAGTACGCAAGCCCCGCGGCATGGTCATTCTTCTGCGGTCGGCGGTGGGGGCGTCGGGGCTCCGTCTTCCTCCTCCAGCAATAACTTCGGCTTCCTCTTGTTGACCGGTAGCGGCGTCAGCATCACGTGGATGCTCCGTCCGATCAGGCGCGGATCGGAATCAGGGTGGCCCATGCCCGCGAGCTCGGCGACCGCGCGCTTGATCACATCAAAACCGAGCTCGGTGTGCGCCATTTCGCGGCCGCGGAACTTGAGGCGGATCTTCACCTTGTTGCCGTGGGCGAGGAATTCCTCGCCGTGGCGCAGCTTGGTCGTGAAATCGTTGGGCGCGATGCGCGCGCTCAGCTCGATCTCCTTGATCTTGCTCGCCGTGGTCTTCGCGTGGGAGTGCTTCTTCTGCTCCTCGTACACGTACTTACCAAAGTCCATGATGCGGCACACCGGCGGCTGGGCCGTGGGGGCCACCTCCACCAGGTCGAGCCCGACCTCAAGCGCGAGCGAGATGGCCTTGGGCGTGTCCAGGATGCCGAGCTGCTTCCCCTCCGGAGAAATCACGCGCACCTGGGGAACCTTGATCCGGTGGTTGCGGCGGATGTTCGCGAACGGATCGTAGCTGCGACGCTGATACTGGCCGGGACGCGAGCTGCTGGGACCGGCGGGGGAGAACGGAATAGCCATCAAATAGTTATAGGGGGGGCGTGTTGGGCGAGCCGCTGTATCGCCTCAAATGAGGCCGATGACAATACCTTTTTGGGGAGGATGTTATACGCTGAAGCTCTCCCCGCAGGAGCAGCTGGCCTTCGCGTTCGGGTTCGTGAACTTGAAGCCTCCGCCGATCAGCCGGTCGGAATAGTCCACCGTCGTCCCCTTCAGGTAGAGCGCGGTCTTCACGTCCACGAGCACCGGCGCACCGGCCGAGCGGACGAGGATGTCGCCCCTCTTCGGAGCAGGCGAAAACCGGAGCTTGTAGCTGAGCCCGTTGCAGCCACCACCGCTGATCGCCACCCGGAGGTACTCCCCCTGGTTTTCCCGCGCGACCAAGGCCCGAACCTTGGCCCCGGCCGCCTCCGTAAGCCGCACGAGGTTCTCGTTCCCCTCCCGCACGCCTTCCGGCAGAGCGGAGGGTGGTGCGGCGGTGGGCGCTGCGGTTTCGGTGGTCATTCAATGACAAGGGTGCAAGGCGACAGCCCGAATTGCAAGGCGATGGGTCCGTCCACGTTTGGAGGTAGATGACATGAGGCGACCAGAGACACGGAGGTAAATCCGTGCTCTGATCGCCTCGCAATGCCTAACCTAAATATCGGCGTCGTAACCAGCGGCGCC
>Ga0302320_10000801_pt1 | contig 74370 bp, 68 predicted proteins | sample Bog_T0_3_FD_202130 | JGI IMG/M metagenome (GOLD analysis project Ga0302320, IMG submission 202130) | Peat permafrost microbial communities from Stordalen Mire near Abisko, Sweden - Bog_T0_3 | ecosystem: Environmental > Terrestrial > Soil > Wetlands > Peat | place: Sweden: Abisko, Stordalen Mire... | reverse complement strand
CTGGAGTACCGCAATCCGGCGGTTATGGCCGCGCTGGGGGTTGCGGGACAGCAGGTGACGCTGTCGGCGGGGATGACCGGAACTCTGATGCTGGAGGTGCCGGAGCGGTGATGGCGAGATTGTTGGCCGCAAGAAAAATCGGATTCGTCGGTGAACGTCTCGGGATGCTTCGTTGCGGGGCTAGAGAGGTTGCGGAAAAGCGTCCGATATGGGTAAGAAACGGGAGAAGCTTCCCACGGGGGCTAAAGCCCCGGCTCTTTTTTCTGACATTTACAGCACGACTAAAGTCGCGCCCTTTCAAAGCGGCGGCTTTAGTCGTTGCCTCGTTGCTGTTGACGTTTGCGGCTGTCCCCGGTCTGGCTCAATCATCCATTCGCGCTTCATCGCCCAGCGGGCTCTACCGGATTGCCGGGACGGTGGTGAATGCGGCGACCGGGGAGCCGATCCGGCACGCGGCGGTGGCGGCGCTGTCTGAGGAGGACAGCCACACCATTGCGGCGGTGGAGTCGGATGGCGAAGGGCGCTTCTCGCTGGAGCGGCTGCCCGCGGCCAAGTACCAGCTGACGGCATCGAAACGCGGATTCCGGACGGCCTTCTACGACGAACACGACGAGTACAACTCGGCGATCGTGACGGGGCCGGGGCTGAACACCGAGAGCCTGACTTTCCGGCTGGTTCCGGGGGGCGTGGTGCGCGGGGTGGTGACGACCGACGGGGGCGACCCGGTGGAGGGGGCGCGGGTGATGCTCTTCCGCAAGTCTCGCGATGGCAAACCGGGCGGGCGAATCGCACAATCCGACACCGCCTCGACCGATGACACGGGCTCCTACGAGTTCGACAGCCTTACGGCGGGCGAGTACCTGCTGGCCGTGACCGCGGAACCATGGTATGCGCTGCATGGTTCCGGCCAGCGTGCGCGCCGGCAGGCCGATGCCGCTGACGGCAGCAACGGGGACCCTGCCGCCGCGCTGGACGTGGCCTACCCGGTGACCTATTACGACTCGACTACGGACGAAGGATCGGCCACCCGCATTGAACTCGGCGGAGGCAGGCGCGTGGAGGCCGACATCACCTTGCACGCCACGCCGGCGCTGCACATCCAGGTGGAGACGCCGCGCAAGCCGGATGGGTCGATTGCGCGCGCGGAGCTGCGCCAGACGGTCTTCGGCACGGTGGTGGCAGCGGAGAGCGCGGGGTTTCTGGATGCGATGCAGACGGGAACGACGGAGTTCAACGGCGTGGCTCCCGGACACTACCAACTGGCGCAGGGCGATCCGCCGCGCGTTGTGGAGCTGGACGCCAACACCAGCCAGCAGGTGGATCCGACCCTGGGTACGGCGACCGTTTCGGTCCACGGATCGCTGCAAAGAGCCGTGGGCGGGCCGTTTGCCGACGACTGTACTCTCACGCTCGATTCTGCCGACCCGGCGCGCCGCCAGAGCCCCATCTCGACGGTCTGCATCCGGGGCTCGTTCAGCTTTCCGACGGTGCCCTCGGGCCGGTGGCAACTGCTGGCCGAGAGCGGCGGGGCACTGTTGCCAATCGCTTCAATTACCTCGGGTGGGCGTACCCATCGAGGCAACCTGATTACCGTGCAGGATCGAGCGCTCACGCTGGGAGTGGCGATCAGCGAGGGCGCCACACGGGTGACGGGCTTTGCGAAGAGGGCCGGCAAGGGGGTGGCCGGCGCGATGGTGGTGCTGGTGCCCAAGGATATGACGTCGATGGACGGGCTGGCGCGGCGCGACCAATCCGACTCCGACGGCAGCTTTTCGATGCGCGATGTGGTGCCCGGGGATTACACGCTGGTGGCGATCGAGGACGGCTGGAGCGTTGACTGGGCAGAGCCCGAGGTGATTGCCCGCTATCTTCCCGGCGGCGTGGCCGTCACAGTAACAGACGACTCGGGCAAACTGCTGACGCTTCCGGGGCCGGTACCGGTGGAGAGCCGCTGAGCGGGGCGGGGCGGGGCGGGGCTTCTTGGAAGCGGGGGGTAGAGGATAGTCTATGAGAGTACCGCAAATCAGTCACGGCGCTGCTCGAGGGGCATGAGGCAAGAAATGCCCGCAAGAGACAGGCGCGTCACCACACGGTGTTGAGGAGAGTTTCCCGTTGAAGAGAACGTTTCTGCTTTCGATTCTGGCCATGGTACCGGCCGCGCTTCTGCCCCTGGCCGCGGCCAGCCAGGCTTCCCCGACCGGTGGATCGCGCTCCACCGACGAGAGTGAACGCACTTTCAAGTACGAGGTCTACGCCGGCTATGCGTACACCAGCCTCAACCAGGTGAACCAGTCGCGCTACGGGTTGCAGGGCTTCAACGCATCGGTGACACGGGATTTCGGCAAGTACTTCGGTCTGACCGCCGAGGGCGACTACTACAGGATTCCGATTTCGAAGCCGGTGGTGGCGGGCAGCAACGCGATTCCGGTGGTGGAATCGGTTCTCTTCGGGCCGGTCCTGCATGCCAACCTCTACGGCAAATTCGGCGGGTTCTTCCATGGACTGCTGGGCGGCGAACACACGGGCGGCGAGAGCCAGACGCCCAACATCTCGTTTGCCGGGGGAATTGGCGGCGGCATGGAGTACACGCTGAGCCCGCGGCTTTCGCTGCGCGCCACGGGCGACTACATTGGAGCTTCGTTCTCGCTGACGGGGAACTCGGCAGAGCTGGGCAATTCGCCGCACCGGAGCTGGGATCCGCGGGCTTCGTTCGGGGCGGTTTATCGGTTCTGAGGGGCTAGGGACAACCAGGGACTGAGAATGGGCGTCTGCTTTGGCAGACGCCCATTTTTTCTGTAGGACCTGAGAATCAGCTCGGCAGGCCAGCCTATTGCACGACCGCATACTTCAGCATGAGAATGCCGCTGGGGAGGGTCTTGTTCCCAGTAAGGCGCAGGGAGCGGCGGCGGCCTTCGGGGAGCAGTGGCGTGCCGCTGCCGATCATGACCGGCATGAGAGCGACTTCGACGGTATCGACGAGGCCGGCGTCGAGGAGGCAGCGGAAGAGCACGCCGCCGCCGAAGAGCCAGATGTCCTGACCCGGCTGGGCTTTCATGGCGGCGGCGGCCTCGGGGACGCCACTGGAGAGGATGGTGACGGTGGGGTGGTCTTCGGGCTTCATGGTGGTGGAGACGACGACCAAGCGCTGGCCGAAACGGTCCCACGACTTGCCTTTTTCCGTGGCGACTTCGTAGGTGCGGCGGCCCATGAGCAGCGTGTCGAATTCGGCGAACATGGCGGCGAAGTCGATGGCCGGATCATGGACGATCCAGTCGTATTCGCCGTTGGGTCCGGCGATGAAACCGTCAAGGGATGCGGCTACACCGTAACGCAGGCGACGCATGGGGACCTCCTCCGCGCGGGATTCCGATGCTTAGCGAGGTTATCTCCGGGTGACAGATCGTGTAAAGGCCGTGCGAGATGAACTCGGCGATCCGGATCGCTCAATCAGCCGCGCGGAGCTAGCACTTCGGGTGCGGATTCTTGAACACAACCTCGATGGGCAGCCAGTCGGACAGGCGCTTGGATTCTATTTCGGCATCCGGGGCCTGACTGCTGAGCGACGACCGGGCAAGGACCACGGTGATCTTGATCTTTCCCTTGACGCAGTAAGCGCCGAGGAACCGGGAAAGGTCCTTGTCCGCCAGATCCATGTAGTCGGCGGGCAGGGCGCCCTCGGAGCCGGAGATATCGAACGCGGGCATCACCATCTGGTTGGCGATGGGCCCCTGCTTGGTCACGCTGGAAGCGTCGAAGCGCACCACGAGGAGGGCTCTCCTCTCCAGATTCTCGGGATCCGCCGTGAACTTGATGAGCGGCATGGTGACGCCGGCGGGGTTGGGCTTTGCCGGCGCCGTGTCAAACGCGAGACGGTAGGGTTCCCCTTTCCATTTGGGCGGAATGGTCGCGTCGGTAGCCTTGTTTCCCTGGTTTCCGCACCCCGCCAAAAACGCCAATCCCGCGATTGCCAACATCATGACTTTTCTCACGTCATCCTCCTCGTCCGCATCCGGTGACGTGCAAGGATATCACTCCCTGGCGCGAGTGCAATGTGATGGCGAGGGGTTGCCGGCGCAAGGGGGAAGGCGGGCAGATCTGCCACGACTTTGACTTGGTCGCGTGGCAACCCACCCTAGCGGCAAAAACAAAGATGCCGCGAGGGTGGGGGCACCCGGCATGATTTCCGAAGTGCAGCCGCAGGTCCTTCGACTCCGCTGCGCTTCGCTCAGGATGACAGCCGTTCAGTAGCGGGCGCGAATCGCTACCCTTCTTCGGCTTCGCGCAGTTTGGCGATGACGGTGAAGTCTTCGAGGGTGGTGGTGTCGCCCTTGATTTCGCCGTGCGTGGCCAGCTCGCGGAGGAGACGCCGCATGATTTTGCCGGAGCGGGTTTTGGGCAACTGCTCGGTGAAGCGGATGTCGTCGGGACGGGCGAGGGAGCCGATCTCCTTGGAGACCCATTTGCGGAGCTCATCTTTCAACTGCTCGGAGGGGTAGTTGCCGCTTTCGAGGGAGACGAAGGCGGAGATGGCCTGGCCTTTGAGCTCATCGGGACGGCCGACAACGGCGGCTTCGGCGACTTTGGGATGAGCGACGAGCGCGGACTCGACTTCCATGGTGCCGAGTCTGTGCCCCGAGACGTTGATCACGTCGTCCACGCGGCCCATGAGCCAGAAGTAGCCGTCGGCGTCCTGGCGCGCGCCGTCACCGGTGAAGTAGCAGCCGGGGACGTCGCTGAAATAAGTTTTCTCGTAGCGCTCGGGATCGCCGTAGACGGTGCGGGCCATGGAGGGCCAGGGCTTGCGGACGACGAGCAGGCCGCCGTGGCCAGCGGGAACGGTTTCGCCTTCCTTGGTGACGACCTCGGGCTGGATGCCGAAGAAAGGACGCGTGGCTGAGCCGGGCTTGGTGGGGACTGCGCCGGGGATGGGCGCAATGAGGATTGCGCCGGTCTCGGTTTGCCACCAGGTGTCGACGATGGGGCAACGGTTGTGGCCAATCTTCTCGCGGTACCACATCCAGGCTTCGGGGTTGATGGGCTCGCCGACGGTGCCGAGGAGGCGGAGGGAGTCGAGCTTGAATTTTTCGACGTGCTGGTTGCCCCACTTGATGAAGGCGCGGATGGCGGTGGGGGCGGTGTAGAAGATGGTGACGCGGTGGTCGTCGATGATCTTCCAGAAGCGGGAAAAGTCGGGCCAGTTGGGCGCGCCTTCGTACATCAGGACGGTGGCGCCGTTCTGGAGCGGGCCGTAGACGACGTAGGAGTGGCCGGTGACCCAGCCGATATCGGCTGTGCACCAGAAGATGTCTTCGTCCTTGAGGTCGAAGACGTACTTGGCGGTGAGGTAGGTCTGGACGCCGTAGCCGCCGGTGGTGTGGACGAGGCCCTTGGGTTTGCCGGTGGTTCCGGAGGTGTAGAGGATGTAGAGCGGGTCCTCGGAGTCCATGGGTTCGGCGGGGCACTCGGTGGGCGCGTTGGCGACGAGGTCGTGCCACCACCAGTCGCGTCCGGTGACCATGGAGACCGGGGTCCCGGTGCGGCGGTAAACGATGACGTGGCGGACGGTGTGGCATGCGGCCATGGCCTCGTCGACGGTGGCCTTGAGCTTGATTTCGCCGCCACGGCGGAAGCTGGTGTCCTGGGTGATGATGGCGACGCAGCCGGAGTCGTTGACGCGGTCGGCGATGGCGTTGGCGGCGAATCCGCCGAAGATGACGGAGTGGATTGCGCCGATGCGGGCGCAGGCGAGCAGGGCGATGGCCAGCTCCGGCGTCATGCCCATGTAGACGGCGACGCGGTCGCCCTTTTTGACGCCGAGCTGCTTGAGGGCGTTGGCGAATTTCTGCACTTCGAGGTGGAGCTCGGCGTAGGTGAGGCGGCGGATCTCGCCGGGCTCGCCTTCCCAGATGAGGGCGGTCTTGGCGGCGCGGGGGCCGAGGGCATGGCGGTCCAGGCAGTTGTAGCTGAGGTTCAGCTTGCCGCCGACGAACCACTTGGCGAGCGGAAAGCCACCTTCGAGGACTTTATCCCAGGGCTTGAACCAGTGAAGCTCGGCGGCGGCTTTGGCCCAGAAAGCTTCAGGATCGTCGATGGACTGCTTGTAGAGGGACTCGTACTCGGCGAGGCTCTTGATGTGGGCCTGGGCGGCGAACTCTTCCGGTGGGGGAAATACGCGATTTTCGCGCAGGGTGGAGTCGATGTCCTGGTTGGAAAGGGCGGGCATGGGCACGGAAGACATGAAAGCGTCCTTCTGGGGAAGAGGGGTTGCGGCTGCACGCGGTGCTCTGGAATAGGCAGCTCCCGAGAAGAGCCCGCGTGGAAGTCACTTTACCGGGATGGGCATACACTCGGCAAGTAAGCGCAGATTACGTGCCGGTTGCAGGTCCCTTGACAGGTTTTTTGCTGATAACCTGCCTGATGACTGGCCAGAAGTGGTAGGATTTATTCCTACTGGAGTCGACTTCATGCCTACCATTGAGAAATTGAGCGTCGCGCTTCCGACAGAAATGGCCGCGCTGGTCCGCCGTGCCGTGGACCTGGGCGAGTACTCCTCGAACAGCGAAGTGATCCGCGACGCGCTGCGCGACTGGACCCACAAGCGCCAGCTCCGGGAGCAGGGGTTGGCCGGGTTGCGCAGGAAGTGGCTTGACGCAGTTGCGGATGACTCCGAGGGTCTTGACGCAGACGCGATTTTCGACCGGCTGGAAGGCAAGCATGAAAAGCTTGCCGAGCCGTCCGGCAAGTAACGCACCTGCGCCAATGCGGCAACGGAGGCGCCTATGATTCTGGAACTCCTGAGACCGCTTTCGTTCTTCTTGAGCCTGCTCTCGCTCTACCCGGTGATGCTGAGCGCATTTTTTGTGCCGGGAACGCATTGGGAGGAGCGGCTGGAGATGGCGCTGGCGCGCGTGGTGGTGGCGGCTTGCGTGTGCTTTGCGAGCGGGCTGCTTTACGCCTGGCATCCGCGATCGAGTCCCGAAGCCGGCGAATCTTTGCTCTCGACGCTGCCGGTGCGGCTGTTCTTGTGGGCGATGGGCGGGGTGGTGGTGCTATTCGCGCTGTCGTGGTGGCTGGACGTTTACTATGTGCCGATGCTGCGGCACGATTGTTGCCGGCGGCCTTAGGTTTCATGTGAAATTGCCGAAAGTTGTACCGCAGGGGCTAAACAGGCTGCGGAAAGAAACCGTGGGTGAGGGGAGTTCGAGTATTGGCTTTTGCAGGGGCTAAAGCCCGAAGTTGGTTTGATGGGCTTTATCGGCCTGACTGAAGTCATGCCCTTGTTACAAAGCTGCCGGAATTTGGAGCTGAATGAGTTTTTCCGCGGCCTGTGAAGCCCGAAGTTGGTTTGATGGGCTTTATCGGCCTGACTGCAGTCATGCCCTTTTACAAAGCCTCACAATATCGAGCTCTAGAGAGTTTTTCCGCAACCTGTAAAGCCGACGCCGACGCTATTGGCCTGGCGCCGGGACTGAAGTCCCGGCCTACCGTACGCGGTTGTTGCCGTTGGGTCCGCGGGGTAAGATCAAGCCATCGTGCCGGATGCCGCCAATCCCGAGACCATGCTGCGCGGATCGGTGCTGGTGCTGCTGCAGTTTGATGTGGCGGAGGCGATCCGGCTGGACCGGCTCAAGGAGCTGATCCGGGCGCGGACGGTCGAGCAGCCGAGTTTGAAGCATCCGGCGCCGGGGTATGTGCGCTACCAGCGTCCGCCGGTAGTGGAAGCGCTGGAGACACTGGTGCTGGAGAGCGGGGAGCGGCTGCAAGGGGAGATCAAGTACTACGATTACGGCGTGGTGAGCGTGGTCTACGAGCTGCCGTTTGCCGACGGGTGGAGCAAACTGATTCGCCTAGCCAGCCGCTGGGTGTGGGAGGTGGACTTTGCGGCGCAGGCGACGGCGATTGTGCGCCGTTCGCTGGAGCGGGCCGCGGCGGCGCTGGTGAAACCGTACGAGGAGTGGCTGAGCGAAGACTACCTGATCTTTCACATCGTGGAGATTGGCGGGTCACCGACGGTGACGGAACTGATTCAGCAGCATGGGCCGCGGATTGCGCAGGTGGTGCGCGGAGACACCGGGCAATTGGCGGAGAGCGAGTGCAACGAGGTGCTGCAGTCGAGGATCTCCTACTATGCGAACGACCTGACAGTCATTGGATGGAATGCGGCGTTTCTTTACGACTCGACGACGGGCGCGGAGACGGCCATTCAACTGCTGGAGTACGCGAACTCGCAACTGCTGGAATTTCGCCACTACGACGATCTGCTCACCGAAGAGCTGGAGCGCGTCTACAAGCTGCTGGACGAAGGCACGGGCGTGTTTGCGCAGTGGCGGCTGGCGCGTTCGGCTACGCGGCTGCACACTGTGCTGCTGGATGTGGCGGAACTGACTGAGCACTCGGACAATGCGATCAAATTTTTGAGCGACATGTTTGCCGCACGGCTTTACAGGCTGGCGGCGGCGAAGGTGGGCGTGCCGGACTACAAGGACCTGGTGACGCGCAAGGTGCACACGGCCGAAGAGCTGTATCGGTTCCTGGTGGACCAGTTCAACCAGAGCCGGACGTTCTTTCTGGAACTGACGGTGGTGATCATCCTGGTGATCGAGCTGGTGTACCTGTTCAAAGGGAAGCTGTTCTGAGAACCTGTCCAAAAACCGAGTTCGAGAAGGGCCGTTTGGGGTTCATGGTCTCCCACCCATTCGCAAAAAGCGCGAATGGATGGAGCACGATGGAGCAATTTGTGGCGGGTTGACAATGGGCAAATTCCAGTTCTTAGACAGGTTCTTTGAGGGCTGTCTCAGGCGGTCTTTTCGGCTTCTTCCCAGATGAGGGTGCCGTGAGTCTCCTTGAGGAAGATCATGCCGACGACGAAGGTCATGGCGGCTACGCCGATGGGATAGTAGAGGCCGGCGTAGATGTTTCCGGTGGTGGCGCAGAGGCCCAGACCGATGAGGGGCAGGAGTCCGCCAAAGACGCCGTTGCCTATGTGGTAGGGCAGGGAGACCGAGCTGTAGCGAATTTTGGCCGGGAAGGCCTCGACGAGGTAGGCGGCAAGAGGTCCGTAGGTCAAGCACACCACCAGCATCTGCAGCCAGATGTAGAAGACGATCATGGGCTGGTCGGGACTTGCGGCCATGGGGGCGGGCACCAGCTTGCCAGTGGTTGCGTCGGTGGTGAGCGGGGTGAGCTTGATGGCTCCGGTGACTTTGTCCTTGATGGAACTGACGCTGACGACGTTGTTGCCGGCGGCCCGCTGCATGCCCTTGTAGATGGGAATGAGTGAGACCACCGCCAGCAGAAGGCCGGCCATCATGAGCTTCTTGCGGCCGATGCGGTCACTGATGACGGAGAAGACGGTGAAAAACGGCATGCCGGCAAGGAGCGCGACAGCGACGTCGATGTTGGCAGTCTTGGCGTTGAGTTTGAGAACTGTCTGCAAATAAAAGAGGGCGTAAAACTGGGCGGTGTACCAGAGGACTCCCTGGCCGGCGATTGCGCCAAAGAGTGAGGTAAGGACGAGTTTGAGATTGGCCCAGTGGGTGAAAGCGTCGGTGAGGGGCTTGGTGGAACTCATGCCGGCGGCCTTGATCTGGGAGTAGATGGGCGACTCCTTCATCTTGAGGCGGATGGTGAGGGAGATGGCCACGAGGATGATGGAGAGCAGGAAGGGCAGGCGCCAACCCCAGTCCTGGAAGGCTGCCGGGGTCATGCTCTGCTGGGTGACGACGATGACCGCCAGAGAGACGAAGAGACCGAGGGTGGCGGTGATCTGGATGAAGCTGGTGTAGAAGCCGCGACGGTTGTCGGGGACATGCTCGGCGACAAAGACGACCGCTCCACCATACTCGCCGCCCAGGGCAAGGCCCTGGAGCATGCGGATGACGATGAGGACGATGGGCGAGAACCAGCCGGCGGCGTGGTAGGTGGGCAAGAGGCCGATGGAGGCGGTGGAGAAGCCCATGATGGTCAGCGTGATGATGAAGGCGATGCGGCGGCCGACCAGGTCGCCGAGACGGCCGAAGAAGAGCGCGCCGAAGGGACGGACGAGAAAGCCGACAGCGAATGTGGCCAGATAGGCGATGAGGGCGAAGGTATCGTTGCCGGGGGGATAGAACTTGAGCGAGAGGACGGTAGCGAGGGAGCCGAAGATGTAGAAGTCGTACCACTCGATCATGGTTCCGAGAGCGGAGCCGAGAATGACGCGGGGAATGCCTTGAACACCGTCCATGCGTGGACGGTAGGAAGCGCTGGACGCCATGGACGCGAAGACCTCGGTGCGGGGCCGCGCGCGGCCTGGCAAGGGGATGTTCAGGACGCGGCGGTTGAAAATAGGGATTGCAGGACTAACGTGCTTGGGGAGCGGTGTGAATGTCAAGTGAATTTATGGGCGGGTTGGCGGCAGGGTCGTTAGCCGGCCTTGCGCTGTGCGTTGACGTAGTCACGCAGCGCGGCGTTGATGCGGCTCTGGTAGCGGCGGCCAGTTGCGCGGAAGAATTCGATGACATCGGCGTCGAGGCGGAGGGTGATTTGGCGCTTGTTTTCAGCCGGGACAAGGTCGGAGACGCGACGCCAACCGGTGGAGGGCAGCGGAGGGATGTCGCTGAAGTCGATGTCTTCGTCGCGCATCTCCTGGAGTTCCTTCCAGGCCTGCTCTTCCTCATCCGTCAATGTAGGGGGATTATCCGGATCAAGCCGGTGCACCACCAGTCCAGTAGGTTCGTTGCTCATGAGTGTCCGCCCTTCGTGCGGATATCAAACGGATGCGCTCTCCACGCTCAGTAAAGACAACAGAGAGAATCGTCTGGCTAACCCGTCCCAGAACGACCCACCGTTCCTCGCCGTATTCGCTGGAGAAGTCCGGGAATTCAAGCCGGTCGCCATCCTTGAACGCCTCGCAAGCGATTAGAAACGGGACTTTGTGCTTGCGCAGGTTCGCGACGGCTTTCGCGGGATCCCATTCGAATTCCAAACCGCCTGGAATTTGCCAACGTACTGTCTGCGATCTCATCCATCTTCGCTTTCTCTCCCGGTTCGTGTAGTGGCTTTCTGCACGCCTGACGGTCTCCCGCCGCCGGATACAGAATACCACAAATATACCTATGAATGTAGTTACAGTGCTAAGTTATGCATTGGATAAGGGGTCTGAAACCGACTGTTCTTCTCTTTGGCAATCACTAGGATGGCTGGTCCGGCGTCTTACCTTCGGCGGCGCAGTAGGCAAGGTACTCGTCGACGGCGGCGCGAAAGTGAGATTCAAGGCTGTCCACGCCTGCGCCTTCATACACGACGGAGTCGCGAATGCCCAGCAGCGAACCGTGCAGAACGCGATCCTCGGCGCTGTATTCGACCGAGCCGTCGTAGCCCTTGTACTGGAGTGTCTGGCTCATGGAATCCTCCTTAGCACCCGCAGATTTCAGAACACCCACTAATACCAGACCGACTGGAGCTTAGCCGTCACATCCCTGACGCCCTCCGCTTTCCACCTCTTATCCCAAAAGTCCTCGACAAGCAAGAAGACGTGGCTGCGGGTGTGCTCTTGGAATGCGATATGCCTCCGATCTTTATCCAACCCCATCAGTACCGCATGCGGGATGAGGACCGCTTTGTATACGCTGTAATCCCTGTTGAACAACAATCCAGCGAGAGAATCGAAGTGCTCTTCTTTGAGGTTGCGAATCGCGGACAACTGCCGGGATCCGTTTGGTTCGGCGATTCGACGGCCTTTAATCTGGTATCTCAATTTGTCCGGGGCCGGGCCGATAGCGTCGAAACCCTTTTGCGAGTTGTCTGCCGGTTTCCATCTTGGAAATGCCTCGCAAAAGAGATGTTCCGCCAAGTCTCCGGTCGGGTTATTCCGGGTGCGTATGATTTCCTTCCCTAGAAGTTCGTCCTCAATCTTCGAATGCAGTTCAAACAATTGCTGAGGCGATAGCTTTGAAATATCGATCATGGCCGTTCTCCTGAAACCTCACGCGTGACGTTTCTGATGCCAGGTCCAGGCGGTGCGGATGATGTCGTCGAGCTGGGTGTAATTGGGCTTCCAGTTGAGCTCGCGGATGGCTTTTTCGGAGCTGGCGACGAGGACGGCGGGGTCGCCGGGGCGGCGGGGATGGACTTCGGCCGGAATCGGATGGCCGGTGACGCGGCGGGCCGATTCGATGACCTCGCGGACGCTGAATCCAAGGCCGTTACCGAGATTGAATACGAGGCGGGCACTGCGCGCGGCGGCGCTTTCCAGGGCGCCGAGGGCGAGGAGGTGTGCGTCGGCCAGGTCGGAGACATGGATATAGTCGCGGATGCAGGTGCCATCGGGGGTGGGGTAGTCGTCGCCGAAGATTTTAATGGCTTCGCGGCGGCCGAGGGCGACGTCAAGGACCAGGGGGATCAAATGCGACTCGGGCTCGTGGGCCTCGCCGCGGGGGACTTCGCCGCTGGGGCCCTGGGGGGCGCCGGCGACGTTGAAGTAGCGCAGGGAGGCGGAACGGAGGCCGTGGATGCGATGCATCCAGGCGAGCATGTGCTCGACGAGGAGCTTGGACTCGCCGTAGGCGTTGGTGGGGCTAAGGCGCGCATCTTCTTGAATGGGGACGGTTTCCGGCTCGCCATAGACGGCGGCGGTGGAGGAGAAGACGAGGCGGCGGGGGCCGTGGGCGAGCATAGCCTCAAGAAGGGTGAGGGTGGAAGCGGTGTTGTTGCGGAAGAAGGCCTCGGGGTGGACCATGGACTCGCCGGCCTCAATGAGGGCGGCAAAGTGGAGGACGCCGTCGAAGGGTTCGCCCTGGCTTTTGGCGGCGATGAAAAGGTTTTCAAGCAGGGGCCGGTCAGCCAGATCGCCCTGGACGAAATCGACGCCTGCTGGGAGCAGGTCGCGGCGGCCGTGGCTGAGGTTATCGAAAACCACTGCCTGATGTCCGCGTTCGGCAAGCAATCCCGCGACGGTACCACCTATATACCCGGCCCCTCCGGTGACCAATATCTTCATAAGAAAGCTGTCCTTGTCCAACCTCTTTGATTTATCTTGAGTCTAATACAGCAGGGCAGGTTTGGAGTCGATTGGGACCACCGGCCTTTGACCGCCGAAAAGGCGGCTGACCCTATGGCAATGTTTGCCTGCTGCTTGCTCGCCGCGCAGGGTATTTCCCTCGAGGCTCCTTGGTGCAGAAATACCCCGGCAGAGGCTCCCTAACCAAAAAGGGGGATTGCAGATTACCGGGGTATAGCCTTGGATATTACCTAGGAGCAGCAGAATGTACGGAATCTGTGCAAATCACAAACCGTGCCGTGCGGAACAGGGAAAGAGCTTCCTGTCCGCCGATTTACCTGCTTGCTCCGACCTGCGCTCAACCGGAATGAAGAAGCAGTTCGGCTTCCCCCGCATTGGCCTATTCAATGGGCAAATGCAGTTGCATCGCCCGTCCGGCCGATTTCCGGAGTCCTCTCGTCGCATCGGCTCCGCCCGATTTGCAGGAGTTGGACTCTCTTTCTGCCCGACCCCTGAGGCCGCCGCAGTGATTCCGCCCTTCGCGCGAGTGCGAAATCCGATGAAAAAGCATCCAACGACCGATGAACTGCGCCCGAATTCAGCCGATATAGATTTTGTCGCGAACTTGGAACATCCATCTCGAACGATACCTTGCGAGGACTGACACCATGCCCGTGCTTTCAACCCCAGGCGCGCCATACACACCAGGACGGACCAACTTCGGTTTGCTGCCCGAACCCGAGAGAAGCCCTGCTTCGTTTTTCACGAGTGCCGTGATCAACGGGCTGATCGTATTGATTGCGATCTTCCTCGGGAGTCAGGTGAAAAAGTTGGTCGACCACAAGTACGAGGAGACGATGCTGATCATCCCCTCCACCCCTCCTCCTCCGCCCAAGATCAAGCTGGAGCAGCCCAAGATTCAGCCGCCGGAGCCGCCCAAGATCGAGGTGAAGCTGGAGCAGCCGAAGATCCAGATGCCGAAGCCGGAGCCAAAGCCGGAGCCGAAGCCGATCCAGATGGAGGCGAAGGTGAACATGCCGGTGATCAAGGCTGGCAAGCCTGCGGTGATTCTTGCGCCGCAGCCCAAGGCGGCCATGACCGCGGCAATGCCTGCGCAATCAACTTCAGTGAAACCGTCGACTGCGCCCGTGCACCTGGGCGACACCTTCGGCGTGACGCCCAATCCGAACGCCACCCGGCCGGCCACGGTGGCGGCCATCGGCAACCCCTATGGCGGAATGCAGGGACCGGCAGTGGCTCCGCATGGAGTGGTTGGTTCGACGGGCATCGGCAACGGTCTCAAATCCGGATCGAATGCCGGCGTGGTGGGTAAGGTGGCTCAGGCCGGCGTTCCCGGGGGCACGGGGACGGCGACGGCCGGACCTCCGGTGGGGCATGTCGCAGCGGTGGCGATTCCCAAGGCGGTTGAGGTAGCGCAGGTTCAACAGGCAGCCGTAGCGCCGGCCCTTACCAGCATCGAAGTGATTTCAAAGCCGCCGGTTCAGTACACCAGCGAAGCGCGCCAGTTGCGGATTCAGGGCGATGTGGTTCTGAAGGTCACCTTCACCGCTTCAGGACAGGTGGTGGTGCAGAGTGTGATGCGCGGGCTGGGGCACGGACTGGATGAAGAGGCGCGCCGCGTCGCACAGCAGATCCGTTTTCATCCCGCCACCCGGAACGGCCAGGCAGTGGATGCGACGACGACAATCACGATCACGTTTCAATTGGCGTAGTAGGATCGAAACTGAAGCAGGACTTGAGGCAGCAGACTCCAGCGCCATGGCCTGAAGGGTTTGGCGAGTGGAGGCAAATTGAGCACGAGATCAAGCCAGGAGCAATCGATGAAGTATCGGAAGATCGCCGTAACCTTCCTCATGGTGGTGGTAAGTGCGGCCTGCCTGGGCGCGAAGAAGGAACCGAAGTATGAAGCGGTTCATCCTCTGACGCCGGAGCAGTCGGCGCTTGTGGACCGGGCCATTTCGCAGGAGAAGGTACTGATCCAGGCGATCCGCAAGCGGACGCCGCTGGTGGAGACCTACATCCAGAACACCAAGCCCGACGTGAAGCTGTACATGGTTCCTGTTGAGGACCAGTACATGCTGAGCCGCGTGGACTTCGCCAAGGGCTTTGTGGACAAGAGCTTCACCGACCGGGCGACCAAGCCGGAGAAGGGCGCCAAGGGGTTCTTCAAGGGATCGCTGGATGCCATGCTGGGCCTGAGCAAGGCTTTGGGCCTGGAGAAGTTTACCTACAATCCCAACGGCTTCATGCAGATGATGTTCCTTGACCCGACGGGGTTCGACAAGAACCACTACGTGTTCAGCTACGTCCGGCACGAGTTTCTGGGCTCGGTGCGCACGGCGGTGTTTGACGTGCATCCCAAGGTGAAGGGGATGGGCCGCTTCTTCGGGCGCATCTGGGTCGAGGACCAGGACGGCAACGTGGTGCGCTTCAACGGCACCTACACGGGGCCGAACGAGGAAGACTCGAGCAAGTACTACTTCCACTTCGACAGCTGGCGGATGAACGTGCAGCCGGACGAGTGGCTGCCGGTGGCTGTGTACGTGGAAGAGACGACGCGCATCGAGGGCGAGAAGACGGTTGGCCTGAAAGCGCAGACGCACTTCTGGGGCTACAGCCTGAAGCTGCCCACGCGCGACAGTGAGAACGTGAGCGTGAAGGTGGACGACGCGGTGGACACGAGCGGGGACTCGCAGGATGTGGGTCCGCTGCAGGCCTCGCGGGCGTGGGTGACGCAGGCGGAAAACAACGTGATCGACAGGCTGGTCGAAGCCGGCCTCGTCGCTCCGCTCAATCCCGATCCCAACGGCTACGAGCACAAGTTCCTTGACCAGCTCGTGATCAACCTGCAGGTGCCCAACAACCTGGCGTTCACCGACCAGATCCACACCCGCGTACTGCTGACTGACACGATTGAAACCACCACGGTGGGCAATACCATCCTGATCAGCAAGGGACTGCTGGACAGCATGCCCAATGAGGCTGCCTTCGCCTCGGTGATCGCCATGGAGCTTGCGCACATCGCCATGGGGCACCACATCGATACGCGCTACGCGTTCAACGACCGGCTGATGTTCCCCGACACGGCGACGTTCCAGAAGATCGACATGTACCACTCGGACCACGACAACCTGGAAGCGGCCAAGCGAGCGATGGAGTACCTGAACAACTCGCTCTACAAGGACCAGCTACCGGACGCGGGGCTCTACTATGCGCAGCTGGTGGACCGCTCGAAGGCGCTCAAGCAGCTGAACACGTCAAAGCTGGGCGACTCGCTGCTGAAGCCTGACGGGACGCCATGGATGGCCGAACTGCAGCACATGTCGCCCAAGCTGAACTGGGACGACCTGGCGCAACGGCCTGCCAATCCGCTCGGCTTCTGGCTGAAGACCGACCCGTGGGACGACAAGGTGCACCAGCTGAACGCCAAGATCTATGCGTACATGAACCCGCGCGACAAGATGCCGTTCGAGGTGACGCCGATCTTCTACAAGCTGCAGCGGTACGACGCGGCGGCAGCGGCAGTGGCCCCGCCGGCTGCGGCGGCGGCTCCGGCCGCGCCTCCAGCGGCCACGCCAGCGGCTGGGACGCCGGACAACGCCGCACCCGCGCCGCAGCAGCAACCACCCGCCACAGCGCCCAACCCGCAGTAGAGGGGGAAACCATGGGGCCGGCTACTGAACTCGCAGCCGGCCCACAGTTCCCCGATTGCTGTCCAAACCCTCCCCGGACTGGACTTGTAAGCGCCTATGCAGATCTTGAGAATCGGACGCTTCGTCACTTCCCTGCTCTTTGTTCTGCTTGCGGCTGGAAGTTTGTCCGCGCGAGCCCAGGTGGTTCCTTCAGCATTTGCCCGCGGCATGGCCATCACGGCCGGCGGCGAGGTTTCAGGCTTCCAGCCCGATTACGCCGGAAACGGAATTCCCCAGGCCGCCACACTTCACGGCTACCTGGCTGGGATCGGCACGTTTGTCGATGTGAAATTCACGCCCAGGGTGCAGATTGAAGCCGAAGGGCGCTGGATGCGCTTTAACAAGCCGGACGGCGGCATCTACGAGGACAACTACCTAGTGGGGCCGCGGGTGCCAATCTACAAGCTGCACTTCTGGCATGCAACTCCGTACGCCAAGGCTCTGATCGGCTACGGCAAGATGAACTTCGAGGACGGAAACGGATGGGGGCGTTATACCGCCATTGCCTACGGCGGCGGGCTGGACATCAAGGTGTCCAGGCGCATTAACCTGCGCCTGCCGGACTTTGAGTTTCAGCAATGGCCGAACTGGTCGGAAGGCGCCGGCAAGAACTACACGCTGTTTCCTTACGGCATAAGCGCAGGTGTCTCCTACAGAGTGTTCGGAATTCGCTGAGACCCCAGTTGACGCGGGGCCTTTCTGAGCAGCATATTCATCTCGATGCTATCCACCGCGCACGGCAATGACGCACCAGGAGCGGGTGCCCTATGCCCGTTTGCTTCAAGGGGAGAAGCACCCGGCTTCCTGGCTGCTTATTTGTTGAAGACTGAATCGATATCCCACTTGTCCTTCCAATAGACCGCCAAGGTTCTGGTTCCCGTGAAAGTGACCGGCAGAAAAATATCGAGAGTCTTGTCCAACGGTTCCTTCCAGCGATCACCAACAAAAATATAGGCATCCCGTTTCCCCCGGACGTTCACGACTTCCGTCACCTGGGTGGAAAAAGTGTTTGCGGAGTCAGGCCCCTGAGCAAGGATGCCGTGGTCGGTCCATTTGCCGAGCATGGAGTCAGCGGTCGCATACTTGTTGTCGTTGAAACCGAATCCGGAACACTCCGAGCGGAGCAGGAAGTAAACGCCGTTGCGCTTGAAGATGGTCGGCGCCTCGCACACCAGGCCCACATCGATGGAATGGCCGCTGGGGCGGAGATAGTCGCTGGTCATTTCCGAGATCACCAGACCGTTGTTCTTATGGGAAGAGAAGATGTGATAGGCCTTTCCATCATCGTCTTTGAAGATGGATTGATCGCGGTTGTCGTCATTAAATGGGCCACCGCCATCTGGGCCGCGATCGTGGAAGATGCCGCTGAGGGTGAATGGTCCGGTGGGCGAGTCGGAGACAAACACCCCGGTAAGTCCCAAGTTATACTCCTGGTTCTCCGGATGCACCCACATCACATACTTCTTTGTCCTGTCGTTATAAATAACGTGCGGACGCTCCACGCTGACAAAGCGCGCCAGTTCTCCCTTGTGGAGCCCTGGGACGATGCTGCCATGATACTTCCAATTGAGAAGGTCCTGACTCGTGTATACGACAATCGCCGCGGTCGGGAAAGTAACGTTTTTGAACTCGCCATACCAGTAATAAGTTCCGTTGAAGTAAGATATCCCTCCCGCGAAAGCCTTGATCGGGTTTCCGTCGGTGTCGTGAATGGTTTGTCCGGGAGTAAAGGAAGCGATCTGGCTATTGGCGTCTACCAGGCACACCAGCAGTAACAGTGCCAAACCAGACCAGGAAACAAGTCTTCTTGCAATCATGAAAGCCTCCGCTTTCGAATTCAATCGATGGGACAGCAGTTACGTCTCGCTGAAACGATTGGAGCGTGCAGGGAGTTATCCGAGAAACATTCATTCCTTGAATGCGGCGCCGATATCCCACTTGTCCCGCCAGTCAATCGCCATGGTTCTGGGCCCAGCAAAGGAGATGGGCAGGAAGATATCGAATGTTTTGTCGGTCGGCGAGCCCCAGCGATCCCCAACAAAGATATATGCGTCGTTTTTCCCTCGAACCTTTACAACCTCGGTTACCTGGGTGGAGAACGTGTTTTTGGAGTTCGGCCCACGGGCAAACAGTCCGTGATCGGTCCATTTCCCCAGCATGGAATCGGCGGTCGCATAGGTATTGTCGTTAAAGTTGAAATCGGAACAATCCGAGCGCAGGAGAAAATAGACGCCCTTGCGCTTGAATACGGTGGGAGCTTCGCACACCAGACCCGTATCGATTGCATTGCCGCTCGGCCTGAGATAGTCGCTGGTCATTTCCGAGATCACCAAACCATGATTCTTGTGCGACGAAAAGATATGATAGGCCTTTCCATCATCGTCTTTAAAGATCGATTGATCGCGGTTGTTCTCGCTGTCGGGTAATCCGCCGTCCGGCCCGCGGTCATGGAAGACGCCATTGACGGCAAAGGGGCCGGTGGGGGATTTCGAAACAAGAACGCCGGTAAGTCCCTGGTTGAATGCGTCGTTCTCCAAATGCAGCCACATCACATAGTTCTTTGTCCCGTCGTTGTAAATGACATGAGGGCGCTCAGTGATCGTAAAGGGGGCTAACTCACCCTTGTGAAGAGACGGCACCATGTTGCCCCGATACTTCCAGTTGAGAAGATCGGCGCTTGTATAGCATGGGATCTCGGCAGTTTGAAGCCCGCCATTCTTAAACTCTCCGTACCAGTAATAGGTTCCGTTGAAGTAAGAGATGCCTCCCGCAAACGCTTTGATCGGATTGCCGTCGGTATCGCGAATCACCTGCCCAGGCGTAAAGGAAGTAACCTGGCTTTTGCCCGCTGCCAGGCAGAACAGGAACAGCACAGCAATGCCCGACAAAGAAAGAGGCTTCCTTGCAATCATGAGCGACTCCGTTGATTTGAATTCCGTGGGGATTCTCCCGGCTCCGCCGTGGAGACAGTCGAATTATTACATCCCAGGGCGCGGCCTCTCCCTGCTTTCCAGATTTTGCAGCGATGCAATCAGCGCGCCGGGCCCAGGCTTCCGGAGTGAACGCAAGAACGGCCACCCCTTGGCGGAGTGGCCGTCTGGCTCAAAGCCGGGTTGAGGCGCTGTTTAAGCCGGAGAAGGTGAGCCTTCAGGGAAGCCTGGGCCGCCACGGGGCTCGGGTTTGAGGACCTGCTGCGGGCTGCCGCCGCCGGTGTCGCTGGGCGAGGCAAGAATCGAGCGCATGGGGGGCAGTTCCTCGCCCTCGATGAGCATTCTTACTTCTTCGGCGTCGATGGTTTCGCGTTCGAGAAGCGCGGCGCCAATGCGGTGCATGGCGTCGGCATGCGATTCGACAATCGAATGCGCGGACTGATAGGCCTCGTCGATGAGACGGCGGACTTCGAGGTCGATCTGGCGGGCTGTCTCTTCCGAGAAGTCGCGATGCTGGGCGATCTCGCGGCCGAGGAAGATCTGCTCTTCCTTCTTGCCGAAGGTGAGCGGACCGAGGCGGCTCATGCCGTACTCGCAGACCATGCGGCGGGCGAGGTCAGTGGCGGATTCGATGTCGCTGCCCGCGCCGGTGGACATCTGGTTGAGGAAGATCTCCTCGGCCACGCGTCCGCCGTAGGCGATAGCGAGATTGGCTTCGAGGTACTCGCGAGTGTAGTTGTGGCGGTCGCCGGGCAAGAAGACGGTGACGCCCAGAGCCATGCCGCGGGGAATGATGGTGACCTTGTGGATTGGGTCGGAGTGCTCGCGCATGAAGGAGACGAGCGCATGGCCGGCCTCGTGATAGGCGGTGACGCGCTTCTCCTCCTCGGTGAGCAGCATGGACTTGCGCTCCGCACCCATGAGGACCTTGTCCTTGGCGAGCTCGAAGTCGTACATGGTAACTTGCTTGCGATTCATGCGAGCGGCGCTGAGGGCGGCCTCGTTGACCATGTTGGCAAGGTCGGCGCCGGAGAAGCCCGGTGTTCCGCGAGCGAGGACGTTGAGGTTGGTGTCGTCGGAGACGGGCACCTTCTTGACATGCACGCGGAGGATTTCCTCGCGGCCACGCACATCGGGCAGGCCTACAACTACGCGGCGGTCGAAGCGGCCGGGGCGAAGCAGGGCGGGGTCGAGCACGTCGGGGCGGTTGGTGGCGGCGACCAGAATGACGCCGTCGTTCGATTCAAAGCCGTCCATTTCGACGAGCAACTGGTTGAGGGTCTGCTCGCGCTCGTCGTGTCCGCCGCCGAGACCTGCGCCGCGATGGCGGCCAACGGCGTCGATTTCGTCGATGAAGATGATGCAGGGGGCGTTCTTCTTGCCCTGCTCGAAGAGGTCGCGGACGCGGCTTGCGCCGACGCCGACAAACATTTCAACGAAGTCGGAGCCGGAGATGGAGAAGAAGGGGACATTGGCCTCGCCTGCTACAGCGCGGGCGAGGAGGGTCTTGCCGGTTCCCGGAGGTCCGACGAGCAGCACGCCCTTGGGGATGCGTCCGCCGAGCTTTTGGAACTTCTGCGGCTCGCGCAGGTACTCGATGATTTCCTTGAGCTCTTCCTTGGCTTCGTCGACGCCGGCCACGTCTTTGAACGTGACTTTCTTCTGCTGCATGGAGAGCAGGCGGGCGCGGCTCTTGCCGAAGGACAGGGCCTTATTGCCGCCGGACTGCATTTGGCGGAGCATGAAGAACCAGATTGCGCCGAGGAGGATGAAGGGGCCGACATTGAACAGCAACTGCAACAGCAAGCCGTTGTTCTGCGGCGGCTTGATGCTGGTGCTTACCTTGGAGGCGCGGAGTTCCTTGGCGAGGCTGTCTACAAGGTTGGTCGAGATGGTGGTGTGGAACTCGTCCTTGGCGCCCTTCAGGTGGCCATGCACGTCGTCGCCCTGGATGGTGGCATCCTGCACCTGCCCGGCCTCGATTTTGTCGAGCAGATCGGAGTAGCCGATGTCGGAGGTCTTGTTGGTACCGGCGCTTCTCTCTACCACTGTCCACAGGAGCAAGAGGCAGACCAGGATAAACACCCAGAACATGACGGTTTTAACGGTCGAATTCACCAGGATTCCTCTTTCCCGGCGGGGGAAAATCCAGCACTGGACCTCCGTATCCGCCCACATCACCCTTAGACGCGTGAACCAAGAGCAAAGTCGCTAAAGTGCACCGCGCCCTGACGGCAGACACAGATACCGTGCCGCCGGGATGAAGCAGTAACTCAGATTGTACTCCGAAGCCGAGAGAACTGGAACCAGGGAAACGACGATTCCGCCCAGGCATTTGGGGCCATGCGGTTGACTCGAATGGGGCATGGCGGAGTGTCCGCGGGTTGTGGGGGTGCGAGGGGTCAATCCGGGGCAACGGTCAGGGGTTCGGCTGTGACGGCGATTCCCCTCTCCGGTTCCAGCTCGACGCCCTTCATCCAGACGATGTGGCCGTCGATTTCGAGCACCGGCCAGAGAGCGCGGCTGGTTCCGGTGACACGGAGGCGCTCGAGGACCTCCTTCACCTTGTGCGGAGCGCCAGAGTAGCGCAGGCGAACGCGGTCACCGGGCTTCCAGCTGCGGAGACGTGCGGTTGGGGCGGAGTCCGCCGGGGGGAAAGGGGCGAAGTCGATGCGAAGACGAAGGCCGAAGGCTGGGGCGACGATCTCGCCTGGAATCTGCGTGGTGTAGTCGGGGATGGCAGCGCCGGCGGGCGGGGTCGAGGCCGGCTCGCTAGTGAGGCGGAGCTCGCGCGGAGTTCGCTCGGCGCGGAGCGCGAGGGCCAGCTCGCGGCGCTGGCCGGCGCGGCCTTCGAGGGCTAGGGTACGGATGGCCTCGGTCGATGGGAAGTCGAGCGCGGAGCCAAGCTGCTGGGCGGCATGGCGAAGAAGGCGGCGCTGGAGGGCGGGATGGAGGGCGGCGAGACGGGTGACGTCGAGGGCCAGGCCGGTTCCGGAGGCGCGTCCGCCGCCCCGGACGGGCTTGCCGGCAAGAAGGATTTGCGGGGCGAGGCGGGCGAGCTCGGTCTGCCACCAGGCCTCTTCGTCGCGGGCCAGGACGGACATCTGGGCCAGGTGGTCGCGGAGGCGGGGGTTCCAGGTTTCGAGCAGGGGGAGAAGCTCGTGGCGGATGCGGTTGCGGGTGAAGGCGAGATCGCGGTTGGAGGAGTCCTCGCGCCAGGGCTGGGCGAGGGTGGTTAGATAAGCTTCGACTTCCGCGCGGGTGGCTGCCAGGAAGGGGCGGAGGATGCGGCCTTCGGGGAAGACGACGACGGGATGGATTCCGCCGAGGCCTTCGGTCCATGCGCCACGAAGGAATTTGGCACAGACGGTCTCGGCCTGGTCGTCGCGGGTATGAGCGGTGGCGACGGCATCGAGCTGGATTTTGGAGAGGAGCTGGCGATACCACTGGTAGCGGAGGCGGCGGGCGGCTTCTTCGATGGATTCGCCGGCGCGGGCGGCTTCGGACGGGGTGTCGACCTGGGATGCGTGGAAGGGCAGGGCTAACTGCGTGGCGAGGGCGCGGACGAACTCCTGGTCGGCGTTTGCTTCGGGTCCGCGGAGGCCGTGGTGGAGGTGCGCCACATGGAGGACCAGACCGAGAACGGCGCTTTGTGCGTGCAGTGCACGCAGAAGGGCGACGGAGTCCGCACCGCCGGAGACGCCGACCGCGAGGCGCAGACCGGGCTTGAGGAGCGCTGTATCGAGGGGCGGCGGGTTGGGCGCGGGGACGGGCATCAGGGAGATCATACGGCGTGCGGGCTGGGTATTCTGCCTTATGCCGCGCCTGAGGCGTCTGCCCCAGCGCAGGTGGTTGTATACTTCACCGGGTATGCAAGTCTTTGCGATTCTTCCCGCGGCGGGGCTGGGCACGCGGATGGCCGGCCCACAACCGAAGCAGTTTCTGGCCCTGAACGGGCTGCCGATCCTCATCCACTCACTCAGGGCGTTTGCCGCGGTGGAGCGGGTAACCGGCATCTACGTGGCCGTACGAGCCCCCGAGATGGAACGCGTCGAGGCGCAGGTGGCCGAGTACGGGCTCGCTGATCGCGTGCGCGTGGTGGAGGGCGGCGATAACCGGCAGGAATCGGTCTCCCACGCGCTGGCGGCGCTGCCCGCCGAGGACGACGACATTGTGCTGGTGCACGACGCGGTGCGCCCGCTGATCGACGCGGCCACCATCGACCGGACCATCGACGCGGTGATCGAGTTTGGCGCCGCGATCGTGGGCCTGCCCGCCGTGGACACCATCAAGCAGGTGGAACGCACCGCGCACGGGGCGCTGATTACAGCGACCATTCCGCGCGAGTTCGTGGTGCTGGCGCAGACGCCGCAGGGGTTCCGGTACGGACTGCTGAAAAAGACCTTTGCCGAGGCCTTGGCGGATGGATTTGTGGGCACGGACGAAGCTTCGGTGGTGGAGCGGGCTGGGCATCCCGTTGCGGTGGTGCACGGCTCTCAGGTTAATCTGAAGATTACGCAGGCTGGCGACCTGGAGCTGGCCGAATTCTACCTGCGGCAGCGCGGACGGTGAAGGCAATAGGAATTGGTCCGCAGAGATCGCACACGGTTAGAGTCTCAAGACAGGCACGGTAAAACATGGATATACGAATCGGATTTGGCTATGACTCGCATGTCTTCAAGCCGGGCGTCCCGCTGCGCATCGGCGGGCTGACGCTTGACCACCCCGAGGGGCTGGCCGGCCACTCCGACGGCGACGTGCTGCTGCACGCCATTACCGATGCCCTGCTGGGGGCGATCGCGGCGGGCGACATCGGCAGCTTCTTCCCGCCGGGCGACCCGCGATGGAAGGACGCCGACTCGGCCATCTTCCTGAACCTGGCCTTGGAGGAGCTGCAGAACGCGGGCTACCGGATCGTCAATATCGACACCACGCTCATCCTTGCGGCGCCCAAGATCGTCCCTGTCGCCGGTGAGATGCGCGCCCGCGTAGCCGACCTGCTGTGCATCGACATCGACCAGATCAGTATCAAGGCCAAGACCCCCGAAGGCCTGGGGCTGGACCACGTGGCGCAATGCCATGCGGCGGCCCTCGTGGAGCGCGTTCGCGAGCCCGAAGACACGAAGAGCATGAGCGCGGTGATTGAGACGCAGCGGCAACTGGAAGACGTGGTCGAGGACCTGCTGAGCTCGGTGCACGGGGTGCCCAAGAAGCGGACGATTGCGCCGGTCTACGACACCGAGGACATTACGTAAAGCAGGGATCAGGGAACAGGGATCAGGGAACAGGGATCAGGGATCAGTTGCCCGTTGCTGGCTATCGGCTGGGTACTCCATTCCTGCGACGTCTTTCCGGCATAAGCGACGGAGACCGGTCCGTCCGATCCCCACGGCCTCCAGTCCTCGGAATTTCCGTTGCAGTTTTGACGGTTTGGCCTTACCTTTGCTCAAAGCTCAACTTTGATCTGGGGAGGGAACTCAATGCACGATCCGCAGCAGGCAAGCGGCATTCTCGCCGCAATCCTTGGCATTTACCTGGTGGTCCTGGTGGTGATCATGGTGATCATCATCATCCCGTTCTGGTTCATCTTGAAGAAGGCGGGATTCTCGTCGTGGCTTTCGCTGATCAACCTGGTTCCCTTCGGGACCCTGATTCTGCTTTACGTTCTGGCGTTTGCGGAGTGGAAGGTGGTTCCCGCGCCGCAGGCCGCATGGCCACCGCCGGCCTTCCCGCCGCAGCCGCCGTATCCGCCCCAGGCCTGAGCCGGTCGCGCGGGTTCATCATCCGGTGGACACCCTGGTTCCGCGGGAGCGGCGAATGCTAGCATCGTGATTGGAAAGAAACCTTCATCATGCCTGATTCCGCTCCCTCCAACTTCCTCGGCGAGATCATCGCCGAGGATGTGCTCACCAAGAAATTTGGCGACGCGCAAATCCAGACGCGCTTTCCCCCCGAGCCCAACGGCTATCTGCACATTGGCCACGCCAAGGCTATCTGCATCGACTTCGGCCTCGCCGACGAGTTCGGCGGCAAGACAAATCTGCGCTTCGACGACACCAACCCTGAAAAAGAGGAACAGGAGTATGTCGATTCCATCCAGAAGGACGTGCGCTGGCTGGGATTCGAGTGGGAGCGCCTGTGCTATGCGTCGGACTACTTCCCGCAGCTTTACGAGTGGGCTTTGCAGCTGATCAGGGCCGGCAAGGCGTACGTCGACGACCTCACCGCCGACGAGATGCGGCAACACCGCGGCACGCTGACCGAGCCGGGGAAGGACAGTCCGTATCGCGAACGGACTGTCGAAGAAAACCTCGACCTCTTCGTCCGCATGAAGAACGGCGAGTTCACTGACGGCTCGCGCGTGCTGAGAGCCAGGATCGACATGGCGTCGCCGAATCTGAATCTGCGCGATCCGGTGATGTACCGCATCCTGCACGCCACGCACCACCGCACCGGCGACGAATGGTGCATCTACCCCATGTACGACTACGCGCACGGGCAGTCGGACTCCATTGAGCGCGTCACCCACTCCATGTGTACGCTGGAGTTCGCCGACCACCAGCCGCTCTACCGCTGGTACATCGAGCAGTTGGGCATCTTCCCCTCGCAACAGATCGAATTTGACCGGCTCAACATTACTTACACCGTGCTCAGCAAGCGCAAGCTCATCCAGTTCGTTCAGCAGAATGTGGTCAAAGGATGGGACGATCCGCGCATGCCCACGCTCTCCGGCTTCCGGCGGCGCGGCTTCTCTCCCGAAGCTATCCGCACGTTCGTCGCCCAGGCCGGCGTCTCGCGAACGAATGGGTCAACAGATATCGAAATGCTGGAGCATTTCCAGAGGGACGATCTGAACCGCCAGGCAATGAGGGCCATGGCCGTGCTGCGGCCGCTCAAGGTGGTCATCGACAACTACCCCGAGGGGCAGGAAGAATTTGTCGAAGTTGCCAACAACCCTGAAGATGCCTCAGCCGGGACACGCCAGGTACCGTTTTCGCGCGAGATCTACATCGAGCAGGACGACTTCCGCGAGATTCCTCCGCCCAAGTACTATCGCCTGTCTCCCGGCAAGGAAGTCCGCCTGCGCAACGCTTACTTCATTACTGCCCATAGCGAGGTGAAAGATTCCCACGACCGCATCGTCGAGGTGCACTGCACCTACGATCCGGCCAGCCGCGGCGGCAACTCGCCCGATGGGCGCAAGGTGAAGGCGACCCTTCACTGGGTCTCGGCAGCGCACGCCATCGGGGCCGAGATCCGGCTCTACGACAAGCTGTTTACGAAGGCCGATCCCTACGATCTGGAAGAGGGCCAGGAGGTGCTGGACAACCTCAACCCCAGCTCGCTGGAGATTATTTCGGACGCCAAGCTGGAGCCGTCGCTTGCGCATGCACGGCTTGAGGATCGCTTCCAATTCGAGCGCGTGGGCTACTTCTGCCTCGATCCTGACACAACGCCGGAGAAGCTGGTGTTCAACCGGACGCTGCCGCTGAGAGACTCCTGGGCCAGGATCGAGAAAAAGTCCGGGATGTAAGACGGGAGGAATCAACCGCCTCAGGCGTTGGGAAGTTTCTGTCTGACTCTAGCGATGAACCGCTTCACGCGAAGCGATGGACTGGGAACATACCCGGCGAGATTGCTGCGGACGGCGTTGACAACGTGATCCTTCGACCGCACGACGCGTAAATTGACCTCGCCATTCGGATGAAGCGTGATATGCGCCGTCTCCACGGTCCCCAGCAATTTATGCTGCAACACTTCGTCATCGCCGGCGCCATCTGTCCGCTCGTAGACGACGTAGTTAATCGCATCTTGCCCCTTCCTGTACGTCTCCTCGATCTTCGGTCTTGGACTCATGGCTTAGCATCCTTGTGATCTGATAGGTTGCGATAGAGCATGCTGAGGCCACATTCATCGATGAATTGGTCCCCCGCATGGGTAGATGAATGGTCTCATCGGAGGCATCCAGCAATTTCTGGCATACACCTTTATCTTCCGATCCCAGCACCAGGCAAATTCTTTCGCCTTCGGAAACTCTGAGGTCTTCGATCGGGATGCTCTTCGATGTGATCTCAAGGCTGATAATCTTATACCCATTCGCCTTTAATTGCACCACCAGGGCGTCCAGATCGTCCGTATAGGAATAATCCACAAACCTCTCCGCCGATCGGGATGTCTTCCTGATCTTCGGATTCGGTGGAACACAAGAGGAGCCGGTCAGATAAATCTTTTCAACACCGAGCGCATCCGCGATCCTAAAGAGGCTGCCCACATTCATCGGCACATCCACATCGTTGGCCAGATAACATAGCGGGAACTTCTCGAGCGCGGTTCGATGGTGCGAGTGATCCAGTTGGACGTTATTCACAATCTCACCTTCCTTTCGAACCCGACTGGAAGAGAACACCGCAACGCTTAATCCCGAACAATCTGCGGTAGCGCATCGAAATGTGCGTCGCGGGCGAACAATACCAGCGAATGCTGCAAGACGAGGGCGGCGATCCACATGTCGTTGGTGGGTATCGGTGTTCCTTGCCTGCGCAGTTGCCGGTACACGCTCTTATAGTGCTGCGTGGTCTGGTCGTCCGCGTAGAGAATGGCTACGCCCGGCTTCAAAAGAAACCTGCGAAGGGCGGCTTCGTTGCGCGTCCCCTGGGTACCTACGGCGAATCCGGCGCGCAGTTCTCCCACGACAATGAAAGGCAGCCAGACCTCGTCGGCTAGCTCCACTGCTTCGATCACAGAAAGCTCGCCACGGCAAAGGTCGGTGTAGCGGTTGGTGTCGAGGGCGAGCCTCATGCGCCGCCCCCGCTTCCCGTGCTGCTCCGGGGTGCCCTTGGGTTCACCGCCACATCTCCTTGTCAACGGTGTCTTGCGCCGCCAGGGCGCGCTCAAATGCGGGATCTTTTCTCCAGCTTCCGGCAATATCGCTCAGATCGCGCTGGCGGACCTGGGCGTCTCCCAGGCCGAATCCGCGAGCCAGAGCCTCGATCGCCACTTCGTTCAGGCTCTTGCCCTGCTCCCGCGCCGAAACGCGGAGAGCCTCATCGAGATATTCCGGCACATTGCGAATCGTATATTGCATGCAGATATTGTAGGCATTGCAGGCATTCACTGCAAGCGCAAGATTCTCGCCATCGGCATCCACTATCCCCCGAAGTCCCGATCCGCACCGGGTTGCATATCCGCGGGGAGTTCCTTCTTGAGGCGGTTGCCGTCCTTGTCGATGATTCCCATGGCGATGGCTCTCTCAACCGAGCGGCGAATGCGCTTTCCGCCCTCTTCGAGAACCCGATCCATCAACGCCCTATGCTCGGCCAGGAACTCAGGGGAGTACGTCTTTTTCACAGAGTCCGACTTGGGGGCTTCCACGGCGCTTTCGTCCTGCTACGGAACGACGGATTCGGTGAGCTTCGCGCCCTCCTGTTTCCTGAATTCTAGTCCCCGTCCGGGGTGAATGAAAGATCACCATTGTTCCAAGTGGGCCGGTTGAGAACGAGCCCGGCTGATCGCGGTTCCTGTTCCCCTATTCCCTGTTCCTTCATTTGCCGATGACGTCGATGGCCACGGGAATGGTCTTGGGCGGGAGGCATTGGGTGTCGTTGCAGGCCTGGAAGTGGAGCTTGGCTTCGACGAGGTGATTGCCGGGGTCGGCCACGATGCGGGCCTGTATGGTGAATTCGTTGGTGTAGACGCTGAGCTTGTTTTTGGGGTCGGAGGGGAGCGTGAAATCGGCGCCTGCTGGGTAGTCCGCGGCCACCAGGCGCACGCCGAGGCCGTCGGGGATGGAAAAAGACGTGGGGATCAGGAACTCGTCTTTGGGCGTGTGCGAGTTGATGTGCAAGCTCTGGGCGACGCGGAAGTGGAGCGTGACGTCAGCAGGCTTTCCGGCGGGGACGGTGACCTGCTCGGGGAACATGTATTCGACCGCTGCGCCCTTGAGGATGGAATGGCCGGGTGAGTCGGACTGAGCCATCGCTACAACGGAGATCAAGCCGAGAGCAATGGAGACACAAATTCCAGCCTTGAGCCAATGCTTCATTTTCAACCTTCGCAACGCCACGCCGTTAGCAAGCTGACTCGCTGACCCGCTAATTGCCCAGCGCCTTCTTGATATTTGCTTCCATCTCGTCCTTTGAGGTGAGGCCCATCTGCTCTGCGACCACGGTGCCATTGCTGTCGACGAAGAACGACATGGGCAGTTCGTCGAGGCCGCCGTAGGCCTTATCGAGCGTGCCGCCGTCGATGAGCACCGGGTAAGTGATGTGCAGCTGTGTAGCAGAGCGGGCGATCTGCTTCTTCTCGTCGGCCAGTTTCTGAGCGTCATCGCGATCGATGTCGTCGGCGGAAACGCCGAGGATTTCAAATCCCTGCGCGGCATATTGGGCGCGCAGCTCGACCAGCCAGGGCGTTTCGATTTTGCAGGGGGCGCACCAGGTGGCCCAGAAGTTGACCAGCACGGCCTTGCCCTTGAAGCTGGCCAGGGATACCTTGTTGCCGCTCAGGTCTTCGAGGACGAAGTCGGGGGCGGGCTTGCCGGTGAGCGGGGACTCGTACTTGGCTTCGCCGCTGGAGGCGTCGACGACCAGCTCGCCTTTGGCGGCGGAAGCAAGCAAGCGCTCGGCGGCCTGCTTTCGATATTCGAAGTTGGCCCACCCGGCCCACGCAAAGGTGGCCAGGATGAGCAGAAGCGCGCCCAGAACAATCGTGTTTCGTTTCACCGCGGACATGACCTCTCTGGCTTATTGTACGAGCCACCTGCGGTGGGGCCAACTGCCTTCGGCTGGGCCGCGCCGGAAGAAAGGCGCAGGGGGGCTCGGTTTGGCCAATTGCGAGTGAAGTTGGCCCCACCGCAGGTGGTACCATCAAAAGCCGATGGATCCCATGCACGAAGAAGACTCGTTCCAGCCCGCCGCGCTGGTGCGGACGGAGGCTGCGGCGCTGCTGGCGCTGGCCGACCGGCTGGAAGGCCCGATGTCCGCGGCTTTTACGCGCGCGGTCGAGTTGGTGCTGCGCTGCGGCTTGGAGCACGGCCGCGTAGTGGTGACCGGAATGGGCAAGAGCGGCATCATTGCGCAGAAGATTGCCGCTACGCTTAGCTCGACAGGGTCGCCGGCGCTGTTTCTGCACCCGGCCGAGGCGGTGCACGGGGATCTGGGCGCGCTGATGACTGGCGACGTGGTGATTGCGCTGTCGGCCAGCGGCGAGACGGAGGAGATTCTGCGGCTGCTGGCGACGCTGAAGCGCAAGGGCGACGCGCTGATCAGCTTCTGCTGCGCGATGAACTCGACGCTGGCGCAGGCCAGCGACGTGGCGCTCGACTGCTCGGTGGAGCGGGAGGCGTGCGGGCTGAACCTGGCGCCCACTGCTTCGACGACCGCGATGCTGGCCCTGGGAGACGCGCTGGCGATTGCTGTAAGCCTGCGCAAGGGCTTTCGCGTGGAGGATTTTGCGGAGCTGCATCCCGGCGGCAAGCTGGGCAAGCTCCTGGCGCGCGTCCGCGACCTGATGCATACGGGCGACGCCGTGCCTGTTGTAGGGCCCTCGACGACGATGACTGACGTGATCTACGAGATGTCGTCGAAAAAGCTGGGCATGACGACGGTGCAGGAGTCGGGGCGGTTGCGCGGGGTGATCAGCGATGGCGATTTGCGACGGCTGCTTGAGCGCGAGGGCGGCGCGGCCCTGAGCCGGACGGCGGGCGAGGCGATGAATGCCAATCCGCGGACGATTGCCGGGGACGAATTTGCCGCGACGGCGCTGGCGGTGCTGGAGGAGCGGAAGATTACTTCGCTGGTGGTGGTGGATGCGGAGCGCAAAGTTGAGGGTGTGCTGCACCTGCACGATCTGTGGGGCGTGGAGCTGATCTGAGACGGGAAGCTATTCCTACAATACGAAAGTGGACTATTTCTCTTGGGGAACCAGTTGAGGAAATGTGACAATGGGCGAAAGAACAGACCTGCTGATGAAGCTCCTGATTGACGGTCACGTGAATGTAACCGAAAGGCAAGCTCTTGGGGTTGTTGGCAGGCAGGAAGTAGCAGAGATTGTGAAAAGCCTGCTACGCCAGCATGGAGTTTTCCCGGATCTCCGGGGAGCAAAGGCCGTCTATGAGGGCGCAACCCTTTCCCGAATTCCCTCCGGAGTGCAGATCACATGGGAGCGGGCCTATCCGTGGAATCCGTTTACAGTGGCCGAAAGCCGCACTGAACTGTTCGAGGAGTTGGACACAGCGGTGGAGAAGTTTATCAACAGCGAATGGAAGGCGGGCATCGACGGCGTAAAATTGAATGAGGGTGAGTGAGCCAAGATCAGAATCTGTCCCAGAGTCCTACCTGCCCCGTTTGCCGTGAGCATTCGTTCCCTGTATTTCAGAATCGACGAAAGTGTCACCAACCCCGATTCGCGCTATGATTTCAGCAGGAGTCCGCCCAATGACAACCCGAATCGTCCGCGTCGGAAACACTCTCACAGTCGAGATTCCCGAGGAACTGGTTGCTCAGGCCGAGCTCCCTGTAGGCGAACCGGTCGAGTGGGTGCCGAACGGCTCCGGCAGCATCGCGCTGGTCAGCTCTTCCGAACCCTCCTCCAGGAGAACGCCGGCTGATATGAGTCTTGAGGAGTTGATGGAAGGCTTGAACGAGGGCGACAGCCTCGGAGAGTACGACTGGGGCCCCCCACGTGGAGTCGAGGTTTGGTAGATCCTTACGTCCCAGACGCGGGCGATCTGGTCTGGCTGGATTTCGATCCGCAAGCCGGACGGGAGCAGGCCGGATTGAGACCGGCAGTAATTCTTTCTGCCAAGTACTTCAACCTGCGATCGTCAGTAGCCTATGCTTGCCCCATCTCAAGCAAGGTAAAGGGCTACCAGTTTCAGGTCGTGTTGCCCCCTGGCCTTCCCGTTCACGGCGCAGTGCTTTGCGAGCACATGCGAAGCCTCGACTGGAAAGTGCGCAAGGCAACGTATCTGGGCAGGATGCCGGAGGATGTACTCATGCAGATAAGAGGCGTCGTGCGAACAATCGCGGGAATTCCAAAGTAGATTGCGGGATCCCGGATTCACGGAACTCTCCGAGCACAACCTCAACTCCCTCCAGACATTTAGAATGGTTTTTGCTCCAATTTTGTCTTGCGCCGGTCGACCGGCGGGAAAGTACGCTCTTATCGCTATGCATCGCTGGTCCAAGATGTTTGTACCCACTCTTCGCGAGGCCCCGGCAGACGCCGAAGTGGCCAGCCACAAGTTCCTCCTCAGGGCCGGCTACATGCGGCAGCTGGGCGCGGGCATTTACAACTACCTTCCGCTTGGCCAGCGGTCGCTGAACAAGATCATCGGCATTGTGCGCGAGGAGATGGACAAGATTGGGCAGGAGTTCTATCTGCCCGCCATCCATCCGCGCGAGATATGGGAACAGAGCGGCCGCTGGAGCGGCATGGGCGACAATATGTTTCGCCTGAAGGACCGCAAGGGCGCCGACCTTTGCCTGGGCATGACGCATGAAGAGATCATGACGTCGATTGCGCGCAACGAGCTGCGCAGCTACAAGCAGCTGCCGCAGATCTGGTACCAGATTCAGGCCAAGTTCCGCGACGAGCCGAGGCCGAAGTCGGGCTTGCTCAGGGTGCGGCAGTTCACGATGAAGGACAGTTATTCCTTCGATATCGACATGGCCGGACTGGACAAGAGCTTTGACCTGCACGATGCGGTGTATCGCAGGATCTTCACGCGTTGCGGGCTGAAGTTTGTTGCCGTCGAGGCGGATTCGGGCGCGATGGGCGGGTCGCAGTCGCAGGAGTTTATGGTCTACACCGAGGCCGGGGAGGATTTGATCGCAAGCTGCCCGGTGTGCGGCTATGCGGCGAATCTGGAGAAGGCCGTTTCCCGGCTCGATGCCGTGGTTGAGATGGAAGCAACCGGAGACGGGACGCCGGAGCTGGTGTTTACGCCCGGCTGCGGTGCGATCTCGGACGTGGCCGAGTTCTTCAAGATCTCGCCGGCGTCGGACATCAAGTGCGTGGCGTACATGGGGCTGAAGCGCGGCGCGGCGGGCAAGCCGGACACGTGGCACGGCGTGGCCGCGTTTTTGCGCGGCGACCACCAGGTGAACGAGACCAAGCTGATGGGCACCGTGGGAGCGGCGGATTTACGCACGATGCAGGCGGAAGAGTTGACGCAGTTTTTTAACGGTCCGGCCGGCTTCCTCGGACCCGTGGGACTGACGCATAACACGAAGCCGCTGGAAGATGGGCTCACGGTGGTCGTCGACAAGTCGCTCGAAGGCCGCAGGAACCTGGTGGCGGGCGCAAACAAGCTTGACTATCACCTGCGCAACGTTGTGCCGGGCCGCGATTTTACGTGGACTATCGCCGCGGATATTCACAGCGTGAATGAGGGCGAAGACTGCCAGCAGATAACGTCTTCCGGCTGCCCGTGTTCCGGCAAGCTGGTCGTCGGCAGGGCCGTGGAAGTGGGCCACATCTTCAAGCTGGGCTACAAGTACTCGGAGTCGATGGGCGCGCGGGTGCTCGATGAAAACGGCAAGGAAGTGATGCCCATCATGGGCAGTTACGGCATCGGCATCGAGCGGATTCTGACCGCGGCCATCGAGCAATCAAACGACAAGAACGGCTTCTGGCTGCCGGCCTCCATCGCGCCCTTCACGGTGGTGGTGACGGTGACCAACTCATCGGATGCGGCCGTTGCCGAGCCCGCGGCGGCACTGGCTGAGGAACTCGATGCCGCGGGCCTGGACGTGCTGCTGGATGACAGAGACGAGCGTGCCGGCGTCAAATTCAAAGACGCCGACCTGGTGGGGATTCCGTATCGCATCAACGTGGGCAAGAAAGCCGCCGGCGGCATTGTGGAACTGGTGACGCGCGCAACGAGCAGCAGCGTGGACGTTGCGTTGAACGAAGTGGTGGCGCTGGTGAAGGAGCGCGTCGAGGAGGATGCGCTGCTGTTGACAACTGAAGGCAGCCTGTAGGCGCAAGGTTCTGACTGCAATCTGTCATCTTTGATCTGTCGTCTGCATCCAAGGAGCCGCGATGGCGTTGAGAATCCGATTCACGAGACCCAAAGGACCGCATCCGTGGGCAACGCTGGCGTTCCGGGTTGCGGTGCTGACCTTTGGCGTTATTGTCCTCTCGGGCCTGTCCGTCTTCGGATTTTATTATTTCAAATACCAGGGCATCGTTGACGACCGGCTGAAGCAACCCATCTTCGCCAACACCGCAAAGATCTACGCAGCTCCGCGTGAGGTGCGCCCCGGGCAAAAACTTACCGTGCGCCTCATCTCCAACGAACTGCGCAATGCAGGCTACACCACCGACGGCACGGCACACGCCTCGCAGCTCGGGACTTACTCGGAAGCCGCGCAAAGCATCACGGTGCATCCGGGCGCGGAGTCGTATCACGCGCAGGACGGCGCAACTATCCACGTGAACGCGGGCGTGGTGGACTCCATCAGCGACGATCATGGGCAGGCGCTATCGAGTTACGAGCTCGAGCCGCTGCTCATCACCGGCCTGAGCGACGACGCCAACCGCACCAAGCGCCGGCTGGTCACTTACGAGGAGATTCCGCCCAACCTGGTGCAGGCCGTGCTGGCGATAGAAGACCGGCGTTTCTTTGAGCACAGCGGCGTCAACTACTGGCGGCTTTTGGATGCGGTCTTTCACGATGTGACGACGGGACAGAAGCAGCAGGGCGGCTCGACGCTGACCATGCAACTGGCGCGCGGATTTTTTCTCACGCCGGAGAAGAGGATCAAGCGCAAGTTCATCGAGATCGTGATTACCTTCCAGCTGGAACATCGCTTCAGCAAGCAGAAGATCTTCGAGCTCTACGCCAACCAGATCAATCTCGGCCAGCGCGGCAGTTTTTCCATCGATGGCTTTGGCGAGGCCGCGCAGGCGTACTTCGGCAAGGATGTGCACCAGCTGGACCTCTCAGAGTGCGCGGTGCTGGCGGGGATGATTCAGCGGCCCAACTACTTCAATCCGTTCCGCCACGCGGACCGCACCATTGAGCGTCGCAACCTGGTGCTGGACTCGATGGTAGAGACCGGAGCCATCACCAAGGAGCAGGCAGAACACGCCAAGGCGGAGCCGCTGCATCTGACGCCGGGCAGCGTGGACGCGAGCGAAGCGCCGTACTTCGTTGACCTGGTGCATGAGCAACTGGTGCAGAAGCTGGGCGAGCGCGACTTCAACCGCGAAGGGCTGCGCATTTATACATCGCTCGATCCGGACTTGCAGCGCGAAGCCACCGCGGCCGTCGACTCCACCGTCCACGTGGTCGACGAGCGGGTGGACAAGCTGCACAAGAACCATAAACCCGGCGAGACCTGGTCTTATCCGCAGGTGGCGCTGGTGGCGCTGAATCCGCACACGGGACAGGTGCTGGCGCTGGTGGGCGGGCGCAGCTACGGGACCTCGCAGCTGAACCACGCGGTGTCAAAACGGCCGACGGGGTCGATCTTCAAGCCGTTTGTCTATGCCACGGCCTTCAACACATCGCTGGAAGGCACGATCTTGTCGGGTCAGACCAAGCCGTTCTCGCAGGTGACGATGCTCAGCGACGAACAGACCACCTACGAGGTTGGCGATCGGGAGTATACGCCGCGGAACTTCGAAGGCGAATATCACCAGCAGGTGACGGCTCGCTATGCGCTGCAGAAGTCGCTGAACAACGCGACCATTGGATTAGCGGCCCTGGTGGGCTTCGATCGCGTGGCATCCCTGGCTCGCGAGGCCGGAGTGAAAGCAGCACGCGGCACGCCTTCAGTGGCCATTGGCTCCTATGACGCCACGCCGCTGGAAATGGCGGGCGCGTACACCATCTTCGCCAACAACGGGCTGCACCTCGATCCCTGGATGCTGGCCAGCGTGCGCACAACTACCGGCGACATCGTTACCGACTACACGCCTACATCCAAACAGCTGCTCGATCCCCGCGTGGCCTACCTCACCACAGACATGCTGGAGAACGTGATCAACCACGGCACCGGATACGCAGCACGCGCGCGTGGATTCAGCTCGCCAGCCGCGGGCAAGACCGGCACCGACCACGACGCCTGGTTCGCCGGCTATACGTCGAACCTGCTGTGCATTGTGTGGGTGGGCAACGACGACTACACCGATATCAAGATTCAGGGCGCAGACGCCGCCGCGCCCATCTGGGCCGAGTTCATGAAGAAGGCCGTGCAGCTGCCGCAGTACTCCGACACGCACGAGTTTTCGATGCCTGGAGGCGTGGAATTGGTGGATATCGACAAGAACTCGAACCTGCTGAGCGACATGGCCTGCCCGGATGGATCCAATGTTGCATTTCTCGATGGCACCGCGCCCACCGACACCTGCGACCATCCGCCCGACCACCGGAACTTTCTGCAAAAGATCTTCGGGCTGGGCAAACCGGGGAATTAGCGCTGGGCGGTTAGCCATCCACATTGGAGCCATCGGGCATGGGCTGGCAATTTGCGCACCAGAAGGTGACACGCGCATCCGGGCCCTGAATGCGACGGCGAATGGGCTCTCCACATTTTCTGCAAGGTTCTCCGCGCCGGCCATAGACCCAAAGGCTCGCGCCTGGGTCGGCCAGGTGCGTGGTGCGGCGCTTGCGGCCTCCGTAAGTGACGATTGCGTCGCCCGAATCTTCAAGCACATTGGATTTCACGAGGCTGCGCGAGGCGGCAACGATTGCCGCGAGTTTTTCCGCGTCCAACGCGGCGACTTTGCAAAATGGGTTGGTCGCGGTGACAAAACAGATCTCGGACTTGAAGACGTTGCCCACGCCGGCAATCACTTCCTGGTGGAGCAGGACATCGCCGATCTCTTCACTGCCGTGGGCCGCAATGCGGCGCGCAACTTCGGCGGCATCGAATTCCGCGTTCAGCACATCGATTGCGGACGGGGGAATGCGCAGCGTGCGTTCTACGTCCTGCGACTTCATCATTTTCGCAACCGGCACGCGGAAGCCGACGGCGATGTAGTCGCTGTTTTCAAGGACGATGCGCATGTTGGCGCGCGGCTGTTGCCAGCGCTCGCCGTGGCGATAGATGTGCCAACTGCCGCTCATGAGCATGTGCGTAGCGAGCGTGCCGCCGCCGGAGAAATGAATGAGGAGCCACTTGCCGCGCGGGTCGACTCGCTCGACGAGCTGGCCGGGGATGGGCGTGTCGTCATTGAAGCGCGTGAGCAGCGGATAGGTGGAGCGAAAAACCGTGACCGGTTTGCCGATGAGGGCGCGGCCGAGGGAGCGCGCGGTGCGGAAGATGGTGTCGCCTTCGGGCATTGGCTACTGCACCTCGCCCTGCATCTGGCCGCGCTGTGTGAGCGCCATTGGAATGCGGCGCAGGTGCATGCCCAGCGGGCCGGGGTGGAAGCCGGCATCCATGAGGAAACGGCCCAAGGGATGCGCGGCGACGGGCTGGCCATTGATGGTGGTAATGAGCACCCCCTGGTGGCTGCTGAGGCGCATGCGCTGCTGGCCGCGGGCGCAGAGGAAGTGGGCCAGACCCGCGGCGGCCTGCGAGCGTTCGGGCTCGTCGGGCGGCAGGAAGACAAGAAGATTGGGATTGCCGCGCCGGAGCCATGCGACCAACTGTCCGTTGCGCAGGATGACTTCGGCGTAGGCGGCACGGGTGAGGACGCGCGGCGCGGTCTCCCACCCCGCAGACGAGGACCTGGCTGCGGGGACCCCGGTTTCGGAATCTTCGTCGGCAACGGGGAGATCGGGCCAACGCAGGACGGAACCATAGGGGTTGGCAGGATCGGTTGCGGCCAACTGCACATATTCCGGCTTCTCTTCCGGAGGCGCGGTACGCAGCTGGCGGAGCAGATCGACCGCGGCGGGCAGCGCGAACTGCGTGGCGCCGAGGCCGGCGACAAAATAGCCGCGTCGGATGCGGCCGCTTTCCTCGAGGGCCTTGAGGACGTCGTAGACCGCGGAGAATCCACCGGGGATGTTTTCGGCAGCCGCGTGTTCGCGCAGCAAAATGCCGTAGCGACTGAGCAGCTGCAATGCAAGGGCGTGGCTGGCCTCGGTGGTTGTGGGGACAGATTCAGTGCCCTGCTGCGCGCGAACTGGAAGCAGCGACCAACGGCCTTGCGCGGTGGGCGGGGTGGTTCGGCGCGAGCGGAAGACTACGCCTGTTTGCAGGCGGCGCGGGGCGCGGGCGCTGTCGGGGCGCGCGGTGTAGGCGCGGAGGGCGTGAAGCGAATCGTTGGTGATGAGGCCGCGCCAGACGAGGCTCCAGAGGGCCTCAATCGTCTCGCCGGGATAGCCGCCGCCGAGCGCCTGGTGGAGCGGATCGAAGAAGCTGGCGCCGGTGGACTCGAGGACGGCGAGCAACTTTTCTTCGCGCTCGGTCAACGGCTCGGCAAGAGGGCGCTGTTGCAGGAGGAGCGGCAGCTTGTCGGCGAGAAAGAGCGCGATGCGGCCGTCGCGTTGGCCCATGGGCTCGATGCCTGCCCACGCAACCTCGCCGGCGGCGATGAGAGTGTCGAGGCCGGCGGGAGCGTACTCGGCGATGCGGGCGGGCAGGATGGAGGTTTCGAGCAGCGGCGCGGGCAGCGGCGCACCTTGCAGGCTATCGATGGCATCGAGCAGGCCATCGAGATTGTGGCCGGTACGGCGCGGCGCGAGAAGGCCCTGCCAGTGAGTGAGGAAGCGCGCCAGCGTGTGCTGCTCGACGGGCTCGACTTCGCGGCGCAGTTTGGCGAGCGATTTGCGGCGGATGAGGCGCAGCATCTCTGCGTCGCACCACTCGCGATGGAGGCCGCCAGGGAGGAATCCGCCTTCGAGGATGCGGCCTTCGTGGACAAGCTGGCGCAGCGCGTTCTCCGCGACGACTGCGTCGAGAGCGAAGCGCTCAGCGGCCTGGCGGGTGGTGAAAGGGCCATGGGTCCGGGCGTAGCGGCGGAGGAGTTCGAGCACCGGATGCGCGACCGGCTCGAGCAGCGCGGAGGGAAGGCCGGGAGGCAGCGGAATTCCGAGGGCGTCGCGATAACGCGCGGCGTCTTCGGCGGCGATGAGGCGACGCTCGCCGGCAATGCGCAGCTCGAGAAGGCGGCGCGAGCGGACGAGACGGTCCAGCGATTCGAGCAGGGATGGATCAACGACTCGCCGCGCGATTTCGGCCCGCGACAAGTCGCCGAGGCGCAGGCACAAATCGTGCATGCCATCGGCGGAGCGGGCGCGATGGGACTCGGCAAGACACTGCGCAATCTCTTCCACTTCGGCGATCGCGTCGGCATCGAGAAGCTCGCGCAGATCAGCTTCGCCAAGCAGCTCACGCAACTGATCCTGATCGATGGTGAGGGCCTGGGCGCGGCGCTCGGCCAGCGGGGCGTCTCCATCGTAGAGAAAGTTGGCGACATAACTGAAGAGGAGCGACGCGGCAAAGGGCGAGGGTTTGCGCGTTTCGACGAGGTGCACGCGGAGTTGACGCTGTTCAATCGCGCGCAGTGTTTCAACAAGGGAAGACATGTCGAAGACGTCCCGGAGGCACTCGCGATAGGCTTCGAGGAGAAGCGGGAACTTGGGATAGCGCGAGGCGACGCTGAGCAGGTCGTAGGAGCGCTTGCGCAACTGCCAGAGCGGCGAGCGGGCATCGGCGCGGCGGCGCGGAAGCAAAAGCGCTCGGCCGGCGGCTTCGCGAAAACGGCCGGCGAACAGGGCTGTGGCGCCGAGCTGGCGAAGCACGAGGGCCATGGCTTCGGCTGACTCGACCAGGAACCAATCGGCATCCGGCGGCTCATCGGTGTCGGGGAAGCGCAGGACGAAGCCGTCGTCGCCCCAGAGGGTTTCGACCTCTGGGCCTCCGGCGGCGCGGATGCGGGCGCTGACTGCCATGGCCCAGGGAATGTGAATGCGGCTGCCGAAGGGGGTGAGGACGCAAACGCGCCAGTCGCCGAGTTCGTCGCGGCAGCGCTCGATGACGACCGTGCGATCGTCAGGCACGGAGCCGGTGGCATCGGCCTGGTCGGAGAGAAAGGTGAGCAGATTCTCCGCCGCGCCGGGATCAAGGTCGTGGTCGGCAACGAGGCGCGTGAGAGCAGCGGCTTTGGGCAAGGCGCGCAGCTCACGCACCAGGGCGCCGATGCGGCGGCCAAACTCGAGCGGGCGGCCGGGGCCATCGCCCTTCCAGAAGGGCATTTTACCGGGCTCACCGGGCGCGGGCGTGACGAGGACTCGGTCGTGGGTGATTTCATCGATGCGCCAGGTGGATGCGCCGAGGATGAAGGTCTCGCCGGGATGGCTCTCGAAGACCATCTCTTCATCGAGCTCGCCGACGCGGACTGCTTTGCCTTCGCTGTGAGCGAGAAAGACGCCGTAGAGGCCGCGGTCGGGGATGGTGCCGGCGTTGAGGATGGCCAGGCGTGCCGCGCCGTCGCGGGCCGTGACGACGTTACGGATCCGGTCCCAGGTAAGGCGCGGGCGCAACTCGGCGAATTCATCGGAGGGGTAGCGGCCGCTGAGCAGATCGAGAAGGCCTTCGAAGGCCGCGCGGGTGAGACCGCCAAAGGGGGCGGCGCGGCGAACGAGGTCGAAGAGGAAGTCTACGCTGACTTCGGGCTTGGCTGTCTCCGACTGGTTCTCGTTAAAGGTGGAGGCAGATTGAGGGTCGTGGTCTCCCACCCCTTCGGCAAGCTCAGGGCAGGCTCTTGCGCCAGAAAAAAGGCGCAAGGATGGGGCACGGAGCGTCTCTGCGGACTCTTCAGGAAAACTGAATTCGGAAGTTTGGTTCTTCGCGCGGCGCGCGACTTTGAGCTTCGTCGATTTTCGTGCCGGCTCCGCGGCCTGCGGGGGATGGGCAACAATGGCGACCAGTTGCTGGCACAGCACATCGAGCGGGTTGCGGGGGAAGCGGGTGGACTCGATGTGGCCCTCGTGCATGGCGCGGGTGACGGCGGCGCAGGCGACCAGATCGGCGCGGTACTTGGGGAAGAGAATGCCTTCGCTGACTGCATCGACGTGGTGGCCGGCCCGGCCGATACGCTGCATGCCGCTGGCGACGGAAGGCGGGGCCTCGATCTGGATGACGAGGTCGACTGCGCCCATGTCGATGCCGAGTTCGAGCGTGGAGGTGGCGCAGAGAGCTCGGATCTGGCCGGCCTTGAGCTGCTCCTCGATGATCGAGCGCTGCGCGGCGGCCAGCGAGCCGTGGTGGGCGCGGGCGATGGGCTCGCCGGCCAACTCGTTCAGCGCTCCGGCGAGGCGTTCGGCGACCTGGCGGCTGTTGACGAAGAGGATGGTCGAGTTGCGCTCGCGGATGATTTCGAGCAGGCGCGGGTGGATGGCATTCCAGATGGAGACGCGTTTGGGGGCCTGCGATGCGGGGCCGCTGGGGATGTATTCCTGCTCGCCGAGGCGCGCCATGTCTTCGACGGGGACCTCGATGCGCAGCTTGAGGCGCTTGGGTGCTCCTGCGTTGACGATGGTGACGGGGCGGTAGCGGGGCTCGGCTGCCGCCGAGCCAGGGAATAGAGAATAGGGAATAGGGAATAGTGTCGGATCGGAGCCATCTGGAGATGCGGCGCTATCTTCGATAGGACCTTTTTCATCTGTTGACGGCGCGAGCCCTTCGCAATTGCTCTCTATTCCCTTTTCCCTGTTCCCTATTCCCTGTATTTCCACTCCGCCGAGGAAGCGGGCGACTTCTTCGAGGGGACGCTGGGTGGCGGAGAGGCCGATGCGCTGGAGACGGCGGCGGGTAAGAGCTTCCAGGCGTTCGAGGGTGAGGGCCAGGTGCGCGCCGCGCTTGGTGGGGACGAGGGCGTGGATCTCGTCGACGATGACCGTGTCCACGGTGCGCAGGGCCTCGGATGCCTGCGAGGTGAGCAGCAGGTAGAGCGACTCGGGAGTGGTGATGAGGATGTCGGCGGGATGGCGGGCAAAACGGGCGCGCTCGCGCTGCGGGGTGTCGCCGGTGCGCACGCTGATGGTGGGCTCGTGGAACTCGACGCCACGACGACGGGCCATGTTGGCGATGCCGGCGAGCGGGGAGCGCAGGTTGCGCTCAACGTCGACGGCGAGGGCTTTGAGGGGCGAGACGTAGACGATGCGGCAGCCCTCCCGCTTGCCGGCGGGCCGGGGATGGAGCATAAGGCGATCGAGGCACCAGAGGAAGGCTGCGAGGGTTTTGCCGGTGCCGGTGGGGGCGAGAATCAGGGCGCTCTCGCCACGGGCGATGATGGGCCAGCCCATGCGCTGCGGGGAGGTGGGGGCGTCGAAGACGGCGCGGAACCACTCGGCGGTGACCGGATGGAAGCAGGCGAATGGATCTGGCTCCAGATTGGGTTTGCCGGGAAGCACGGTGTTCTGAGGATAACGCATTTGATGGCGAAGAAGAAGCGAAAATTGCGGCCAGCGATCAGATCTCGTGGCTGGTGCACTGAGACCGGACACAACCGTCAGGCAACGCACTACGCACGGGTCCCCCGGAACTCACACACGACTTCGATGAGACCGACAATGTGCCGGTTGAATTCGTCGAGTTGCTCGGCGGGAATCCAATACTCCCGATGCACTCGCGCTCCGGCCGTCTGCACGGGAAACTGCTGCAGATATTCGCTTTCAACCTGGAAGCGGAGCACATACCCAGTCCCGCCATCGCGTGTATTCCAGCCGCGGGCAATCTGGGTCGCGTACTCCTCATTCAACACCGGATAAAAGATGGGCTGCTCGGGCAGACGGGGAGGAAATAGGCACCAGCTGCTGGTTCGGATCAATGCAAGCTCTTTCTCGCCAGTGGGCCGAAAGAGCGTAGTGACCGGCATTTGTTGGTCGCGCATTCGATTCCGATTTTATCGCCACGCCGCCCTCAGGCAGAATCTGTCGATTTGTGTTATCTTTGTGTACGCAATGGAGGTTGGCAATGGCGACAGAAAGAGTGGGGATTCGAGAGTTTCGCGAGAACCTGTCTGGCTACCTGGAGTCGCCGACGCCGGTCGCGATCACGCGCCACGGCGAAACCATCGGCTTCTTTGTACCGGCGCGGCGGCGGCCCGATGAGGAGGACCTGGAGGCGCTGCGCAGGGCTGGTGAGCGGTTAAGTTCCCTACTTGCAGCATCTGGCGCCAGTGAGGAAGAACTGGTCAGCGAGTTCAAGGCGCTGCGCAAGGCGCGTCGCGAAGGACGCTGATGTGCTGGTTCTCGACGCGAACATTCTAATCCGCGCGGTACTGGGACGGCGGGTCCTGGCGTTGCTCGTCCGATACGGCTCCGACGTGCAGTTTTTTGCGCCGGAGTCAGCCTTCGAAGAGGCGCGGGAGCATCTTCCCTCGATCCTTTCAAAACGAAACGTTCCCGTGGTGGAAGCGCTGGAAGTACTGGACTCGCTGAGCCAGATCGTCCAGCCTATCAGCACCGATACATACATCGCCTTTGAGCAGGTGGCGCGTCAACGTCTTGCCGGCCGGGATCTGGAGGACTGGCCTGTTCTGGCCGCGGCGCTGGCCCTGAATTGCCCAATCTGGACAGAAGACGCCGACTTCTTTGGCGCGGGCATCGCGACCTGGACTACCGATCGCGTGGAATTGTTTCTGAAAAACGCGAGCCTGTGATAGCCCAAATAGTGTCACAATCCCACTAAAACTCGGCTGCGCATCTGTTTTTATCAGGAACAAATGCGACGAATCGGCATCTAGAAAGCTGATTGTTGCCGGGAATGTCATGCGCGAGCATCTGGGAACCCTTGTTGACGAGTTCCGCCGCTACGGCCAGGAGATCGCGGTGGTGCGCTACCAGGGCAACCGGCGGCGGGTGACGACCTATGGCGAGATAGCCGTGCTGGCGGGAAAGTTTGCGGCGTTACTGGTGAAGCGCGGCATCGGGGCGGGCGACCGCGTGCTGCTGTGGGCGGAAAACAGCGCGGAGTGGATTGCGGCCTTTCATGGATGCCTGCTGCGCGGGGTGCTGGCGGTTCCGCTGGACGCGAACGGGACCGCGGAGTTTGCCGCGCGCGTGGCTGCCGACGTGAACCCCGTGTTGGCCGTGGGCGATGCGGGGTTGTTGAGCCAGTTGCCGGCCGGAATTGCGCGGATTGCCTTCGAGGACTGGCCGGGGGCGTTGCCTCAAGAGGGAGCCGGCGCCATTTCAGGCCTTTCCGCGGATACGCCGCTGGAGATTCTGTTTACTTCGGGGACGACGGGTGAGCCCAAGGGGATTGTGCTGACGCACGGGAACGTGCTGGCCAGCGTGGGGCCGATTGAACAGGCGTCGCAGAAGTACCTGCGCTGGGAGCCGCTGATTCATCCGTTGCGAATTCTGCACACGCTGCCGTTGAGCCACGTGTTCGGGCAGACCATGGGCCTGTGGGTTCCGCAGATCTATCGCGCGGAGTTGCACTTTGAGAACCGGCTGGTGGCGCAGAGGATTGTGGAGACGATCCGGCGGGAGCGCATCAGCGTGCTGGCCGCGGTGCCGCGGGTGCATGCGCTGCTGAAGACTTATCTTGAAGCCACGCTGCCGGGACTGGTCGAGCGCGCAGAAGGTCCTTGGGGCAAAGCGAAGGGCACGGGCGTGGTGCGGCGCTGGTGGCGGTTTCGCGATGTGCATCGGGCATTCGGGCCGAAGTTCTGGGCGCTGATCTCGGGGGGCGGGGCGCTGGCGGGGCCGGTGGAAAATTTCTGGAACGGGGTGGGGCTGGTGCTGGTGCAGGGCTACGGCATGACGGAAACCACTGCGATCATTACCCTCAACCACCCGTTCCACGTGGCCGAGGGGACGCTCGGCAAACCACTTCCCGGGCGGGAGGTGAAGCTGGGCCCGGACGGCGAAGTGCTGGTGCGGGGAGCGGCTATCTCGCACGCCACCTGGTCGGGCGGCGGGCTGCACTCACGGACGAACGAGTGGCTGGCGACGGGCGACCTGGCCCGTGCCGAGCCGACCGGGGAACTGCGCTTCCTGGGGCGCAAGAGCGAAGTGATTGTGACGGCGGCGGGGCTGAACCTGCACCCCGAGGACCTGGAGGCCGCTGTTGAACAAGAATCCGGCGTGGCGGGGTGCGCGGTGGTTCCGATGGAGACGGCCGAAGGGCCCGAGCCATGCGCGGTGCTGGCCATGCGCGGACAGGGCGGAGGGGCGGCAGCGGCGATCGAGCGGGCCAATGCGCGGCTGGCGGAGTTCCAGCGGCTGCGGCGGTGGGTGCTGTGGCCGGAGCCCGACCTGCCGCGCACCTCGACCGGCAAGATTCGACGCAGGGATGTGGCCGAGTGGCTGACGAAGATCCAGGCTACGGCAGCTCAGAATGGACACAGCCAGAACGGAAACGGAAACGGCAATCACAATCACAACGGAAAGGCGGCGTTTGGGGCTTCGACGGACTGGCTGCTGGCTTTGATTTCGCAGATCAGCGGCGAGGCACCAGCGGGAGTGGGCGATGAGCTGCTGCTAACCGAGGATCTGCACCTGGATAGCCTGGGGCGGGTGCAACTGGCCGCGGCCATCGAGGAGCGGCTGGGGATTGCGACCGGGAATGGGTTGTGGGATCGGGTGCAGACGCTGGGCGATCTAAGGCGGCTGCTTGACTCGGAGCCGGAGCATGCACAGACTGCGAAAACCCTTCGCGCCTCGTCCCTTCAACCGCCTGAGACGGAGCGGGTGGAAGACCATGAACCCCAAACGGAGTTCGTCTCCCGGCCGTTCGCAAACAACGTTTATCCGCACTGGCCTTGGTGGACGCCGGTGCGCTGGCTGCGCGTGGCGTTTCTGGAAGCGGCGGCGCGGCCGCTGGTGTGGCTGCTGAACAAGCCGAGGGTTGTGGCTTCAGGGCGGATCGACGGCGCCGAGCCCATGTTGATCGTCGCCAACCACGTGACCAGCTTCGATGGGCCGTTGGTCGAGTACGCGCTGCCGGCAGCCGTGCGGCGGCGAATTGCCGTGGCAATGTCGGGCGAGATGCTGGAGGAGTATCGCCACTTTCGCAACTCCGACCGGGCAACCGTGGAGGCGAAGTTTTTCCTGCCCGGGCCGCTGTTTTATTTTCTGCTGACGGCGCTGTTCAACGTGTTTCCGCTGCCCAAGCAGCGCGACTTTCAGCGCAGCTTTGCGCATGCCGGCGAGGCGCTGGACAAGGGGATGCACGTGCTGCTGTTTCCGGAGGGGACGCGCTCGGCGGAGGGGCGACTGGGGCGTTTCCGGCCGGGCATCGGGTTGCTGGTGAAGCAGTCGTCGGCGCCGGTGCTGCCGGTGGCGATTTGCGGGCTGGGCGAGTTGAAGACGCGGGAGCGGGGGTGGTTCCGGTCGGGGACTGTCGAAGTACACATTGGAGAACCCATCCGGTTTTCCCCCGCCGAAAGCGAAGGCAACATCACCGCACGGCTGCACGCGGAGGTGGAGAGGCTACTGGGAGACAGTGAATAGTGGTCAGTGATCAGTTCAAACCAGGTCCGTGCGTGGTTTCCCAGCTGGCTCGCTGACTTGCCGGCCTGCTAACTGGGTTGACGTAGCTTGAAGTAGCAGGTTCCACCGGCGAGGACGGCGGTCCAGATGGAGGGGTCGGCGGGCTGCTCGCTGGAGCCGAGGAAGAGGATGCCATCGGGGGCGAGGAGGCGGTGGATGCCGGCCAGCAGCGCCTTGCGCGTCTCCTGCGAGAAGTAGAGCATCACGTTGCGCAGGAAGACGATGTCGAAGCGGTCTTCGGCGCGATTGAAGGGCAGTTGCGAGCCGCTCAGGCTGGCCTGGCGGAAGTTACACATCTTTTTCACTTCCGGCTTGATCACCCAATCCTCACCGTGGTGGTCGAAGTAGCGCACCACAAATCGGGCGGGAAGGCCGCGATTGATTTCGATGCGATGATATGCGCCTGCCTGAGCGCGGTCGACGACTTCGGCGCAGATATCGGTGCCCTCGATGCGCAGGTTCCAGCCGGTGAGCAGGGGGAAGTGCTCGAGCATGAGCATGCCCAGGCTGTAGGCTTCCTGGCCGGTGGAGCAGGCGGCACTCCAGTAGCGCAGGGCGCGGAGGTGTCGGCGCGTCTCAATCAACTTAGGCAGCAGCTCGGTGCGCAGCAGTTCGAAGGGGCGGGTGTCGCGGAAGAAGCTGGTCTCGTTGATGGTCATGGCCTCGGCGATGGAGCGCTCGAGAAGAGGATTGCGGCGCAGTTTGAGGTGCTGGACCAGTTCTTCCAGGTGAGTCATGCCCTGGTTGCGGAGGACCTTGGTAAGGCGGGTTTCGAAGAGATAGTCGCGCGAGGGGTCGAGCACGTTCTGCGAGAGGCCGAACACAAGCTGGCGAAGATAGCCGTAGTCGACGCTCGGGGAGAGTTGCATGGCTAAACCACCGATTCCCGAAGCTCGCGGGCTTCGCCGTGCGTCCGGCTTGCGAGCCGAAGGATTTCGGGAGCAAGGTCGTGGAGGGGGAGCAGCCTGTGCGCGAGGCCGGCATTGGCGACGGCGCCGGGCATGCCCCAGACGGTGCTGGTTGCCTGGTCCTGAGCCAGCACGGCGCCGCCGTGTTCGCGGATGACGCGGCAGCCGATCATGCCGTCAGAGCCCATGCCGGTGAGCACCACGGCAAGCGTGCCGGGGCCATAAACGGAGGCCACGGAGCGAAACAGGACATCGACGGCGGGACGGCAATGGTTTTCAAGAGGGCCCTGGTTGAGGTGCAAGGTACGCGGCGCGCCGGGGCGGGCAGCGGCGAGGACCTCCATGTGCCAGTTTCCGCGCGCGATGGAAATGGCGCCGGGACGCACCGCGTCGCCCTCGGCGGCCTCGCGCACGCGGAGTTTGCAGCGGGAGTCGAGGCGCTGGGCAAAGAGCCTGGTAAACAGTTCGGGCATGTGCTGCACGATGAGGACCGGGAGCGGGAAGTTGGCGGGCAGAGCGGGCAGGAGCACATCGAGGGCAGCGGGGCCACCGGTGGAAACGCCGATGGCGAGTACGGTGGGGTTGGCCGAGATAGCCTGCGACCGTGCCGGGAGCGCAAGAGGGAGAAACAGGGGCGTGCGCGGCAGGCCGGGAAAGGTTGGCGACGGCTGCGCAGGATTCTGGGCCGGATGCGGGGTCAATTGGGGGCTCGATGGCGGAGCCTGAAACTGGGTGGTGAGCGCGCGGATCTTCGGCCCGAGGTCCTGGCCCAGGGCACGGGTTGCGGCCTCGCGATTGGCCTGCCCGGAAGGCTTGGCAACGTAGTCGGACGCGCCGCAGGCCAGCGCTTCAAGGGTGACCTTGGCCCCGTGCTGGGTGAGCGAACTGCACATGATCACGGGCATCTTATGCCCTCGCCTGCGCAGCTCCCGCACTGTCACCAGTCCATCCATCACCGGCATCTCCACATCCAGAAGAATCAGGTCGGGGCACACAACGCCGATTGAACTCAGAGCCGAAGCGCCGTCGGCCGCGGTTCCGGCCACTTCCAGGCCTGCGTCGGCGCACACCACGGAGCGCAGCAGGCTTCGCATCACTGCCGAGTCGTCCACAATCAGAATCCGGGTTCGGCGGCCAGGCGCCATCGCTCAGGCCTCCACCAGGCCGAGCATGGCCAGTTTTTCGCAAAGGGCCTCGTCGTCGAAGGGCTTCATCAGGTATTCGTCCGCACCGGCGTCGAGGGCGCGCAGGATGAATTCGTTCTCCGCCTCGGTGGTCACCATCATCACCTTCATGTCGCTGAATCCCTCGGCGCGCAGTAGCTTGAGCATCTCCAGACCATCCATCACCGGCATGTTCCAGTCCAGCAGCGCAAAGTCGAAGGACACGCCGGTATGGAGCAGGTCCAAGCCGGCCTGACCGTCGCCGGCCTCCGCGCACTCGATTCCCCGCTCCTCGAGCATCCCGCGCAGGAAACCTCTCACGAAGCGAGAGTCATCGACAATCAGTGCTCGCATGAACACCTCCATTCAGAACCGGACTCCGTCAGCCGGCTCAAGCCGCCTGCGCGCCAACCAGGCGCATGGGGTCGAGACGCTCAGGATCCAGCATGACGAGCAGGCAGTCCTTCAGCTTGTAGGCGCCGGCAAAGAGCGCTTTACGGCGCTCGTCCAGAATGGAAGGGTTCGGCTCGTGGTCGGCGGAGGAGACGGTCAGCACCTCGCCCACCGCATCGACGAGCAACCCAAAGCATCCGCCCGAATTTTCCAGAACCAGGATGTCCTGCCTGCCATCGTGAGGCGGCAGATCGAGCAGATGGCGCAAACTGACGGTGGTGAGCACGTCGCCGCGATAGTGAACCAGGCCACCCACAAAGCTGGGCGCGAGCGGAACCGGCTGCGGCCGCGCTCCGCCCACAATTTCCAGGATGTGGGTGATGGGCACGCCAAACATGGCCTTGCCCACCCGCACCGAACACATCTCCACCAGCGTTGCCGCAGCCTTTTCCCTGCGATTGACCGCCATGTCCGTGTTGTTCATCGCACTGCCTCCGACCTGTCATTGGCCAGCTGATCCCACGCGCCGGGCGCGTTCTCTTCCACCGGCAGCGGCGGCACACTACCCAGGTCCACCACGCCCGTGACGCGGTTTTTCAAAAGCGTGACGCCTCCGGCGCGGGCGCTGGTTCCAGCCTCGAACAGATCGGCACCCGCGGCCACATCCAGCACATGCGAGACGGCGATGCCCACCTGGCGCGCGCCCTCGCGACAAACCACCACGACAATCTGTGCCTCGGGATCGCCCGCGACAGCAGCCAGCACGCCGCCAGAATCCTCGACGGGCAGCAACTGGCCTTCGAAGTTGAGCACGGGGCGGTAGCCGATGTATTCAATGCGCGCGACTTTCAACTGCTCGATGCGCAGTACGTCGGCGAGCGGAACGGCGGCCCTGCGCTCGGCCACCTCCACAAGGAGAAACTCCACGCTCTTGGTGGTTTCGTCTTCCGCTTCCTCTTCCGCGCCGCGGCCGGTCTGGTCTTCGCTGCTCATGGTCACGCCGGCCTTAAGCGCGATCGAACCCGGGTCCAGGATCAAGGCCAGGTCCGCATTCCCCAGCACGGTGGCGCCGGAATAGAGACCGATGCTCTTCAGCACCGCGCTGAGCGGCTTGACGACAATTTCCTCCGGATCGGCCAGCCCATCGACCACCAACCCGAACTGGCGTCCATCGGCGTTCAATACAGCGATGAAGTTGTCGCGCTCCGTGGACAATTTGTGAGTGCTGCCGGGCATGAGGAGGCGGTCGAGAAACACCAGGGGCAGCAGCTTGCCGCGGAGCCTGTAGAGCGGCGCGCCTTCCATCCATTCGATGGCGGCGGCCGCCTGCTCGGGAGGCACGTGAACAAGTTCCGAGAGCGCGCCCTGGGGGAGCGCAAAGCTTTGCTCCACGCTGCGCACAATCAGCGCTGGAATGATGGCCAGGGTGAGCGGGATGCGCAGGCGAAGCGTGGTTCCCTTGCCCTGGCGGGAGTCGATCTCTACCTTGCCACCGATTTTCTCCACGTTGGTGCGGACCACGTCCATGCCCACGCCGCGCCCGCTGACGTTGGTGACGGCGGCGGCGGTGGAGAAGCCGGGCAGAAAGACCAGCTGCAGCAGTTCGCGCTCGGCCAGGTGGGAGGCGCGTTCGGCCGTAATCAGTCCCTTTTCAATCGCCTTCAGGCGAACCTTTTCCACGGGAATGCCGGCCCCGTCGTCGGAGACCTCGATGACCACGTGGCTGCCTTCCTGCACGGCGCGCAGGCGGAGGGTCCCCTCCGGGTCCTTGCCCGCGGACTGGCGCACAGCGGGCGGTTCGATGCCGTGATCGAGCGAGTTGCGGACGGCGTGGGTGAGCGGATCCTTGATGGCTTCGAGGAGGCTCTTGTCCAGTTCCGTCTCCTGGCCTTCCATCTGCAGCCGCACCTTGCGGCCCAGCGACTGAGAAAGATCGCGCACGATGCGCGGCATCTTGGAGAAGATGTTCGAAACCGGCTGCATGCGCGCCTTCATCACGCTCTCGCGCAGATCGGCGGTGACCATGTCGAGGCGCCGGGAGAGCAGGGTCAGGTTGGGGTCAGCCGCGGTTGCCTGCAACACCTGGTTGCGCGTCAGCACCAGTTCGCCCACCAGGTTCATCATCCGGTTGAGCAGCGTCACGTCAACGCGCAGTGTGCTTTCGGCCGCGGTTCCAGCGGCCTGCGCGCGCGGCTTTCCAGCTTCGGTTTCGGCTTCGCCCGGCGCTTTGGGCGGCGGCGTGGCCGCTTCCGGCATGGGCTCCGGCGCCTTTGCGGCGGGAGGCGCAGCTTCAGGTGTGGGCCGAAGCTGGTCCTGAGGCGCGGCCGCACGCGCGGACACTGCATACGCCCCGAGGCGGGCGTGAGCGGGTTTGGCATGTGCATGGACCGGTGTCTGCAACTCTTCCAGGCGGCCGATCAGCACCGCATCCTCGCCGTCGCCCTCGCTGCCTTCGCTCTCAATCGACTTCAGAATCGAGCGCAATCCATCCAGCAGTTGCAGCAGCCCGGTAGTGGTCGGTCCATCCGCGGTCAGCTTGCCTTCGCGCAGCATTCCCAGCAGGTTTTCGCCCGCGTGCGCCAGCTTTTCCAGGCGCTTGAAGCCAAGAAACCCGGTCGTCCCTTTGATGGTGTGCACGGAACGGAAGATGTCTCCGATCAGGCCTGCATCCTGGGGCCGCTCTTCCAGTTCGGTCAGACAGCGCTCCATGCGGTCCAGGCCTTCCTGGCTTTCGATCAGGAATTCCCTCGTCAATTCATCCAATGCCATTGCGCCCACTCATCCGCACGCGCAGGCTCACATCCCTGCACTGCGATCTCTCAAGCCACTTATCGGTAAGAAGCGGCTCAACTTGAGTGGAGAATCCCGGCCGCTGGGTTGCGACCGGGATGGATAGACGGGAATTCGGAGTTCTGCGAAGCAGCAGCGATGGGGGCAAGCTATCGCCGGGATGCCAAGGTCAGTTTTCCGCCGGTTTCTCGACCTGCTGCACCACCAGCACATCGACTGGAGCCTGTGCAGGTTCAAGCCTTAGCCCGAGCTGGTCTTCAAGGGCGGCGGAGAAATCCTGCGCGGCGGATTGGCCCTGGGGCAAGTGGAAGTCAATATCGTACTGGCCCGCCAACCCGGTCTTGTCCACGATCTTGCGATGCAGTTGCTCTGAGAGGAGAGCGGCCAACACAGCCGATGAACCACCCTTTGCTGCGAATTCGAGATTTCCGTTGGTGATTCCAACGCGAACGCTGATCATGGGCTTGCCGCTGGGAGCAACCGGCGGCGGTGGCGATGAAGGCGTTGGAGTGAGCCTGGAGCCGCTGGGGGCAACGACCAGGTTATAAATCGGAAGATCCCTTGTCTCGCGGCTGAATTTCAGATTGAACTTTTGCGCAAGCAGAGTCTGAAGCATGCCGTGAAGCTGCCCACCCCCCAGACGGATTGCCACTATGTTCCGGGTCCCCGACGCGCTCGCGGGCGGCCTTGGCGACAAAGGCGGCGGCATTTCGGCCATTCCCGCTTCGGAACCCGCGGGATCCTTCCAGGTCGCGTCAATATCGTAGTGGTCGGCACCAATCCAATCGGGTGCGCCGAGGACCTGGTAGTCCTGGACCCCATAAGCGAACGAGATGAGCGATTGGACGGTTGCGCCAGTTGCGGTGAACTTGTTCGGTTCTGCCAGGATGCCGGTGTTGTCACCCACAGCCGTGCTTGGCCTGACGGAGACCGCATCGAATGCAATGGCGGGGGCGGCCACGGTTTGAGGTTGTTGGGCGCGCAGTTGCGGTGCGTTGAAGACACCGACGGCTACCGGTGCGGAGATGGCGGCGAGGCCGATGGCAGCCAGTAGGAGTTTTCCGCCGATGCTGAGATTGTTTCCCAATTGCTGGTTCATGATGCGCACGATCCTCCTTTTAAGATTTGAGCCGGCCACGCCGGAGACACAGGTCAGGGGAGCCTCCACGCAAAACTTGCAGGCTCTCAAAATGCTTTCGGCATAGATGCTGGGCTGGTTGCCGAGCCGCAATACCTGCTCGTCGCAGGCGCGCTCGCGCTCTTCCACCAGTTCCGCCCCGACCCACCAGACAGCGGGATGAAACCAGAAGACCGCCTCCACCAGCATGTGCAAGGCAGCAGCCAGATTGTCGCGGCGCCGCACATGCTCCAACTCGTGGGCCAGGATGCTCCTGAGGTGAGGGTCGGGAAGATGCTGGGAGATTCCCGCAGGCCAGAGCAAAACCGGGCGCAGGATGCCAAAGACGCCGGGCTCCATGGACTGTTGAGAAACCAGCAGCGGAACCGGAGCGCGCGCTCCACAAGCCTGCTCCAGTTGGCGAAGCGCCTCCACTTCCCTTCCCTCGGCAAGAGGCAGCGCCGAACGCACGAGCGCCGCGATGCGCCGCCAGCGCATCCACCACGTGCCGGTCACTACCAGGAAGCCGCAGATCCAGGCCGCCGCCAATGCGCCGGGAAGCAGAGACAGCAGATCGGTCCTTTGCGCGTGAGCGTGTGTGGACGGAGCAGACGCGGCGAACGGCTGGCTCGCCTGCTCGAAGACGGCATAGAAGGAAGGACTTGCCATGGCAACCGGGTGCGGTCTGCTAACCACGGCACCCAGGCTAACCAAGAGCGAAAAGGGCACAAGGAACTTGACCGAGACCGCCAACCAGAGAGCGAAGCGGATCCTTGCCCGATTCTTGCGAAACGCCAGCGTAAGAGTGCCGACGGCGACCGCAAACCATGTGGATTGCCAGAGGTGGTTGGCCAGCATGGGCGCGGCTGCGCGGCAGGCTTCAAAAATCGATTGCAGCATCATGGCCTGGCTTTCCTCTCCAGCGCGTGCAGCGCCTTCTCCGCATCTTTTACGTCTTCCAATGTCAGCTTTCCGGATTCGATGAGATGGGCCATCACAGGCTGGGTTCGGCCGCCGAACAGCGCCAGCAAATCGTCGATGAGCCTCCTCTGCGCGGCACTGCGCGAGACCGCGGCCGCAAAGATGTGGAAGTTCCCCATCTTCCTTACCCGGCGCACGATGCCCTTCACCTCGAGCCGGTAAACCGTGGTCTGGACGGTGGTGTATGCGGGGCGCTTCTTTGCCGGAAAGGACTCCTGGATTTCGCGGATGGAAGACTCGCCCGCGCTCCAAAGCGCCTCCATGATCTCGAACTCGAGCTTGGACAACCTGGGATCGGCCACCTTTATCTCCTATGTCTGCGTGTTTTCCTACTACATCTGTTTGTTTACTACATGTGTTTGTGACTGTCAAGGCCTGCTGCGAAAAAATCTGCGCGGCCGGGATAAGCGGCTGGTTTCGATCCGGCAACGCCCCTATACAGAGGGAGAGAGAATGTTTTAGCCTCAAGCTTCATGCCGATCCCGGAAGCGAATCCGACCGACCCTGCCCTGGAAGCCCTGATGGAAAAGGCGCGGCAGGCGGCCCTCCAGTCTTACTCGCCGTACTCCGGCTTCCGGGTTGGAGCGGCGCTGCGGCTGACCAACGGCGCGGTGGTGACAGGGACGAATGTGGAGAACGTCAGCTACGGGCTGACGATTTGCGCGGAGCGTTCCGCATTGGTGGCGGCGGTTTCCCAATTTGGTCCCGGCATCCGGATTGAGGCTGTGGCCGTGGCTAACCTCAACGAGGCGGCCAGCCCGCCGTGCGGCGCTTGCCGGCAAATGCTGTCGGAGTTCGTTCTGCCGGAGGCGCCGGTGGTGTTCCCTGCCGCCGACGGGGTGCGCACGATGATGTTTTCAGAGATTTTGCCGTTGGCATTCGAGATGAAGCTGAAATGAATAGGCAGCAGCATTCCATGGAAACCGAGACCGGTTCAGCCCCGCTCCACGTCATCGACCTGATCCGCAAGAAACGCGACGGGCTCCCCCTCGACGCGCGAGAGAGCGAGTTCCTGGTCGCGGGCGCGGCTTCGGGCTCCATTCCGCTGGAGCAGCTCTCCGCGTGGCTGATGGCCGCCTGGCTGCGCGGCCTCTCAGTCGACGAGACGCGCGCGCTCACCCTCGCGATGCGCGACTCGGGAGAAAAGTTCGACCCTTCGCGCCTGGGCAAGACGGCGGTCGACAAGCATTCGACCGGAGGCGTGGGCGACAAGACCAGTTTCCTGGTGGCTCCCATGGCTGCCGCATGCGGCCTGGCCGTGCCCATGATCAGCGGGCGGGCGCTAGGACACACGGGCGGGACGCTGGACAAGCTGGAGTCGATTCCCGGCTACCGGACGGCTTTGACACTGCAAGAATTTGAGACAGTGCTGGCGTATTGCGGTGCATCCATCGTGAGCCAGACACCGGCGCTGGTCCCCGCCGACCGCGTGCTCTACGGGTTGCGCGACCGCACGGCCACGGTGGAAAGCCCGGGGCTGATCTGCGCGTCGATCTTGAGCAAGAAGCTGGCGGCGGGACTGGATGCGCTGGTGCTGGATGTAAAGACAGGTTCGGGAGCGTTTCTGCAGAGGCTGGAGGACGCCGAATACCTGGCCGCGTTGATGGTGGCGACGGCGGAGGCCGCGGGAACGCGGACCGTGGCCCTGCTGACCGACATGGGCCAGCCGCTGGGGCGCATGGCGGGCAACTGGATCGAGCTGATTGAAGCGGTCGAGTTGTTGCGCAACCAGCGGCCGGCGGAGAGCGAAGACCTGCGCGAGCTTTCGCTGATCCTGGCGGGGTGGATGATAGCTCTGGGCGGTGCTGCGCCGAGCGCGGAGACCGGACGGCAGCTTGCAGAAGCGGCGCTTGAAGATGGTTCTGCTCTGGGCGTTTTCTTCAAGATGATCGAGGCGCAGGGAGGGGATACGAGCGTCTTCGACGCGCCCGCGGCGTTTCATCGGCCCGGTGCGACGCAGGTGCTGAACGCATGGGAGAGCGGGTTCATTGCGGAGATGGATACGACGGCGATTGGCTGGGCCGTACAGCGAACCGGGGCGGGGCGCGAAAAGGCAGGCGAGCCAGTCGATCCGCACGCGGGGATCGAGTTCCATGCGCGGCGGGGGACAAGAGTGGAGAAGTGCCAGCCCATCGCCACAATTTACGCGACCAACGCGGGGATGCTGCCTGAGCCGATCGAATTGCTGAAGCAGGCGATCACCATTTCCTCGGCGCGTCCCGAACCGGTCGCGATGGTCGGCAGCTTCTTCACCCGCGAGAAAGCTGAAGGCTATCTGCGCGATGGGATAAGGTAAAGCAATAATTCATAGCTCACAGTTCGCAGTTGCCCGCAAGTTGTGACTCGAGTCGGCCATGGTCGAGCCTGACGGACGAACTGCGAACTGGCCTCGGAGGCTGAATGGATCGATTTACAGGCATTCTGGGCATTCTTGCCGTGCTGCTGGCGGCGTGGCTGGGCTCGACCAATCGCAGGCGCATTCGCTGGCGCACGGTTGCCTGGGGCCTGGGCTTGCAGATCTGCTTTGCCTTTCTCGTTCTCCGCTTCGACTACGGTCAGATGGCCATGACCTGGGCCGGTGGCGTGGTGAACAACATGCTCTCGGCCACCTTCGCCGGAACCCGCGTTCTGTTCGGCCAGCTCGGCCTTCCCAACTCCGGCGCATTCGGCAACCTGCTGCCGCCCAACTCCGGCTCCATCTTCGCCTTCCAGGTGCTGCCCACCATCATCTTCATCTCCGCGTTTTTCGCGGTGCTCTACCACATCGGGCTGATGCAGATCATCATTCGCGCCATGGCGTGGGTGATGCTGAAGACTATGCGCATCTCAGGCGCGGAGAGCATGAACGTGGCGGCATCGATCTTCATGGGCCAGACCGAGGCGCCGCTTACGATTCGGCCGTTTCTATCAAAGGCCACACGTTCGGAGCTGATGGTGATCATGACCAGCGGCATGGCGCACGTGAGCGGCGGCATCATGGCCATGTACATTTCGCAGGGGGTGGAGGCGCGGCATCTGCTCTCGGCCGTCATCATGACCTCGCCGGGCACGATTCTCGTCGCCAAGATGCTGGTACCGGAAACCGAAGTTCCAGCTACCGAAGGCAAGGTGGTCATCCCCAAGGACGAGCTGCACAAGGAAGAGAATCTGATTGGGGCGATTGCGCGCGGCACCATCGACGGGGGCAAGCTGGCCTTGAACGTGGCCATCATGCTGATCAGCTTCCTCGCGCTTGTCGCGCTGCTCGACTCGCTCCTCGGCTGGACGCACGGGCTGGCCTACATGCACTGGGTTCCCGGATCGCTGGGACAAATCCTCGGCTATGCCTTCTGGCCGGTCGCGTGGCTCATCGGCGTCCCCGCTCACGACTGCATGGCCATCGGCAATCTGCTGGGCACGCGCATGGCTCTCAATGAAGTTATCGCTTACATTGCGCTGGGCGCCGAGAAGGCCACGCTGGCGCCGCGGTCGTTCACGATTGCGACGTTTGCGCTGTGCGGGTTTGCGAACCTGGGCTCGATCGGGATGCAGATCGGGGGCATCGGCGCGCTGGTGCCCGAGCGGCGCAACGATCTGGCCAGGCTGGGCGTGCGGGCGATGCTGGCGGGGACCATGGCCAATTTGATCTCGGCTTCGATTGCGGGAATGTTTCTGGGGTAAGATTTGCCCTGAGGGCTTCCTCATGAACGACACTCCATTCGAAGGTATGTTGGCCGAACTGGAAGACGGCCGCACGGAATTGGTCTTCGACTTACTTGCGGCTGGCCTTCCCGCCACCCACAAGGACGAAAGCGGCGTCTCTATCATCCGGCATTGTGCCTATTACGGAGATGTCAGCGCCATCCGATTCCTGCTGGCGCAGGGCGAATCCATACACTCTCTCGGTGAGAACTTCGACCTGAACGGCGCGGCCTTCCATGGCCATTGGCGCCTTTGCAAATTCCTCCTCGAACAGGGCGCTGACGTCAATCTCCGCGACTTGGACACGGGCGAAACCGCGCTCCACGCCGCGCTATCCAAGACCGACCGCCTGGTCTACGACCGGGTTCTCGTTGTGCTTTTGTCGCACGGAGCGAATCCAAACGTTGCGACCAAGCCGGGAGCGGAAACGGGCGCGTTCATGCGCGATTGCAGAACCAAAGGCGAGACTCCGCTGCACCGCGCAGCTGCATTCGGCGAAGTGGAGGCCATCCGCCTTCTCAAGGATGCAGGCGCCATCGTCGACGCCAAAGACGCCAATGGAGATACGCCCCTCTCATGGGCCAGTTGGTATGGGCGTCCAGCGCCGATCCTCAGAGAATTGCTCTACGGAAACTTCCGCATCCATCCGCAAAACCAACCGATGCGGGCAAACCTGCTGGGCAAGCCGCACACTTAACTCGCAGCGCCATCCACGGCAGAGGCCCGCACCCGCTTCACCCGATAAAACACCGTCAGCCCCGTCACCGATCCGCAGGTGAGCAGGCTGGCGGCCATGCCCAGGATCAGCGACCAGTCGCGCTGATAGACGCCGTGGACAATGCCGATGGCCTGCAGGACGCTGAAGCCGCCGAAGGTGATCAGTGAGATGCCCTCATCGGTTTTCTTGCGCCACACGGCCAGGACCTGGGGCACAAAGAGCAAAGCGTTGCATCCCAGGCCCAATCCGAAGATTACCGCGACAATTTCTTTCATCCCGCGCGTCTCCCTTCGCCGAAGCGCAAGGCGTTGCGCGCCTTGGCGCGGGCTGCCTCCTCCTCGCGAGTGCGGGGCGGGGCGTTGGTTTCAAGGGAACCGAGGAGGCGCGCGGAGACGGCAGCGATTTCCTCCACGGCAGCGAGGAATGCGGCTTCGTTGGCCTTCGACGGCTTGGTAAACCCACTCACCTTGCGGACAAATTGCAGACTGGCGGCGCGGATTTCCTCGCCCGTCACCGGCGGATCGAAGTTGAAGAGCATTTTGATATTCCGGCACATGGCCTGGAGACCTCCTCTGTGGGGTACACCCCTGCATATACGCTTAGTTCAACACTCTACTGGACGCGGCTCCTCGCTTGACACTTCGCAGGTTGCGAAGTATTCTTAGGCAGTGCACATCGTCACGATCAAACGCCTACAGCAGGCGTCTGAAGATCATCGCGAAGGTGCTCCGGAGATCGGCGCCTGGATACGGATTGTGAAATAGGCGCGATGGCGAAACTTCCAGCAACTGCGAGCGAGCTTTCCCGACGCCGACAATGTCGCCGGATTTGTGGTTTTCAATATCCGGCACAATCGCTACAGGCTCATCGTTGCGGTTCACTATGCGAAGGTGATTGAAGGGCGATTGACCCTGGGACACGTGTACATTGGTTCCTTCATGACGCACAAGGAGTATGACCGATGGTGCGCAGCGACGGAGAAGAGGAGGGCGGAATGGCTACACTTTTAGCGAACCCTACAAAGATGATCGAGCGCGGCGCGCCGCACCTGATTCGCAGCGAGGAACAGCTTGCGGCCTACACAAAGGCTCTTTTCCAATTGACTTCAGAGCCCCGTCCGACGGCGGCACAGGTGGAGGCCATCGAGTTGCTGACACTGTTGATCGAGCGGTACGAGGAGGAACACTGCGCGCTTCCCACTGCCTCTCCGGCCGACGTGCTCCGCTTCCTGCTGGCGCAGCACGGGCTCAGGCAGCGCGACATTGCCGCGGACATGGGCGGCGAGAGCGTGGTCTCCGAGGTGCTCTCAGGGAAGCGCAAGTTGAACGCAGCGCACATCGAGCAGTTGAGCAGGAGGTTTCATGTTTCGCCGGCTGTCTTCTTCCCTGCCGACTGATCGCGCGCCTGTAGAATGCATGGAAGCGCATTCACGACTCAGCTATGACAACCTTCGATCAAGTTTCTGAAGCCGCTGCGTTCCTTCGGGCGAGGCTCGGCCCGCTCACGCCTAAGATTGGAATTGTGCTCGGCTCCGGGCTGGGTGCGGTGGCCGACGCGGTCGCCGATGCGATCTTCATCCCCTACGCGGAGATTCCTCACTTCCCGCAATCGACCGTGGTGGGGCACTCGGGACGCATTGTTGCCGGCTTGCTCGGCGGCGTTCAGATCGTCGTGATGCAAGGGCGCGTTCACTTTTACGAGGGGTACTCGCCGCAGCAGGTGACGTTTCCGATGCGTGTGCTGGGCGCGTTGGGGCTGCGCGCGGTGGTGCTGACCAATGCGGCGGGCGGCATTGCCGAGGGCTACCACATCGGCCAACTTGTGGCCCTTGGCGATCACATCAACCTGATGGGGTTCAATCCGCTCGTAGGGCCCAACGAGCCGCGGTTCGCCGTGAAGGCCGGCGCGGGGTTGCGCTTCTTCGACATGACCGAGGCGTATTCGAAGGTGCTGCGCTCGCTGGCGAGGACGGCTGCGGAAGAAGAAGGATTCACGCTCGCCGAGGGAGTTTACCTGGCGGTGAGCGGACCGAGCTTCGAGACGCCGGCCGAGATCCGCGCCTTCCGGTCGATGGGCGCTACGCTGGTGGGCATGTCTACCGTGCCGGAAACGATCGTGGCGCGGCACATGGGGATCGAGGTTCTGGGCATATCCTGCGTGACCAACCTGGCCGCCGGGCTGGGCGCAACCCAGCTGAGCCACGAAGAAGTCTTCGAGGCAGGGCGGCAAGTGGAGCACCGGCTGGCGCGGCTCTTCGAGCGGCTTGTGCCACGGATTGCCGTCCATCTGGAGAGGGGATCGTGAGCGCGCCGGCATGAGAGAAACTCTCAACCAAGAGCCTGCCGCGCGCAGCGACCAGGATGAGGACGGTACGAAATACCTGCCGTTTCCGCCGGTGGTGCTGGCGATAGCGGGCTGCTCCGGCTCCGGGAAGACTACGCTTGCGGCCGAACTGGCCCGCACGCTGGGCGGCGTGCACTTCCACTTCGACAACTACTACCGCGATCTGTCGCACATGCCGCTGGCCGAGCGCGCAAAGCAGAACTTCGACGACCCCGCGCTGATCGAGAGCCCGTTGCTGATCGAGCATGTTGCCGCGCTGGCACAGGGCAAGGCGATCGAGCGGCCGCTTTACGACTTCGCTGCTTACATCCGCGTTCCCGGCCAGACGGAAGCCTTTCAGCCGGGCCCCTATTTGCTGGTCGAGGGGCTTTTTGCTCTCTATTACCCGGAATTGCTGCCGCTTTACCAGTTGCGGGTCTACATCGACACGCCGGATGAGCTGTGCTTCGAGCGGCGGCTGAAGCGCGACATGGAGCAGCGCGGGAGGACGCCGGAGTCGGTGCGGCGGCAGTACGATTTGACCGTGCGGCCGGCCAGCGTGGCCTACGTGCGGCCATCGGCTGTTCACGCCGACCTGACCGTGGACGGAACCGGGGCCCTTGACTGGAAAGTGGAGCGGGTGGTGACCGAAATGCGGACACGCGGATTGCTGCTGGGCGCAGGCTGACCCGTTGGTGATGGCGCCGCGATTACCTGGGAGTTGAAGAAAAGGAAGATTCTGCTGACATTCTTGGCACATTACAGATAATTTCACATCCAATCCACAGGATGGATTCACCCGTACCGATAAGGTGAGGGTGAGATGAGCCGAGCCATGACAGCGAATAAGACGAAAATGCCGGGCAAGCGCAACCTGTCCTTTGAGGGGATCAAGGGCAACGCGGCGCTGTGGCTGCGGCAGGGGATTTCGCCACGGCGGCTGGCGCTCACGCTGGCGCTGGGATGTGCTATCGGCTGCATTCCGGTGGTGGGAATTCCGACGCTGGTATGCGCCGCGCTGGCGCTGGCGCTGCGGCTCAATCTGCCCGCGATTCAGGCGGCGAACTACGCGGTGATGCCGCTGCAACTGCTGCTGATTGTGCCTTTTGTCCGGCTGGGCGGGCGGCTGATGGCTTCCGGTGGCAATTCAGCGCTGCAGGCCGGAGCACTGCTGCACAGCTCGCCGCTGCGGGTGGTCACGGAGATGGGCTCGCTGGCCGGGCAGGCGCTGCTGGCGTGGGCGATCATCGCCGTCCCCGCGGTCCTGCTGCTTACCATTACGCTGACGGTTCTGCTGCGCCGCATCCCGGCGCTGGCTGCGGTCGAAGCCGGCGACTGAGCATCGCAGATCTCACTTGCTCGCGTAGGGATCCGCGACGGGCTTCGCGCTTTCCAGCCACGCCGTGTAGATCATGTCGCGCAGCATGGAGGCGCCGGCGGCCAGCCGTTCGGCGGTAAACTCCCTCGACTCGGTCGTGCCCGCGCCTACGAATCCTCCGGCCTTCTCGAGTTGATAGACCTTCTCGACGTGAGTTTTTGTCTCGCGCAGGTAGGCTACGTAGGAATCGAAAATGTCGCCCTCGATGGCCTTGGCTTCGGTCATCTTTGCGCGGACTTCGGGCTCGTGCAGGTTGGCGTCGACAAATGGCCCCTCGAACTGCCAGTGGATCTGGTGGCCGGTGGTGTAGCCGTTGGGGTTGGGACCAACCCAGCCGTTGTATTGGATGGTGGTGTGGAGAGGCTGGGCCGCATCGCCTACGTAGTGGCCTAACCAGCCGGCGTAGAAGGTGGCCGCGGCTTCTACGCCGCGCGTATCCTGGCCGGCGGCGGCGAGCGTGCGGTACTCGCGCAGCGCGGCTTTCAGCCGCTCCCAGACTTCGGTCGCCTCCCAGGGCTGCAGTCCGATCTTTTCGGGACGCTCGCCGGCAGCAAAGACTTTGGCCTCGAAGTCCAGCCGGCGGCGGGGCAAAGGGCCAAGCGCGTCCGCCGGCTCCAGGTCAATAAAGTGCTCGGGAGCCTGCGCTGCGTTCAACTCGGGCTCGGCGGGCGAGCGCCAGCGGTCCGGTTCAGGACCGAGGTACTCGATCTCGTTGACGGCCGCGTCGGAGCGGAGAAACTCCGGCACACTTGCAGGCAGCGTTTTGGCGGCCAGGCGATTGACCAGGCGATGACCGCCATTGCCCCATGCGCGGGCGGCGGGGGGTTGAGCGAAGAGGCAAGCAACGAGGACTAGTGGTGGGAGAGAAAGACGGACGGGACGCGGGGACCGCGATGGGCGCAACATCAGGTCAGTATAAGGTCGCGGCGCCGAGAGAGGTCTTACCTCCCAGCCAGGAAACCGGTTGCCTGCTTTGATCGACTGACGCCGTCGCTGCCCGGAAGAGTTTAGCCGCCCGCCCGTTACTTCTGAGTTTCATCTTGGGAACCCAGGGCAAAATTTCATAGAGAGTCTGGAATCAGGCGTTTAAATTACATGCAAACCAATGCTAATCCGGCAGAAGATGCTCGAGGGACGCGAAAATCGGGCGTCTAGAATACTTGTGGCATTTAGGTAACAAGAAAACTGTCGCACAAGGGTCGATTTGCAGCATACTAAAGCGGTACGATAGTAACCGTGTCTTTCCGCAGGGTAATCGGGGTGGCTATCTTTTCCACTCAAGCGACAATGACCCGTTGGCCGGACCGGGCAAGAGAGGCTACTCGGCGGATTTGCTTTGAGTCAAATCCGCTCTGGTTTTGTTGTTGCCTTTGGGGGATTCATGCAGGACGGCGCAAGCGCCAATAGAACCGACCCTCCCGCACAACCCCCTCCGGCGGCAAGGAGTGCCGTCTCTCGGCTGTGGCCGGCCTTTGCGGGTTTGTCGCTGGCGCTGACGGTGGGAGCTGTCGGCGCGCGGCTGGGAGCGGGACCGAGGTTCGATGGGCTGCTGATCTTTGCCACCGGAGCCACGGCGCTGGTGCTGGGTCTGCGGCTGCTGATCCGCGAGCGGGCCCCACAGCAACCGCTTGTATTCCCCGTTTCCGAGCCGCTCAGGGCGCTGTTCGAGTCAGCCGGGACGGGCATCGTCGCTGTCGATCTGGAGGGCCGCCTGACCTGGGTCAATCCCTCCGCTGAGCGGATGCTCGGCTACCACGCAGATGAGCTGACGAAGGAATGGGCGACGTTTGAGATCCTGGGCCCCGGCGAGGGTGCGCGCCTGGTGGCGGAGATGGAGAAGCTTTCCGGATTGCAGGGAGCACCGGAGCCCACGCCTGCAGGGCGGATGGCCAGGTGCATTGAGTGCGTGCGCAGCCTGCCGCCCAGCAAGGTGCCGGCCTATGACGCGCAATTGCGCCGCAAGAATGGCGAGTTGCTGCCGGTGACGCTGCATATCTCGGCGCTGCGCGACCATGGCGGCACCGTGACAGGCCTGGTGGCTGTGGCTGTGGACCAGGGCGCAAGCCTGCGCCAGGAACAGGCGCAGCGGGAATCGCAGGAGCGCTACCGCGACCTGTTTGAAAACTCCAGCGAAATGATTGGCACACTGAGCCCGGCGGGAAAATTTCTCTATGCCAATCCCGCCTGGAAGCGCTGCTTCGGCAAAGAGATTACCGAACTGATCGAAGTCAATTCGTTCGACGAGCTGTTCAGCAACGACTGCCGGAACGAGGTTGCGGCGTTGTTCAGGCGCGCTCTGGACGGGGAGGCGGTGGACCGCGCTCCGCTTCGCCACCACACGCCCGATGGCCGCGTTCTGGAACTGGAGCTGAGCCTCAGCCAGCGGCAGAGGGCCGGGAACCCACTGGCGATTCGCTGCCTGATGCGCGACGTGACCCAGCAGAAGCAACGCGAGCACCGCCTGGCGCTGCAGTTGAGGGTGAGCCAGATTGTCGGCGAGAATGCTTCAACGGACGTAGCCGAGATTCACATCCTGGAAGCGCTGTGCGTCTCGCAGGGCTGGGATATGGCCGTGCAGTGGGGCGTGAACGCGGAGGAGCGGCGGCTTGAATTCCGCACTGCGTGGGCCGCACCGGGGCGCAGCGCAGAGACATTCATCCAGGAGAGCATGGGGCTGATCCTGGCCAAGGGGATTGACCTTCCCGGCCGCGCCTGGGCGGATGGCCGCCCGGTCTGGTTCACTGAGCTGTCTTCGATGACGGGTACGGCGCGCGTTGAATCGGCCCTGCGCCACGAGATGGTCAGCGGCTGGGCGGTTCCCGTGCGCGAGGGCAACAAGGTGCTGGCGGTGCTTGAGTTCTATTGCCACTTCAACCTGCGCGAGGACCGGGAAGCGCTGGCCGCGGTGGAGACGGTGGCCGCGTCGCTGGGCCAGATGCTGGCCCGCACCCAGGAACGCGGACGCGCCGAGGAGCTCTACCGGCAGCAGGAGATCCTGCTCGACTCGGTGACCGACGGCATCTGCGGAGTGGACCGCCGCGGCCTGATCAGCTTTGCCAACCCGGCAGCTGGCCGCCTTCTGGGCGCGGATGCCGCCACGCTGGCCGGCAGACCCTTCCACGACCTGCTGCACGGCTCCGCGCCCGCCAACCGGCAGTGCAGCGAGGAGTGTCCGCTGCGCCGGGCGCAGGGCCGGCAGAAGGCCGCCGCGGGCGAAGACACCATCTTTCGCGCCGACGGCACCTCGTTCCCCGCCGAATACGTGCTTACGCCCATCGCCGACCAGGGCCGCTTCTCAGGCTCCGTGCTGAGCTTCCGCGATATCAGCCAGCGGTATGCGCTGGACCGGCTGAAGGACGAGTTCATCTCCACGGTCAGCCACGAGCTACGCACGCCGCTGACCTCGATTCGAGGAGCGCTGGGGCTGCTCTCCTCCGGCATTCTGGGCCCGGTGAACGACAAGGCCACGAACCTGCTGCGCATCGCCGTGACCAACTCCGACCGGCTGGTGCGGCTGATCAACGACATTCTGGACTTGGAGCGCATTCAGAGCGGTAAGGAGCCGCTCATGTTCCGTCCCGTGCAACTGGCCCAGATCATCCGGCAGGCGATCGAAGCGATGGCCCCGGTGGCCGAAGGGGCAGGTGTGCAGTTGATCCATGACACCACGCAGGTGGAGATTGCCGCCGACCCCGACCGCCTGCTGCAGGTACTGACCAACCTGCTGTCAAACGCGGTCAAGTTTTCTCCTCCCAACTCGACCATCTCGATGATGCTGCGCCCCGGATCGAGCGGGGTCACACTTTCGGTCATCGACCAGGGGCGGGGCATTCCGGCCGACAAGCTGGAGGCCATCTTCGGCCGGTTCCAGCAGGTGGACGCTTCGGACTCGCGCCAGAAGGGCGGAAGCGGGCTGGGCCTGGCGATCTGCCGCACCATCGTGCAGCAACACTCGGGGCGCATCTGGGCGGAGCGCAATCCGGTGCGCGGTTCAACCTTCCGGGTTTTTCTGCCCTACCAGCCGGCTCCCATCGAGATGCCGAGGGCCGCTTTCGATCAGGAGGCCGGCCAGGGCACCGTCTTGCTGGCCGACGCCAACCCCGCGTCGCGGCCGCACATCGCCGCCCTGCTGACCAGCCACGGCTACCGGGTGGTGGAAACGACGACCGTGGAGGAGACACTGGCCGCGGCTCACGACGGCATCGAGGCCATCCTGCTGGACACCTCGCTGGACGGCATGAACGGCTGGGAGATTTTGCCGCTGCTGCGGCGGATGCGTCCGGACGCGCGCATCCCCATCGTGCTGCTGAGCGTGGACAAGCGCCAGGACCCCGACGCGCTGCCGGCAGACGCCGAAGGATGGGTGGCCAACCGGCTGAGCGAGGACGCGCTGCTGGGCGAATTGGCGCGCGTACTCTGCGGCCCCGGCGAGAACGCCCGCATTCTGGTGGTGGAAGACGATGTGAACCTGGCCCGCGTGATCGGCGATGTCTTCCTGCGCGACGCCATCGAAGTGAAGCTGGCCCACTCGCTGCAACAGGCCCTGGACGCATGCTTCAGCTTCCAGCCGCACCTGCTGGTGCTGGACATCGGCCTTCCCGACGGGGACGGCTTCAACGTTGTGGACTGGCTGCGCAAGCATGAGAACCTGGCCAGGCTGCCGCTGGTGGTCTACTCAGGCCGCGACCTCTCACACGATGAGTGCCGCAAGCTCACTCTCGGACCCACCCAGTTCCTGACCAAGGCGCGCGTGCAACCGCAGCAACTGGAGGCGTTGGTGCTGACCATGCTGCGCAGTTCCCGCCACGTGGAAGAGGCCGCGGCATCGGAATCGCCGGTCAAGCATTCGTGAGCGGCGCCGCTCGAAAGGAATCAGAGGCCGGAGAAGCGAAATGGGACGCCCGCGCACTACCTGTCTGTTGCCTGAAGAGTTCCCCGTCCGGCGGTGTTGTGAAAGGGAGCCATCGACAGACCCGCCTGAACGTCAGATAATGGCAATAGCAAAGCTGCTGACTCGCCGGCTTGCTGACCTGCTGACCTGCTGATTTGTAGAATGTCTGGCTTGTTGTTCCCTGATCTCTTTTCCTGTTTTCGAGGTTGTCTCCCTATGCCGCACAGCATCCTGATCATCGACGACGAAGACGATATTCGCGAAGTAGCCGCGCTCAGTCTGGAGACAGTGGCCAACTGGCAGGTGTTTACGGCCAACTCCGGCTCGCAGGGCCTGGCGCGGGCCATCGAGCACCAGCCGGACGCAATCCTGTTGGACGTGATGATGCCCGGCATGGACGGCCCCACGACCTTCCGCGAGCTGCGCAAGAATCCCGCAACTTCCCACATTCCGGTGCTGCTGCTGACTGCCAAGGTGCAAAGCTCGGATCAGCGACGCTTTGCCGACCTGGGCGTCGAGGCCATCCTTTTCAAGCCCTTCGACCCGCTCACCCTCTCCGACCAGATTGCCAGCATTTTGGGGTGGAGCTGATCTCGCATGGCGGCCGACGCACAGACGGCTCTCGCCGCGGCGCTGGACCGGATGTGGGTCCAGTTCCTGCCGCAGATGCACGAGCGGGTTGGCGTTCTTGAGAATGCTGCCAGGGATTTTGCCCGCGGAGCACTTGCCGTCGAAAGGCAACAGGAGGCACAGGCCGCCGCACACAAGCTGGCCGGCGTGCTGGGCACCTTCGGGCTGACGCAGGGCACCGTCCTGGCGCGCGAACTGGAGATCGTGTACTCGCGCCTGGATGCACAAGATCCCCAGCTTGCCGAGCGCCTGGCATCGAGCGCCGCCGAACTGCGCAGGATCATTGCGACCCGCAAATAAAAAGGCAACGGCCGGAAGGAATGATCCTTCTGGCCGTTGCAGCGTGGTTCGCGATCACCCCATGCCCCGTCGAGGCTGCTCCTTGCTCAGGCGCCAGGACCGTTCCTCTCAGATCACGCGAGGTCGAAGCGATCAAGGTTCATGACTTTGGTCCATGCCGCCACGAATTCATCGACGAACGCCTTCTTTCCGTCGCTCGACGCATAGACTTCCGCGAGGGCCCGGAGCTGCGAGTTCGAACCGAAGACAAGATCGACAACGGTGCCGGTCCACTTCAGATCGCCGGTAGCCCGATCCCGCCCCTCCAATACGCCTTCCGATGCAGAGGACTTCTGCCACTTCGTGTTCATGTCGAGGAGATTCACGAAAAAGTCATTGGTGAGTGTTCCGGGCTGCCTGGTGAAGACGCCATGATTGGACTGTCCGAAGTTTGCATTCAGGGCGCGCAGGCCGCCGATCAGAACGGTCATTTGCGGAGCGGTCAGCGTGAGCAGGTTGGCCCGATCCACCAGCAACTCGGCCGCCGATCCCTCGAGTCCCTTGCGGAGGTAATTGCGGAAGCCGTCCGCGGCCGGCTCGAGTACGGCAAACGAGTCCACATCGGTTTGCGCCTGCGATGCGTCCACGCGCCCCGGCGAGAAGGGTATCTTCACGTCGTGGCCCGCCTTCTTCGCAGCCTCCTCAATGGCTGCATCGCCGCCCAACACGATCAGATCAGCAAGCGAAACCTTCTTCTTGCCGGACGCGCCGTTGAAATCCTTCTGGATCCCTTCAAGCGTCGCCAGCACCTTCCCCAGTTCGAAGGGTTGGTTGACTTCCCAATCCTTTTGCGGCGCCAGGCGAATGCGCGCCCCGTTGGCCCCGCCGCGCTTGTCGCTGCCGCGGAAGGTTGAAGCCGAAGCCCAGGCCGCCGTGACCAGTTGGGAGATGGAAAGCCCGGATGCGATGATCTTCGCCTTCAGGGCTGCACTATCCTTTTCGTTGATCAAGATATGATCCACCGCGGGTACCGGGTCCTGCCAGAGCAACGGCTCCTTGGGAACCAGCGGGCCAAGATACCGTGCGATGGGCCCCATGTCGCGGTGGGTCAGCTTGAACCAGGCTTTGGAGAAGGCGTCCGCGAGCTCCTGCGGATTCTCGAGGAAGCGCCGCGAAATCTTCTCATAGCTCGGATCCACTCGCAGGGAAAGGTCCGTCGTGAACATGATGGGGGCGTGCTTCTTCTTGGGGTCGTGCGCGTCCGGCACTGTACCCGCTCCGGCTGCATCCTTAGGCGTCCATTGTTGAGCGCCGGCGGGGCTTTTGGTGAGTTCCCACTCAAAGGCGAATAGGTTTTCGAGGTAATTGTTGTCCCATTTCACGGGGTTGGTGGTCCAGGCGCCTTCCAATCCGCTGCTGATGGTATCGACGCCCTTGCCGCTGCCAAAACTGTTGTTCCAGCCCAGGCCTTGCTCTTCGATGCCGGCGCCTTCGGGTTCGCGGCCGACATACTTGATGGGATCGGCAGCGCCATGCGCTTTGCCGAAGGTGTGACCGCCGGCGATGAGGGCCACGGTCTCCTCGTCATTCATCGCCATGCGCGCGAACGTCTCCCGAATATCGATCGCCGCAGCGACTGGATCCGGCTTGCCGTTGGGTCCTTCCGGATTCACATAGATGAGGCCCATTTGAACAGCGCCGAGGGGATTATCGAGCTGACGGTCGCCCTTGTAGCGTTCGTCTCCCAGCCACTTGGTCTCGGATCCCCAGTAAATGTCTTCTTCCGGCTCCCAGACGTCCTCGCGTCCGCCGGCGAAACCGAAGGTCTTCAATCCCATCGACTCGATGGCCACGTTTCCGGCGAGAATGATCAGGTCGGCCCAGGAGATTTTCCGGCCGTACTTCTGCTTGATGGGCCAGATCAGCCGGCGCGCCTTGTCGAGGCTCACATTGTCAGGCCAGCTGTTGAGGGGAGCGAAGCGCTGCGTTCCCGAGCCCGCGCCGCCGCGGCCATCGGCGATACGGTAAGTGCCTGCGCTGTGCCACGCCATACGGATGAAGAACGGCCCATAGTGGCCGTAGTCCGCGGGCCACCAGTCCTGCGAGGTCGTCATCAGGGCATGGAGGTCCTTGATCACGGCACTGAGGTCGAGGGTCTTGAACTCCTTGGCATAATTGAATCCCTCGCCCATGGGATTGGAGAGGCTCGAGTGCTGGGCCAGTATCTTCAGGTTCAGTTGATCGGGCCACCAGGCTGCGTTCCCCTGGGCTCCAGCTACGGTGTGTTTGCGAACGCTGTTCGAAAACGGGCATTTTGCATCGCCTGACATGGCGTTCTGATCGTCGACTATGGGTGGTCCGGGGTGTGTCGGGCTTCCAGGCATGGGCAAGTCTCCTTGTGGTCTGTGTGAATATGGCTTGGGTTTCGCGCCGGGCTGCTTGCAGCACCCTGCGTTATCGATTGTGCTTCTGGATTGCGGCTCGCTGGCGAGCGGGCGCTCTGCGAGAACCGGTCCACAACCTCATCCTAGTCTCGCTGCTTCCATAAGCAAAATGAATTGTTTCTACCATGGCGAATCTCCTGGCCTACGATGGGAACATTCGCAGAGAAGCACTCCGGAATGACCGCCAGGCCAAACGCATACCAGTGTAACGCCGTCTGGACGGGGATGCCTGGCCAGCAGGCCCGGATTTCCGCGCCCGCGGGCCCTGCGCGTACTGGAAAGAGTCATCCGCCGCGCCATCCGACTGCACGAGGGCAGCGGGTGGGCTCCCGCCGGCTGAGTTTTCGCGCTGCGAGAATGCATTGCCGGGGAGGCGGCCGGTGTATGCTGTATCCGTTCTGCCACAACCCCTCAGCGCCGCGGAATTGTCGCGGCCCTTCCCGGAGGTACAAGATGCCCGTTATGAACAGCAGCTTCACTCTTTCCTCGCGAAGAAACTTCCTCGGCGCCACCGCGGCAACGGTGACAGCCGGCGTCTGTGCATCGCTCCTGCCTGCTCAACCAGCACAGGCCGCCGACGCCACGGATGCGAATGTCCTCGGCCCCCGGCCCGGCTATTCCTTGCAGATCGGCGTCTTCGTTTCCCAACTCACCTGGATGCGTGAAGCCAATGGAGTCCTGTCTGCCACCAAAGGGCAAACGCAGCCCGACCTGGATGTGCTGTTCGATCAGAATGCCAACACCATTGGCGCCCTGATGCTGCATCTGGCGGCCACGGAAACCTACTACCAGATGCACACCTTCGATGGAATGAAGTGGGATAGCTGGTCCGATGCGGTGAAGCAGAAGTGGGACCCGGCAATGAACCTGGGCGACGCGGGCCGCAAGACGATCAAGGGCCATGACCGGCAATACTACGTCGACATTCTTCACGAGGTTCGGGAAAAGACCCTGGCCGAGTTTCGCAAGCGCGACGACACCTGGTTGCTGGCTGTCGACAAGACATCTCCATGGGGCCCCACAAATAATCTTTGCAAGTGGTTCCACGTGTGTGAACACGAAGCGCACCACACCGGGCAGATTGCGCTGCTGAGAAAGCGGCTGCCGGGAGCCAAGCCCGACGCCTCGTAGTCACAGACCTGGCAGGCCCTGTGGGTCCGCAAAATTGCTCAAGCGCCGCGCCATCAGGCCGCGCGAGCGCAGCGTCTGGTCACTCACCGGCCCAATCGACCGCCTGAATTCCGGGTCTTCGTTCTCCGTGTCGCGCAAAAACGAAGAGAGCGATTCTGCACAGCGCAACGGATGCAAACGAGCGAAGCTGAGTGCTGGCTGCCAATGGGCAGGAATTGCTCATATTCCCGGACTCGGGCCTGACGCCGATCAGAGGACAACGATGAAAACGAACAGAATACTTCTTGCTGTGCTGGCGCTGCTCACAATCGGGACGATGGTGGGCTGCTGGGGCACCTCTTCCAAGTCGCCGGATGTCTCCGGCACCATCCGCAAGTCGCTCGACCAGGCAGGCTTGAAAGAGGTTACGGTCAGCCAGGATCGCGACAAGGGCATCGTGACCCTCGGTGGACAGGTCACCAACGCGAACGACAAGGCGCAGGCCGAGTCTCTGGCGAAGTCCTTTGCAGGGGCGCAGGTTGTGGCCGACCAGATCGCGGTGATTCCCGCCGGCCAGGGAAAAGAAGTGAGCGCCGTAAACTCCGATCTGGACCAGGCCATTGGGAAGAATCTCGACGCAACGCTGATCCAGAACAAGATGCACCATGACGTGACGTATGCGGTGAAGAACGGCGTCGTTACATTGAGCGGCGAAGTGAGCTCGGACATTGAGCGCAGCAGCGCTGAACAACTGGCCACCGCTGTGCCCAACGTGCAGCAGGTGGTGAACGACATACAGGTCAAAAACCGGAAAGCCAGCTCAGGGCAATAAGGATCGCCGCAGTACCGAAGTGGTGTCGAATGGATGAACAGACGAGAGGTCTATCGCAGGAGCAGCAGAACCACTGCCGGGCCGCGGTCAACCGGTTCATTGAGAAGCACGATCTCTCTGACTGGGAGATGACAATCGAGGCTCAGGAAACCCTGCCCGCCGGGTACAGCGTGAAGATCGCAATCGTGCCGCCCTCTGCGTCCGGGCTGTCTCCGTGGCCGATTCTCGAATTTGCAGTCGTGAATACACAGGCCGATGTGGCCGCGGAAATCGATCGGCTGCTGGAAGCCGCATACCAGGCGCGTGTCCCTGCCATGAAGGCGCACTCATGATAAAGACCTTCACAATCCTGAGCGCGGCCGTCTCTCTTATGGGGCGAAGGAGCATCCCTTGATTCAAGCCATCTACAAAGGCATCGAGATCGAGATGGAGATGCATCAGCAGGCTCAGGGGCAATGGAGGTGCGATTACACACTGATCAAGCACCCGGAACGATCCATGAGGATTGAGCACGTGGCGACTGCGTTTCCGACGTTCGATCTTGCCAGGGATTATGCCTTCGAAAAGGCGCGCACGGCAATCGACAGAGTGCATTGAACCTCGCAGCAATCGCCGGGCTGTGCATCGCAATGGGAGCCCCAGAGCAAACGGACGTTGCGCTGTCCGGAATCGGACAGCCCTTTTGCGAAATCGAACGGGCAGGCCGGCGCTCACTGTGTCCTGCGCACCAAACACTCCTGATTTCCGCCACAATTCCCACCTCGGTTTGGAAGAGGAAATGCTTCACACAACCATGAGTGGGCCCTCCCCCGGAACCATGGACCACTTCGCGGCGTATGAGACTGCACAGAGTCGCCCGCATTCGGGCGCCTTTGGGCACCATCCGAACGAACCCACCCGGAGGCAAGGCACGTGGCAATGTTCATGAATCAACTCAGGCAGGTTGTGCGCAGGCTTGGCCGCGCGCCCATGTTCACCGCCATTACCCTCATCACGCTGGCCATCGGCGTGGGCGCAAACACGGTGATCTTCAGCGTGGTGGAGGGGGTGCTGCTGAAGCCGCTGCCCTATCCGCACGCGGAACAGCTGATCGGCGTCTGGTACACGGCCCCAGGCGTTGGCTTGAAAGACGTGCCCCTTGCCCCGTCAAACTACTTCATCAACCGTGAGCAGAACACCACCTTCCAGGACATCGGCGCCTACGACGGCGATGCATTCAGCGTGACGGGCGCGGGCGAACCGGAACACGTGCGCGGGCTGGACGTGACCGACGGGACGCTGCCGCTGCTGGGCGTTCAGCCGGCGCTGGGACGGCTTTTCACGCGTCAGGACGACGCGGCCAGCGCGCCGCGGACCGTGATTCTCTCCTACGCCTACTGGCGGCAGAAATTCGGCGGCGCAAGCTCGGTGATTGGCGGCTCGATCACTATGGACGGTACCGCGCGCCAGATTATCGGCGTACTGCCCAGGGACTTTCACTTCCTTGATTACAACGATGCCGCGCTGATTGTGCCTTTCCAGTGGGATCGCAGCAAGACCAAGCTGGGCAACTTCAGCTTCCGCGGCATTGCCCGACTCAAGCCTGGGGTCACACTGAACCAGGCAAGCACAGACATGGCGCGCCTGCTGCCCATCACATTTCGCAGTTTCCCGGCGCCGGACGGGTTCAGCCCGGCAATTTTTGCGAAAGCCAACTTCGGAA
>Ga0302320_10000799_pt1 | contig 74415 bp, 55 predicted proteins | sample Bog_T0_3_FD_202130 | JGI IMG/M metagenome (GOLD analysis project Ga0302320, IMG submission 202130) | Peat permafrost microbial communities from Stordalen Mire near Abisko, Sweden - Bog_T0_3 | ecosystem: Environmental > Terrestrial > Soil > Wetlands > Peat | place: Sweden: Abisko, Stordalen Mire... | reverse complement strand
AACGCGCCAGTGCCATTTCCGCCTGGTAAAACGACGATGCAAAGTTGTGCGGCGCAAGGTAACGCGTGTCGCCCGGCTGCACGATCAGGCTGACCTCGATATTCGGAGTTACATCAATGGGGATGTTGTTGCGCCGGCAGGCTTCATACAGGTGGCGGAAGATCACCAGCATGTCCTCATAATTCGGCGATGGCACCTGCTCCATGTCGGAACCAATCGTGGGACGGAAGATGCAGACCGTGGGGAACGCGCCGATTCCGGTGATGTAGTCAATGGCCCGAAGCGTATCGCCCAGGGGTTCGACGCCGGCGATGATCTCACCTGAGCACGAACCCTTGCCCAACTTCTTGACGGTGTATTCGAGAGCCTTAAAGAAGGTCTGCTGGCCCACCAACTTCTGTTTCCCCGGCAGGTAACGCGCAAAATAGACGGGGTTGTGGAACTCATAGCAGAAGCTGAAATGGTCCGCGCCCAAGTCAATGAGCCGGTCGTATTTCCAAAGGTCGAGCGTGGGAATCAGTTGCAATCCCACCAGCGTCCCTACGCGCGATTTGACCGCCTTCACATAGGGGGCAGCCTCATCCAGATCCCGATCCGTCTGGTAGCCGGAGTTGAAATGAACAAAGGTTGAGCCAGACTCCTGCTTGGCGGCCAGCGCCACCTCCACCACATCATCAACGTCTTTCCGAGCCACTTCGTTAACGCCCACATTCAGGCCACTGGCGCAAAACTTGCAATTCCCAGCCGGAGCGTGGTACCAGAATCCGCAGGAATTGGAGATGTAGATGCCAAGGTACGTGCCTTGCAGCACGCCCACCTTGTGCATGGGGGTGCCGCGAGAGGTTTGACGGGTGTACCAGGCAGGCTCGGGAGGAATCCGCACAGCATAGCGATGGTCAAGCCGCGTGTCTTTGACCCAATATTCGCCCTGTTCCCGGACCAGTTCGTAAGGGGACTGCTGCGCAAAGTCCTCTTCCACCGGCACATTCACCCAGACTTCCTTGAGCGAACCGGGAATTACCAACTCCAGCCCGCTGCCCAGTCCCGCCCGGGTGCGCGTTATGAAACGGGCGTCGTTCTCAAGGGCGCAGGAGGGGGTTATGCGAATGCCCTGACAAAAAAGGTCAATCTCAAGTTCACAGGGATTGAGCAATTGGGACGGTCTCCGGGTTGAAAACGTCGTGGCAGGAGCTACGGCGCCATTATTTTCAGTCATTTGTCCCATCGTGGACATTTACTCACCTTGGCAATTACCAGCACGCTACGGGCCAAGCCGTAGTACAGGGTGACCCGATCCTGCGCCTAATGGGCGACCCAAAACCAGCGCCTGAACTCTCAAATCGCCTCGAAAGCACTGATTCCCGTTCCTTGATACAGAGCTAACCATCTGAAATCAGAAATCTTATGCGGACTTCATGAGAGGAAAGCTTCGGGCCCGCCAGCGATTAGAATGATCTTATCCTTACCGCCTTTTTCTGTCACTGTTTACCTTTATTCTCCTTCGAACGAGTTCGCAGAAGGGTTCTCCCTGAGAAAAGAACAACCTTATACCTCTGGGGTCCATGTGTGCAACTTTTACCGCACACCAAACTTCCCAAACCTCGGGACCTTCAGTGGATTAGGTTACCGACAAGGAAATCGTGGTGCTGTGTGAAAGTGAGCCCGAGGTACCGGTTATGGTGATTGAGCCGGATTCGGGCGTCGAGGATTGTCCCCCGCCTCCGCCGTTGCTTCCGCCACCACAACTGAGGCTGGCCACCAGCATGGCGGCAATGAGAGCACTGAGGGCAAGGTGCCGCAGATTCCACGGATGGGTGCCCACGAGTTCCGGGCGGAGTTTGATGAGGGCAAGCAACACGACAGAGAGCAACGCAATCCACCAGTGCCCGGAGCGTGGGCCCGGCGGCAAAAGATGATGAATTCCGGCCGAAGAAGTGACCGTAATGCTGATCGTCGAGCTGTCATTGCTGAAGGCTCCCACAGAGCATTCGACTCCGGCTAACGAACTGGAAGCAACGCAGGTAAAGGTGGGAGTAGCGTTGAAATTGTTGACTGGGGTCAACGTAAGGGTGGAAGTCCCATCGCTCCCCGGACTGAGGGACAGCGAGTTGGGGGAAGCGCTCAACGAAAAGTCTGAGGGCACCGTGGTGAAGACGCTCGCGTTGGACCAGGTCCCATTCACCCCGCCCGAAGAGGCAAGCGCCTGCACCTCCCAGTAGTAGACCGTCCCCCCAAGCAATGCGGTGGCTGACGGGGTGTAACTTGTCGATGTGGTTGTCGTGCCCAGGGCGCAGCCGGAGCATGCTCCCACGCTGGGGCTGGTGGGCAGCGCAGTCGAAACGGCCGAAACCAGGATTCGATAGCCCGCGCTGCCGTTCACCGCTGTCCAGGAAAACGTGGGGGGCAGTGCAACGTTCAGGCTATTCGTGGCGGGAGTGTTGAGGGTTGGCGCGGGCAGGGGGGTGCCGGTGGTAAAGCTGAAAATAGTCGACCACGCCGCGGTTCCACTGCTGGACGAAGGTTCAATGGCCTGCACTTGCCAGAAGTATGTGCCTGCGGCCAAGGGGCTCGGCGGAGTGTAGGAATCGGTCGTGCTTGTATCCACAACCGTGCAGGCGCTGCAAGTGCTGGTGGCAGGGTTGGTGGGCAGATTGGCGGAGCTGGCCGCAATCATAATCCGGTAGCCATTATTCCCTGCCACGGCAGTCCAGTTGAATGTGGGCGAAAATGACACTCCTGTTTGCCCATTCGTGGGAAGAGTCAAGGTTGGCGCGGGCAAGTTCCCGGCAGTCGAGGAGCCCCATTGCGTCACCAGATTGAAGGCATCAATTGACCCGAGCCCCGTCGCCTGATCATAGCCAACGCCGGCGCTGTAACCCATTTCGCCACCGGCAGGACAACCGGGATCGGATGTGGCCACCTGGCAGGGGACAATGTTATTGCCGCTGACGATGTCGTGAAACGCCGCGGGAGATGACTGCGCCATGGGGTAGAGGGTGGAATTAACATTGCCCTGGCCCCCGGGCGTATTCATCTGCTGGTTGATCAGGGCAACGACGCCGGCAAAGGTGGGCGCGGCCATTGAGGTTCCGCCCGCCACGGAAAGAGTCTGGTCCGTATTGCGAAATCCGTTGGCGCACTTGCCCTGAACGCAGATCAGGTAGGGATCGTGAGCCGGAGAGGCGTTCAAGGAAAGGTCGGGAACGTCGCGAGCGCGGTCATTGGGAACGCCTGTCCCGGTCTGCCAGGAGGGCTTGGGGAAGACAACGCTTACTCCTCCCCCACCGGCAAGAATTGCGTGGGTGGTGTTTTGTGGCGATGAAGTGTCGTTCCACGCCATCTCGGGGATATAAGAAAGAGCGGAGGTCAGAATATCGCCGGTGGAGGCCGTTGCAGCCTGCCAATAATTTCCCGAGCCTTCGTTAAATTCGCTCCCTCCCATGCCGGTCACGAAAGGGGAACTGGCGGGGAAATCCACGGCCAGGCCCTTCGTCGCAATCGTCAGAGGAGAGTTTGGATCGCTGGAATAATCGCAATCTGCCGCGCCGGAATCACCGGAGGCGGCCACAATGGTCACACCTTTCGAATTTGCCTCCTGCGTAAGGGTCTGCATCGGCTGGAATTCGGCATTCTGCTGCCATGCCTGTTCACAATTGCCGTAACTGATGCTGATGACCGGCGCAGTTTTGTTGTCCACGGCGTACTGAAAGGCGTTGAAGACCCCGCCCGAGCCACCATTGACGAAGATGATGGTGGCGTTCCTGGCCACTGCGCCTGCCCACTCGACGTCGAGGCTGGCTTCATCGATGTCTGTTGAAACCACGCCGGGATCATTAGCGCCGGGGATCAGAATAACTTGCGGGGGATTCGGCGCCAGGCCCGCGGCCGCTCGAAATGCGGCGATGTCACTCCCATTATTGTAGAGGTCCGTCTGGCCCATGACAGCAACGGATTGCCCCGCACCATCGATTCCCGCACTATAAAGACTTTGGACGTCGTAAATAATGGCGAAGTCGTTCGGGGTAACATACGTATTTCCGCTGACGGCCGAAGAAAAATTCGGTTTGGGATCCGCCAGCACTTGATGGAAGACGCCGCGCGGGCGCAGAGGATAGTTGTCCAGGCCGTGAACGCCCATCACCACGTCAGCGATCGCGGCGGGGACAGCAGGATCTGAGGCGTTGGCAAAATAGGTCTGACCCTGAAGCGAGTAGCGGTGGATCTCCGTTTGAAATGCCGCCCGCACCTGCGCGGCCGTGCCGGAAAACGAGACCCAATTGCGACCGCGGGCGGTTTGGGTGATTTCAAAATCCTGCGCCGTGAGCCACGCCGCGACCTTGTTCAAATCTGCCGGACTCAACCCGTATCGGTCGGCATACTGCTCCGGCGTTAGCCATTGATGATAGAGAGGTGAGGAAGGGTTCTGCTGTTCGGCAAGAAGTGAAGCAAGGTCCGCTTGCTGGCTCTGCGTAAGCTTGAAGATCAGCGAGACATTTTCCAGCTTGAGAGAGTCCGCCACGGGACCCAGGTCATTTTCCGGCTGGAAAATCTGGCGCCGGTTGCCGTTGAGCCAAACGGCTGGAGACCCCGCAATTGGCCCGGCAATGCGGTCCGCCTGGGGCACAGCCATCGCAGCGATCCCGCTCAAGCTCGAAATTAAGCACAGGAACGAGAACGCCTTAATCGCGAGAGTGAGTTTGCGTGGCATGGATGTTAAAAAAAAGCTGACAGCCCACAGCCGACAGCTCACAGTCGACAGAATATCAGCCTTCCGCTTTCCGCCTTCTGCTTTCTGTTTTCTCTAGAACGCCCAATAACCCAGGGGCGCGCTCACTCCCGTGGGTGGGACCTCGCCGGAAATTCCCACATAGACGCTGCGTCCGTAGAAGAAGGGCAACCCAAGATCCACGTAATCACTTGTGCCGAGGGCGTAGCCGCCGGTCAGGTTGTCAAAGGCTGCATTGCTGCCGCCATTCACCACGGAACTATTCAGCAGCGTCGCGCCATCGGCCACCGGCAGGGTGATCTGCGCTGAATCGCTGTGGCTATCTTCCATGGTCACTGGCAGGCTGGCGCCTGAACCGGTGCAGTAGAGAACAGGGTACTGCGTGCAACTGGTAATTCCCGCTCCGGCGGAAGCGGCCGCAACGGTGGCGGAATCCAGAAAGATGTTCGTGGTCTGGCCGCTGTCAATAAAAGCCGGATAGGTGTTTCCGTTGTAAGCGGCCAGGATGGTCAGGTACGCCTGGGTGCCAATCAGGTTTGCCCCAATGGCATAAACTTTGGCGCTGCTGGGAATGGCATTGTCCGTCTGCGTTCCATTTCCAAAGAGGAGGGTTCCGGTGGCGGTAGCCGCTCCGGAAGAGGCCACTGTGCCGAGGCTGAGGACAACACCATTGTTGTCACTGCTGAAGAACGCAACGGGATTTGACACCTGCGTGGCCAGGGGAATTTGTGCCGGAGTGGTGCAGGTGGTGGCGTTGGAGCAGAGCCAGTATTGCGGAAGCACAGAACTTCCCGTGCAGGCGTTTCCGCAATCGGCAATCTCCGTGCCCACTCCCAGAATGCCATTCGCCTGGAGCCCGGCGGGAGTGCCGAGGTTGTTTCCGCCAATGGGATTGCAGCTGCTGGCGACGCTCGCCGGCGCGGCAGCACTGTTGATGAGTTGAATCGGAACATTGGTGGCGGTTTCACCCGCCATTTTGACGCCTGCCTGCACAACCTGGCCCCAAAGGTAGGTGCCACCGGCAAACTGCTCACACTCATACACCGAGGAGCCGCCTCCCGTCACGGGAGTTAGCGTCAGGCTGCTGACTCCGGTAGCTGAAGCAAGAATTCGCAGGCCCGATGACCCCGTATCCACCTGAACATCCGGAATGGTGACGCAAGTCGCCGTGCCGCCGGTGTTGCAGAGGCTCACTGAAACGTAAGCAGCGTTAATGGCATTGTTGCCCGGGCCGGAATTGACGTTCACGGTAACCGAATTTGCCACAGGTGTTGGGGTAACCGGAGTGGTGACAACTGAACCAGATCCACCCCCGCAACCCACCAGCAGCGTCAAACCGATCATGAAAACAGCAATCCTGCCCAATGAAAATGCGGTGCCCGTGGTCCCTTCGACTCCGAACGTTTTTGTGCTGACTCCGAACTCCGGACCCCGAACGCCGAACATGTTTATCCTAAATCCTAAATCCTGAATCCTAAATCCTCTCATCGCACCACCTCCGCCGTAACGTTCTTGGGAAGAAGTGCGGGAACGTAAGCGCTGCCGTGGAAACGCATGGAGCGGCCGTCGCTGATGAAAACAAAGTCACTCGTTCGGACCACCAGGGGGCCGCCACGAGTCGTGCGGGCTTGCGCCGCCTGCTGAACGCGGGGGAAATAAGATCCCAATAATTGCTGTAAGTTCGGGATAAGGTGCGCCTGCCAGGAGATGGCAAAAACCCGGCCCTCGGGCGAAACGAACTCCCGGATGACGGCGCCCTCCGGAGTAATGATCTGATGCAGCTTGTAGCCCGCGTGGAGCTCCTCGCGAGTCTCGCCGCGAAGAACGGTCTGGTCCAAACTTACCGACCCTTCATACTCGCCCAGGGCTGCCCATGCCGGCAAAGCTCCCAACAGCAGGACGAACAGAATTCTTAAAGTGGTTTTCATCAAACGGCACTCCTGCCTTTCTTCAGTGCAATTGCCCCGCCCCCAAGCAACGCGGCTCATCTGCCCTGAATGTTGTCTGTTCAGAATTTTTACTCTTCTAAAATACTACAGATTGGCGGTAGGAGGTAGGTGGTAGGTGGCAGGTGGGCGGGAAATTACGAATTAAGAATTAAGAATTACGAATTGGGGGTTAGGGATCAAGAGCAGTCCGGAGTCCGGGGGCCGGAGTTCGGTGTCGAGGCTAGCGCAGACTTCGCCGGCTGGCCTGCCCATGCTTCTCGAAACCCAACTCCGTCAAATCCAACGCCTCCACAAACTCCCGAATGAAGCGAGCAGGATGATCCGCCCCCACCCTGTCCTCCAAACACGGCGGAAATAAAAATTTCTGATTGTAATTCGCGCGTATTTCCTAGCTCATGCCCCTTCCCTTAACATTCACCTTGTCGCTCTCCCACGTTTTGAGACCATCTCATCGCGGCGAAGGTCAGGATTATTGATTGTGCGCCTTGAAAATGCAGAAACTCCAGGGGCATGCCATACGCGCCCTACGGGGGCATATGCAATAAGAAGGGTGATAAAATCAAAGTGGCTGACTCTTCAGAAAGGCGGATTGAAGGGAAATCCCGGACAGTCACGATATTTCCTGACCGGTTTTCCAGAAGGAGACATTCCTTTACTCGTGCCCATTCAACCCAAGCTGCGCCGGAAGAGGCAATCCTTCATTAAGAGACTTATACTGCTATTCTTTTCCTGCGCCTCACCGCTTTTCGGCCAGAGCAACAGCGGTGGATTGCGGCTGAAAGTGACGGATCCTTCCGGCCTTGGCGTAAAAGCGGATGTTCAGATCATCAGTGAGGCGAATCAATATCACCATACGCTCACGACGAGCGACGAGGGTGGCCTGGCGCTCGATCATCTCCCTTACGGCATTTATCACCTCGAAATCCGGCGCCCAGGCTTCAGCATCGCAAGCGCATCTGTTGAGATCCGATCGGCAATTCCGACGGCCGATATCCTTCAACTCAACCTGCCCTCGGTGAGTCAATCCGTGGTCGTGAGCGCGGCGAATACGCTGCTTAATCCCGATCAGGCAGGTTCGGTCAGTCAGGTGGGCAATGACCTGATTCAAAACCGGCTTGGCTCAATTCCTGGCCGCTCGCTCCAGGACCTGGTCAATTCCCAGCCGGGTTGGCTCTATGAAGGGAATGCCGTCCTGCATCCACGCGGCTCGGAATCCCAAACGCAGTTCGTCATCGACGGGATTCCACTCACCGACAACCGGTCCCCCAGCTTCGGGCCGGAAATTGAAGCCGACGATGTCGAGTCCATGAGCATCTATACCGCCGGCATTCCGGCTGAGTATGGCCGAAAAATGGGGGGGGTCATCGAAGTCAACACGATGGAAGAGTCAAAGCCGGGCTTCCACGGGCAAGTTGTGCTTTCCGGAGGCAGTTTCGCCACGGCGGGCGCCTTCGCGCAGGGGCAGTATGTGCGGGGAAAGAACACCTTCGGCTTGAGCGCCAGTGGCGATATGACCAGCCACTATCTAAATCCCGTGGTTCCACAGAACTTTACCAACACGGGCACCACCGGAGATTTCTCCGCCCATTACCAGCGCGACCTGACTTCAAAAGACCGCCTGAGCGTTATCGTTCGGCATGAGCTTTCACGGTACGAGCTTCCCAACGAACAAGTTCAGGAAACGCCTCACCCCGATCCTTTCGATGGCTCCCTGCCACTGGGGTCGCAATTGCAGAATGCCAATAACTTTGAAACCATGGGCGTCATCTCCTACCAGCATACGTTTTCACCCAATGTGGTTGCCGACCTTCGCGGCATGGTGCGCGACAACGCGAACAATTTCTACTCCAATGTTTATTCAACCCCCATCGAGGTCTCTCAGCACAACTGGTTTCGCGAGGGTTACTTCAAAGGCAGTGTTACGATCAGCCGCGGCCATCATGAAATCAAGGCCGGCGTGGAATCAGACAATCTCTTTTTGAACGAGGATTTCAGCTACGTCATTACCGATCCGACCCAGTTCGATGACGGGACTCCCTTAACCTTCGCTTTTAGTGGCAATCGCCCTGACCTTGAGCAGTCGGCGTTTGCGCAGGATCTCGTCCGTTTGGGCAACTGGACGGTAAGCGCGGGTCTTCGCTGGGATCACTATCAGCTTTTGTTGAACCGGCAAGCGGTGAGCCCGCGCTTTGCCATCTCCCGTTTCGTTCCATCCGCTGACTTGGTGCTGCATTTTTCTTACGACCGCGTGTTTCAGACGCCGTCGTTTGAAAACATCCTGCTGTCGAGTTCAACCGCAGTGGCGACGCTCGACACCTTCTCCCTCCAATTGCCCGTCCAACCGTCGGAAGGAAACTATTTCGAAGCGGGCTTGACCAAGGCCTTCTTTAAGAAGGTTAAGCTCGACGCCAACTATTTCCGGCGCGTGGTCAGCAACTATGCCGACGACGATCAGCTTGACAACACAACCATCAGCTTCCCCATCGCCTTTCAGAAAGCCATCATTTATGGCGCTGAAGGCAAACTGGATTTCCCTGAATCCCACGGGTTTTCGGGATTTCTGAGCTATTCCTACGAGGTCGGTAATGCCTGGTTTCCGGTAACAGGTGGCCTCTTTCTGGGCGACAATGCGAAGATCCCCGCTTCCGGCCACTTCCCGGATTCGCAGGATCAGAGGAACACTTTGCGCGGACGCGGTCGTTATCAGGTGGTGCCGCGCCTCTGGGTCGCCGGAGGCATTCAGTATGACTCGGGCCTTCCGTTCGATTTCCAGGGGAGCCAGGCAGGCGCTCTCGCGCAATATGGCCCGCAGGTGGTGAGCCGCGTTAATTTCGGCGCGGGGCGCATCTCTCCTTCTTTCCAAATCAACGCCTCGGCGGGCGGGGACCTTCTCAAGTCGGACCGTCTGACGCTGCGGCTTCAGGTGGATGGGGAAAATCTGACCAACGTTCTGGACGTTATCGACTTCGGAGGTTTGTTCTCAGGCAATGCCATCGGGCCCTCAAGAAGCTTTGCTCTGCGCCTCACAACTGACTTCTAAAACAAGTGCGCAACCCAACGATCGGACGAGCTCAGCACAACCCTCATAATGCGGTTCATGACGTCGTAGGCAACGGAGGTCTGATTGTTGTTACGGTCGAGAATGGCAGAAAGTAGGTTCTGGCTGTTAAAAACCTTCTGGATACCGTCTGCCAGGGTAACGCCGGCTGGCGCAGACTTCGGCCCTTTGAAGTCCATTTAATTTTTCCCCTTCTGATCGTCCACCAAATCAGTTACGGCATGCGCCTCCCCGTCCCAGTTGGCAAAGAATGCTTCTTGCAAAACTCTCATTGGCCCAGTGACCTTCTCAATTTCCAGACTGGAAAACGCCACCCCTTCGGGCGGGTCAAAAGTCTCTATCGATCGGGCGAGCAGCGCCTTATGGTCCCGTGCCGCTACCAGTGCAAGGCAATCCTTGCAGGTCCAAAAGTCCTCAGTGCTCCGATAGCGATATTCCACCAGCTCAAACACCGCAACCTTGAGCCGCGCGACCACTTCCGGACTACTACAAAAGTCACAAGTATTCATGCTCCCCTCTTTCGGGTATGAAACGGTGTCAGGGTAAAACACCGTTTCACGCTTTTGGACCCTGGGTGAACAGGTCCTTTCGGTGGAAGAAAAGATTCAGCAGAAGGATCACCGTAACGGGTACTGTGTACAGCAGCACTCCCTTGTAGATACGCGACGCCGGAACCACATGCCAGTCCTGGGTGATCCCCCAAAGCGCCACCACAAGAGCGGAACCGAAGTAGCCCACATTTAGGAACGCAGCAAGGTGCGGTTTCAGAAACTCGACAACGATCCCCGCTGCCAGAATAACCACTGCGATTGACTGCCAGGGGTGCTCGCGTATGCTTTCCCAAAATGGCGTACTTTGCATATTTCCGATCAGGCGATTCAACTGATCCGTGGCCGCGCTACTCGGCCAGACGGTGTAGATCATAGCGGAATTGACCACCACGATCCACACTCGACGAACTAGGTTCTCTATGCTCATAAATTCTCCAACTATTTCCGGGCAGGAATGGTGAGCGGGCAGGAATGGTGTCAGGAATGGTGTCAGTCAGGAATGGGCAGGCAGGAATGGTGTCAGAGGCAGGAATGAGGAATGGTGTCAGGAACCATTTCTCCCCTCGACGAACTAGGGCAGGAATGGTGTCAGGAACCATTTCTCCCGAATGGGTTGCGTTGAACTTTCGAGAAGTCCCTTCGGGAGATCGCAGACTTCAAATAGCCGAAGTCTGCGGCGGGAGCATCAACGCGCATTGATCAATCCGAGGAATGGTGTCAGGAACCATTTCTGGAACCATTTCTCCCGAATGTCAGCAGGAATGGTGTCAGGAACCATTTCAGGAACCATTTCTCCCGAATGAGTTGCGTTGAACTTTCGAGAAGCCCCTTCGGGAGATCGCAGACCTCAAAAACCGGAGGTCTGCGCCAGCCCCGCCACGCCCGGACGGGGTCCAGACTGCTCTTGATCCCTAATTCTTAATTCGTAATTCTTAACTCGTAATTCTTAATTCCGTTTCGGCGCTGCCGCCAGCAGTGTCAGGTAATTGTCCACCAGCAGCCCCTCATATCCGTTCGGATTGCCTTTCCAGTCCGTCCAGTCGTAGGTCATGCCCTTCGGGCCGCGGCCCTGGAAGGCGCCGTCTTTAAAAGCCTTCAGGATGGGATAGAAGATCGCGTCGGCCTCTTTCTCACGGCCCAGCATCCGCAGCGCCTCAATGGTGTAGTAGGCGTAGCAGGCTGAGGCGCCGCCATTTTCGAAAATCTGGAAGCCATCCGATCCGTCCTCTTTGCTCGGCCCCCCGTAACGCGGGTTCAGGTCCACGTAGTCCTCTCTGCGGATCGGGATCAGGTTCCCCGGCAGCCCCAGATCAAAGCGGTTGTAACCGACGTCGCGCATCTTGGCCAGCAGCGCATCCCAGATCTTATTGCCTTGTTCGCTCGTGACCAGGCCGTAGGTCACCGCCATCCCGTTCACAAAAACAAAGTAGTAGTCGTGCAGCTTGCCATCAGCGCTCTTCCATCCCGCCAGCACGCCCGTTGCCGGATTGTAGAAAGTGCTGTAGTAGACGCTTTTGAGCATCGCCGCGCGGCGCCGGTAGCGTTTGGCGTCATCCTCGCGGCCGGCAGCCCCGGCCAGTTCCGCCATCCCCTCGTAGGCCGGCAGCGCCAGCGCGTTTGAGTAGGCGTCCTTGTGGCCGAAGCCGATGGTGTCCCACCAGTTGGCGGGCCGCACGCTCAGCTCCACCGGCCAGGAGCCCGAGTTGCCACTAAGCGCATACTCCATCAGCCCATCGCCATCGGTGTCAAACTCGATCATCTTCTCCGCCCAGGAGCGTAGCGTGCTGTAGTAGCGCTCATTCCACGCCTTATCGCCGGTCGCGCGCACGTAATCGGCTGCCGCCATCGCGAGCGAAGGGTAGACGTCGAGAAAATCCCACTTGATGCGCGGCGGCAGCAGGTAGGCAATCATCCCGTAGCCCGCCATCCCGCCGATGTACCGTTCCAGCGTCTGCCGCACCAGGTCCATTGCCGTAAGCCCCGGCGCGAGCGGGGGGAGCTTCGCGGCCAGCGCCGAGTACTCAAAGACGGTGATGGGGGTCGCATCGCTGGCAGAGTTGTTGGCCAGTGCCCGGCGCCGCGGGCTGAGCTGGAAGATGCTCAGATAGTCGCGCCGGTAGCCGTCGTAGCGCGGATCCTGGTCGATCCCCGTGCCCTCCGGGTAGATCGCCGCCACCTCAAATTGGTACTCGATCTCGCGATTCCAGGTCCAGTTCACGGGCGGCAACAGGACACGCACAAAATTGTCGCCATGATCGCGCGAGGCATCGTAACCCACCACCAGGTTGCGGCCTTTGCCGGTCAGCCGGAAGCTCCCATGCGCCGGGAAATGCAGAACGGCGGGCAGCTTGATATCTCCCTCATCGGTCACCAGGCCCAGCAGCGTCGGGTGCGCCGCCGCGGCGTCAAACCCCAGCGCCACCGGGCCGGGCAGGTTTCCATCCGTCCCGACCGCGCGGATCACGATTCCCGTCTCGTGAAAGCTGAAGCTCCAGGCCGGCTTCTGGTCCGTCTCTTTCATGCGGTACTCCACCGTGTCGCCCACCCGCGATATGTGGTACTGCATTCCGTCTGCGGGAACGGGAAGCATGACGTTCTGGTCCAGCTTGTTTTGCCCCAGGGAGTCCACGGCAAACGAGACGAAAGTCGGTTGATTTTGCGAGAGCTCCACCCGGTAATACTTCGACCGATATTCGAGATTCAATTTCTGATCATCGGGAGGTAATGCGGCGGGTTGCGCCTTCAACGGCAGCGCCTCGGCAAGCGCCAGCACTCCGGCAGTCAGCTTTACGAAATCTCTTCGAGTTGTCGTCATACCCTTCCCTTTTCCTGAGCACCTATCTTTGTCAAGCATGGAAGACCACGCGCCCCCATCCTAACATGCGCGGGTTGGGGATTAGGGGTTCGGCGTTCGGGGGTTAAGAGCAGTCCGGCGTTCGGGGTCCGGAGTCCGGAGTCGGAGAAGGAGTGGTTAGTGCCCGGTGCTTAGTGCCTAGTGCATAGTGCCTTCTGCCTACTGCCTGCATCCTGGGGGGCTGGGGATTCCGGATTCAAGGTTTCGGATTCCAGACTCCTTGGCATGATTATTTTTCCGGGAGAAAAATCAGGAGAAATTCGCGGGACAAGGTGACTTGCGCAAAACGCGGATGACCGGCGGATTTTTGCGCCCGGTTACGTCACCCCGCACAGCCGATCAGCACCGGTGCTTAGCCCTTTCGGCGATACACCAAAAAAAGGTCAACCTAAAGGCCTATAAATTTGCAGCGAAAAAATCGCGGTTTAAAAAAATCGTTGAGGCCAGGGCCAGGATTGAGCCGAATCGTCTGGTACAATACCCGCGACAATTTTGAGGGGGGAAGCGAATCTTAGCGAAGGTTCAGCCTTTCGAATTTGCGCGGATTTTGTCGGCAACAAAAAGAAATCCGCAGGCTTTGAGTGAACAGGGAGGAAGTAATGGCGAAATTGACGCGAAGGGGCTTTGTTGGATCTCTTTCCGGAGCAGCGGCTGCAACGGCGCTTGGCGCTCAGCCGGGCGCCGGAATGCCGTCCGCTGAAACCGGGACGGAGAACAGCTCGGCCAAAATCAAGATTACGGATCTTAAGTGCGCAATCATTGGAAGCAACCCGACAGTGCGAATTGTCACGGACCAGGGCATTTCCGGCTACGGGCAGGCCGAGTCGGTGAAGACGTATCTGAAGCCCCAGGTGCTGTTTTACAAGAAATACCTTCTGGGCAAGGACCCTACGAATATCGCGCCCATCATGATGAACATCCGCGGCATGGGAGCCTTCAAGCCCTGGGGCGCGGCGGTCAGCGCCATTGAAATCGCGCTCTGGGACCTTTTCGGAAAAATTACTGGCCTGCCCGTTTACAAGCTCCTGGGCGGAAAGGTTCGCGACAAGGTGCGCATTTACGGAAACACGGAGAACAACGCGCCTGACATGGTGGTGCGCACGGAGCAGGATTTTGCCGAGATCATGGGAAGGATGAAGGATGCAAAAGAGGGCTACACGCTGGTGAAGGGGAACGTTGGCTTTCACGATCCGCCGATGCTGACGGACGTCCCGAACTCATGGTACGGCCGGGAGTGGCCGGCGCCCACGGGGCCTTACATGCATCGCGGACTACTGACCGAACGCGGGTTCGACAAAATCATCGCCTGCGTCGAGGCTGGAAAGAAAGTCCTTGGCAAAGACATCGGCCTGGCGCTCGATTGCGGGCCCGGCTGGACGGTGAAGGATGCCATCCGCTTTGCCCGCGCCGTGGAACCGTACCACATCACCTGGCTCGAAGACCTGATCACCGGCGACTATGCGCCTTATCCCAACGCCCAGGTGTATAAGGAGGTCACCGAGAGCACCTCAACCCCCATCCACACCGGAGAGGAGATCTACCTGCGGGAAAACTTCAAGGATCTGATCGAAACGCAGGCAGTCAATGTGATTGGTCCCGACCCGGAAGATGTGGGCGGCATTGCCGAAATGAAGTGGATCGCCGAATACGCCGAGCTTCACGGCATCCTGGTTGCCGCGCATGGAATCTTCGACGGCTTGTTCGGCGTCGCCGCGCAAGTGCACATGGGCGCGGCCATGCCGCAGAACTATATCGCTTTCGAATATGCCAAGGGCCAGCCGGAATGGTGGTATGACATTGTCGACGGCCTGCCGGACCCCCTCGTCAAAAACGGCTTCATCGACGTTTGGGACAAGCCGGGCCTCGGTCTTACGTTCAACGTCAAGGCCGCCAAAGCGCACCTGCGGGATGAGGATCGAGACTTCTTCGACTAGGGCGCGGGCGCACACGGCATGATGAATGGGCGCGGCGATCGCCGTGCCCCGTCCGTAACGGCGGTGGAATTTATCCCGATTTAATCGTTACGCCGCCAGATTGTAGCGTCGATCTCCGATCGACGTTTCGGCGGTCGGAGACCGCCGCTACAGCCCAATGGCGGCGTAAAGCCGCCTTAACGTCACCGCCCGTCCCCGTGGCACGATTCCAGGGCGGTTCGCGACCTGTCCCGATCTGATCGGGAACCGCCCCTTTAGCGAGGCGCGAAAAAAAGCTGAAATTCGCAAAAAACGGGGTAGGGTCAAAATTTCAAGGTTGGGGAACGCGGCTGCGAGTTCCTATCTGCTGCGTCGACAAAATGTCGCTAGCCCCGCTAGGCGATAAAACGTTGCTAATTCCTGACACCTAACCCCTAATCTCCAGCCCCCAGAACCTAGCACCTGCTTTCCCGACTCTGGACTCCGGACCCCGAACTTTGCTTCTCCCCAGCCCCCAGTCCCTAGCCCCCAGGCCCAACAGCAGCGCACGGTGCGCATGGACGCGGACGTGGTGGCTTGGCTCCAGCGCCAGGGAGCAGTCGATCCGTCGAGACTGAATGGGCCGCTTCGCCAAGCCATGCAGGAAGAGATCCGCCACCAGGCAGAAAGGCGTGCCGGTACCCCCAGCGGCGCGCCCGGATAAAGGGGAACGGTACCTGAAACTGTTTTCCGCTCAGAGCTAAAATCGGTAAGAATGCCCTAAAACAATCGGGAAATGGCGTGAACGTCCCTCCTTTCCCTTTCATTTCCCGGGTTCCCTTGACACCGTCACCCCCCATTTCTTTCAAAGTGAAACATGGAACGCGTTCTCACCACGTTTGTGGTATCCTACCCGCCCCGCAATGCGGGTGCATTCAGACGAAGGCGGGTTATCTATATGACCTTCAGACCCTTGATTGTGGTAATCGCAACAGCCATTTTGATCGGCGGGTGCGAGAGTAATCCGACCCATCCCCAAACGCCCGAGGAAATCCAAGAGGAGTTGGAGAGAAATGGGCCTCCAGAATTTCAGCAGTTGAAGGCCGCATATGCCCACCCGCTTCATGGGATAGACGAGCGAACACGAAACGAACGTCTTAAGGTACTACTCACAAAGTTCAGTGCTACCAAAGATGAGTTCAACCACAGAGTTACGTACCGCCACAATACCTTTTCACGGTACTACAACGATAATGGGACGACCCTCCGCGCAGAAATCATAGACGGGACCTTCTATTTAGACTCTGCTTACGTTGGGGAAGACTGGATATTTGAAAAGTCGTTCACAGTCAAGGTAGGCGACAAGCAGATTACCGCGAGCGATGACTCTCCCAAACACGACAACGACGGCGGGATCACGGATGAGCTAATTGATACGTATGATGCGCGGGCAGTAGTAATGGCAAGCCTCATCGCCGATGCGAGCGGCGAACCCGTCAGGGTTCGACTCACTGGTGAAAGATACATGGACTACACGCTTTCTGAACCCTACCGAAAGGCAATCATAGAAACGCTGGAACTGTGGAAACTGCTTGGAGGAAGTTCGGCAACGTGGATACCATCTTCTTGGCTAAAGTCCGAGTAAGCGGGCTGGCTGGCGCAGGGTGAAACCCTCCGCCGTTGGCATCGACTTGCATCGATTGACCGGTTCGCAGGGCGTTGCTCTGCGCCACCCTGCCCCTGACTAATGAAATACGCGCGCAACTCCGGGCTAGCTACTTTCGTCACCGCCGCCCCGAATAGCAGCGATATGAGCGCTATGCTTCTTAGCAGCCGATTCGAAAAATCCGCCGCATTGGTCCCGCACTACGCATCCACTGCATTCTTCCAAATAAATATTTTTCCAGTCAGAGATGGCCTTATAAGCGAACGGCCATAATTGGCGGTCGAGCACGCAAATTTGGTGATTATAGATTTTCACGGTCATTCCGGCAAAGACCAGCGCTCGTGTAGCGTCGATCAATTGTTTCTGATAGTCGTGCGGATCAATCCAGAGGACATCCAAGTTCTTATGGACGAACCCAACCATCTCCATGCCCATTAGCGCCACTTGGGCGGCGAAGGGAACGTTACGAGTGATGAACTCAGCGGTCCTTTGAAGGCGACGGTACGTCAGTGCGTGCAACACAACGCGAATTTCGACGGCAACATTGTAACGAGCCAGGTTGTGCAGGCCCGATACGGTTTCTTCGAACGCGCCCTTTGCCTGTACTACGTAATCGTGCTCAGAATCCACGTCTGAATAAATTGGGATCCCCAGCATCAGATCCGGGTGGCCGACGGCACCGAGTCTCTCCGCGAATTGCGAGTGTTTAAAGAGTCGGCCATTCGTCAAAACGTGGAGAGTCGTCTTGGGCAATTTTTCCTTACAGCGCTCGATCAGTCGGATAAAGTCGTCCTTCAAAAGTGCAGGCTCACCGCCTGTGATTACTAATTCCTTCGTGCTTGGATCAATCAACTCGACTAAGCGGAGATGCTCAGATATGCGATCAAAATCATTTACCTTCTTGGGAGGTTGCGAACACATCAAGCAGTAACTGTTGCACTGGTCAGTTGTGAGGATGAAATTGTTGGGTGAATTTCTGCGAAAGAGGGTCCTGACGTATCCGCTCGGGTCGATTCGAACCACGTCGCCATCCACAAGTGTATTTGTGCCATTAGGTGAACGCACAACCGGAGTTGAGATGGACCAGTCCGTCGCCTCTCTGGGCGTCATCACGGCAGCATACCCCTCACAGTCCAAAGGGGGAGAAGCATCCATCCAAAGGAGTACGTGGTCCCCACGATGTCCAGTCGAAGTCAGTCCGGCGGTAGTTATCCGCCCGACGACTGACTTGGACAACCCGGTTGCCGTCCCGAGAGTATAGAGCCTCATTGGTCGGCCTCGCCCGCGAATTCACGGATGGGGGCATTTTGCACCCAGGACCAAAAAATACGTTCCACAGCGGGATCTGAGTGGTACAGGGTTAAGAGGTGTTTGATGATCTCGAAGTTTTTCTTGTGAAATTCGCTTGTCGGGCGGTGCCCGACGATATCTCCCTGGGTCCCGTAATTATGAATCGGGTCAGCGCCGCAATATGCCTGAAAGGCACAATCTGCGCATCCAGGCATTGATTCGACACACGAGGATGCCACCATCGTGCGGAGTAACTCTCCGCCGAAGATTTCCTCATAGGAATTAGCATGGACGCTCCCCAGCCTGAACTGTTTGTCACCCATCTCCGCAAGCATCCTGGATTCGTCCGTGGCGTACACGTCGCCCTCATAACTGTAAACGGCGACGCCGATTCCTGCCCCGGCTGGCGACTGGAGGTCGACATAGCCGGTCGGGAACGGCGTAAGTATCCGCGTAAGCAACAAACGAGCGTATGACTCGATAAAGTATGTTCCTCCGCGGTTTAGCTCCAAGATGTAATTTAGAGCTGATTTGTAGAAATCTAGGAATTCTTCGATCTTATAACCTGTTGACAGCGCTGTCTTGACGGCAAATCCATATGGGCTGATTGGCCGAAGGAAGATCGATCGAAAACCGTTTCGACAGTATTCGTCGATGATCTCCCGCGGGTGATTAAGACTTAGCCGCGTTGTTGTCATCAACGCGCTCACTTTGTCCTCACCCAAAACGTCACGCGTTCGACGTATGTTCTGAATCGTTAGCTGATAACTGTTGTTTCCAGGCCTCGGACGATTGGCATTGTGTATGTGTGCCGGCCCGTCCAAGGATGTCGAAACTAGGATGTCGTGGGTCCGAAAGTAGCCGAGCATTTCGTCATTCAATAACGCCAAATTCGAGCAAATGACAAATTCAAGATTTTTCCCAATCGACGCGTTCCTGGCTTCAGCTTCTTCGACAATTTGGGTAATTCGCTCGAAATTGAGGAGAGGCTCACCGCCCTGGAATTCAATTTTGATCTCTGGCGCCGGCGAACGGAAGACCAGATCAAGCGCCCGCGAAGCTGTCTCTGGAGACATGTCGTAACGAGACTTGTCGATGCTGGCTCGTGATACTTGGCAGTAAGGGCACGAATGCTCACATCGGAGAGACACTACGAAAATGTGGAGTTTTGTAAACCCAGCGAGAAAGGCCTTCTTCGTCCGATACTTGATTGCGAGCAGGTCGAACGGCGATCTCGAATCGGAGTCGAATAAGAAGTGTTTGGCTTTAAGGTCACAATAAGTATCCGATGTCTGGTCCAGACGATGCCCAACGAACGATTCGAAATCCGAATCGCTAAGCAGTAGATGCTCGCCAACCTCATTGACAACGAGCTTTGTCTGCGGCCCGAATTGCATAAACTGCAAAGGGAGTAATCGGTAGGGTTGTCCCGATCTGTAGAATTCAGCCCTCTCAAAATTCGTCTGCCCCATTAACCGCCCCCCCGTCTACCGCTCCTTGAGGTGGACCTCCAACGAAACGTCAAGCAGGTAATTTAGGAACTCGTGTGTGACCCGAACCTCATCACCAATTCCGGGCGCGGCTTGAATTTCAACCTGACATCCAATCGGGGACTCTGCAAGCAGTGTTACCAAGCAAAGCCCGGAATAGGCAGCGATCGCGGTATCTAGGTTCTCGCGACTATAGACCAAGGAAGAAAGCATGACTCGAACGCTCAATTGGCAATTTCCTCACAATTGTCGGTATTGGCAGATTCGGAGGTTGGCGCCTGGGCAAACTCCGCTTCCGCGAATGCCTGCGCAACAATCAGTTCTCGTATGGGTCTAGTCTCAGCAGCTATGTCGAACCGAAGCCTTTGATTGATGAGTTCATTGCAAAACTGTCCGGCGATATCATGCAATTCAGTGTCTTGATTCTTCTGGGCAAAGCTTACTTGCACAATATCGCCTGATTCCTCGGGCTCAAGGAATAAATAGCACCTGTCAGTGAAAATGTAGCAAGTACGGAATACCGACGGAAGTGGATATATCGCGGTGCTGACGGAGATGCTGAGCGTGCCATCCCCCAGCTCTCGTATCCAGGGAGCAGTAGTGCGCGACGAGTTCATTGTCCCACCTCAGGGCCAAATCTAGGCGAACATTCCCCCTGAAGAATGCGAGCTGTGGGACGAATGTGATGAGTGTGAGCTGTGGGATGAGTGGTCGGCGGAGAGCCTGACCGTTCTTGACGCTCGCAAAACATACCGCGAGGCAAGAGGCTTAAGGTTTTGACTTTGGCTTACACGCTGGGGCGCCACAGGAACCCTTGGTACCGGGGCGGCGGGTTGGACGGTTGGGACCGCCATTAGGCCAGCCCCCAATAACAAGCACGCCGAGCGGGTAGCCACGCGCTCGACCGATGCCAGAATTGTCTTGAAAGTCTTCTTGAGTCTCGGGAAGTCCATTTTGGCCTCCGACAAGCAATATTTACTTAGAATTGAGCCCTGCAGGTGAATATACAGACATAATGTCCAAAGGTCAATATTGAAATTAGGGGAATGAAATTAGCCTTCGAACCGAGATCTCGACCTGATTCATTTTCGGAAAGTACCGCTTTTCCGCCACTAACGACTGCCCTTCGAATGTCTGTGCTCGTCACTCATCACACTTCACTCGTCACTGCTCTGGGAAAGTACCGCAGAGTAATTCGGCTCGGAACCGGGGCAGGCTGGCGCAGAGCAACGCTCTGCGATTCGGTCCATCGATGCGCGTCGATGTCAAAGTCGCAGGGTTGCACCCTGCGCCAGCCTGCCGAAGAGCGGATCATTTTTCCGTACTCAGTCGACCCCACCTCATCTGCTTTAATTTCTGAAAAGGACTTCAAATCGCGCTTTCCAAACGCCTACGAATACCTCCGCTTAAGAAAGAAGACCCTTGAGGCAGGCTGGCGCAGGGTGAAACCCTGCGGCGGGAGCATCAACGCGCATTGATCAATCCATTCGCAGAGCGTTGCTCTGCGCCAGCCTGCCGGTTCACTACGTCTGGGCCGGTAAGTAAGTAGCGGGGGGAAATGTAGCGAAGAGTTAATCGGCTCCCCGCCGGATTATTCTGCGGTCATTTCCTACTGCCCGGAAATGACGTAAACGTTCCGGGTTCCCCGGGATGATTCCCCACGTTTAGATGTCTCTTGGACATCCCTGAACGGCCCCTGCTTGAAGTCTTCCTTGGGCTGGCGTTTGGGTTTGCCTGGCTTCTCAACTGGGACATGCTCAAGAGGGATGATTTCGATATTGAGCTTGATCTTCGAGGCCTTAATTGCGGGTTTCTTTTTCATGCCCAATTATCGCACAGGCGCGAGTCAATGGGCGGGGAATTCAAACTGTACCACTGCCGTCCGCGCCACCGGCAAGAAGCGAGGAGTTGTGCGCCTTCTGCACGACTCCGCGGCTCTCATTACGCCCCAAACAAAATGCGGCGGGACGCGGGACAAGGGGCGAGGGATTTGGGGCGAGGGATTAGGGGTTAGGGGATTAGGGGTTGGGGGCTGGGGATTAGGGGTTAGGGAAAAGGCATTCCGGATTCAAGATTCCGGATTCTGAATTCCGCATCCCGGATTGCGGATTCAAGATTCAAAATTCAAGACTCTGGATTTGGGCGGGCTTGCTCCAGACTTCCTGTCAGGACTATTTTACGGGGAGAAAGGTCACGACAAATTCACGGGACAATTTGACTTGCGCAAAATGGGGGTGGCGAGGGGACTTTATGCGCCGGGCGCCACCCTCAATCCGCACCCACCCAGCTCTAAGCGCGCATCTGTTCCAAAAAAAAGTCAACTTAAAGGCCTATAATTTTGCGGCTGAAAAACATTCGCCGCTGAAAAAATCGCGGTTGAGCAAATGTGACTGAAAAAATTGCGGCCAAGAAATTCGTGGTTGAAGAGAATTGCGGTCGAGAAAATTGGGGTGCCGCAAAATTTGCGGTTGAAGAGAATTGCGGTCCAAGAAAATGGGGGCCCCCAAATGGCTTTGGAAGAAAAGTGCGGTTTCAAAAAACGCGGGCTAGTAAAATTTCTGGGGTGGAGAACAAAGTTGAGCCGAGCGGCCAGGGTCAGCGGCTTTTCAAGGTAACGGCTGGAGGGCGCTCTTTTAGCGCCGATGCAACATGCCACCTGCCCACTACCACCTACTACCTACCCCTCTTAGAACGCGAAATATCCATTGGGCGCAGCGGCGCTATTGGGAACGGTGGTGCCGGCGATCCCCACGAACACCGTGCGGCCGAAGAAGAAGGGCAATCCCAATTCAAATTGATCCGTTCCCATGCCGGTGATGGCTTGAGTTCCCAGATCATTGAAGGCGGAAAAGCCGGGGTTATCCTGAAACAGCGTATCGGCGTTGGCAATGTTCACCGTTACCGACCCTGAGCTTCCGTTGGATCCGGAAGCGGTGAATGAGACGGGAGTGGTGGCGCCGGGGCAGTAGAACGGGTTGTCGAGGCAATTCTGGATGCCAAGATTTGCGGCGGTGGAGAGGAAGAGAACGTTTGCGCCCGTGTCAATCGAACCGCCCGAAATATAGGTAAAGTCATTAAAGACAACCTGGGGGAAGTTGCCGTGCGTGTCCAGACCATAGAGCGTGGCGCTTCCCAGGGGGTTATTCGCTTCAGTTCCAATCCCAAAAACAATCTGGCCGGCGGGAATCAATCCCGAGCCATCCGCGTTGATGTAAGGCAGGGAAGGCGCTCCCGCAGCGGGGATGGAGGGCAGACTAATCTGCACCCCATTATTGTCCTTGGGGAAGAAGGCCACCGGATTCACAATCTGTTGCGCCACCGGAACGGGCGCGGGTTGGCAGACATTCCGGGGGCAAATGTAATACGGATAAGCGGCGAAAGTCTGGCCGGCGGCGCAGTTCAATCCGCAATCCTCAATGGAAGTGCCGATGCCCAGAATGCCGTTGGCCCCCAGCGCCTCCACAGTATTGAGGTCAGGACCGGCGCCAAGCGTGAGGCAATCGGCCAGAGGTACGGGAACGGTATTGTCTCCCAACACCTGGAAGGGAATAGCGTGAGCCTTTTCACCGGAGATCACGACGTCGCCAATCAACACCGGTCCCCAAGCATAAGAAGTGTCGGGAAACTGAACGCACTCCTGCACCTGATTTCCAGCGGAGTCTCTTACATTTCCGAACTCGTCGGCGGGAACCGCTGTAAGGGCGGAATTCAGCACGCGCAGTCCAATACTGCCGGTATCCACAATGACGTCAGAAATGGTCTGGCACTGCGGAGTGTCCGCCAGGCAGACAGAGACAGTGGTGAAGAGCCCATTGTAAAAAGTCGTGCTGGAATTTCCGGTGTTCCCGTTGGGGCCCAAATTGACGTAGAGCGGCGCGGTGTTGTTGCCGGTCAGCACAATCGTAGTGGAGGCGGATTGGGAGGTGTCTGCCTGGCTTACGGCCGTCACCACCACCGTGGCAGGGCTGGGAAGCGAGGAGGGAGCCGTATAAAATCCGGCGGCTGAAATGCTTCCCACACTGCTGCTGCCCCCGGCGACGCCATTCACATACCAGGTGACTGCGGTATTGTTTGTGCCCAGCACCGTGGCGTTGTATTGCACGCTTGTTCCCAAAGGAGCCACCGTGTTCGTAGGCGCGATGGAAACCGTGGCATTCACCACCGGCGGCGTGATCGTTACACTTGCGGCGCCAAAGGGATTGGTTTCAGCGGAACTGACGGCCTTGACGGTAACCGTGGCAGGTGTGGGAATGGCAGCCGGAGCCGTGTAAAGTCCGGCGGCGCTGATCGTGCCCACACTGGAATTTCCGCCCTGAATATTGTTAACAGTCCAGATTATCGTGGTGCTGGTGGGGCTGACCACCGTGGCGGTGAATTGCAGTGGCGACCCGGTTTGAACTGAAGCGGACGCGGGCGAAATGGTGACCACCGGCAGGGGGATTTCAGTGAAGGTGGTGCCCGAACCACAACTGGCAAGAAACATCACGCCGGCCATCAACACCGCGAGACTTGCCAACTTCATTGGGGAAACTTTTTCACGCCTCATTATTGCACCACCTCCGGGGAAACGTTGGTGGGCAAGAGGCTGGGCACATAAGCGCGGCCATGATACGACCGCATGTGCCCTCCGGTGGAAAAGACAAAATTGTCATTCTGGATGATCAGGGGGCCGCCGTGACGCCGCGTCTGGGACTGGGCATATTGCTGAAGATGAGTGAAATAGGTTCCCAATAATTGCTGCATGCTGGGTACAAAGGGGCCCTGCCAGGAAATTCCAAAAACGATGCCGGCCGGCGAGACGTACTCACGCACCACGGTGCCGCTTGCGTCAGTGATGAGGTGGAGCCGATAGCCTTCATGGGCTTCATCGCGAACCAGACCGCGCAGAAACTGCCCATCCGTCCCAACCGTGGATTCCGGCTGGCCGAGCACTGCCCATGCCGGCGCCGCCCCCAGAATCAGGATGAGCAAAAGTCCCCCAAAGCTCTTCATCAACCGCCACCCGTGCCTTTCAACCATTCGCCTGAGCCGCCTTTTTGCTGAACTACCCTTCAAACCGAAGGGTCTTCTGTAAAGTGATGAGCCTCACCAAAATACCACAGAGTGTTGCAAGCCATCCAGTCCTGAGAAAAACGGACTGGTCAATTTGACGCGGCGCCGACCTTCACGTCGGCACCTGCCGGGCTTTTAGCCGGGCGCTACACCCGTTATGAAAACACCGAATTCCTCACGCCAAGCGACGAATCCGGTTTGGAAACTTTGAAGTTGGATGCCACGGTCACGAACGCGGTTGTAGAAGATGGGTTGAGAAGAATACTGAAAATAGAGGGGCGCAGGACCGATTGATGAAATCAACCGGCCTGCGCCCCTTTCCGATGAACAAACTAAAACGCCCAGTAGCCGTTGGGATAAGTTGTGCTCGAGCCCTCAATCCCAACAAAGATCGTGCGGTTATAGAAGAATGGCAACCCCAGATCCCAGGAATCGGCGGAGGCACTGCATGGACTGTTGGTTACAGGAATGCAGCTCGGGCCTGCCAAGTCATTGAACGCTGCATTCCCCGTCGGGAACAGCGTGTTGAGGGCATTTTCGACGGGCAGCGTAACCGTGGTGTTGGTGCCATTCGCCCCCGCAATCCCGAGAGAGAGATTCAGGTTTGAGCTGGGGCAGTAAAACCCGATATCGGACCCATTAATCAGGCAGTCCGTTGTGCCCAGCGTGGTTTCGTCCGAAATGAACAGGGCGTTCGATCCGCTGTCAATAAAGCCGCCGCCGCTGTTTGTTGAGGTATAGGAAACCCCATTGTATGTGGCGCTGGCAAAGTCACCATTGGTATCGGCCTCATATACGGTGGCAGAACCAAGAGCGTTGTTGCTCTGGGTGCCGATCCCAAACGTGAGGGTTCCATTGACCGTGTTGCTGGCCGCCCCCGCGGATGGAATGAACGGTAGCTGGAGCGAGACCCCATTATTGTCAGCGGGAAACGCCGCCACCGGATTCCAGACCTGGTTTGCCGCGGGAACCGAAGCAGCCTGGCATGTGCCACCGGGGCAAAGAACGTAAAGGGTATCGTTATTGTAGGTTGTACAGAAGTTACCACCGGCATAAGAGCAATCCTGGGGGAAGAGGCCGATCCCCAGAATGCCGTTGGACCCCAGCAACGCGACCGTGTTCAGATTGATTCCGCCACCCGACAGGCATGGCGTGGGGTAAATCGAATTTCCCACGACCGTTTCAGTTGGAGGAGCAGAGGCGGTGGTGATGACCTGGATAGGGATTCCTGTGTTTGCACCTGTACCACCTGCTGACGCCGGGACCTGCGAAGCCGACTCGCCGGCAATATTAACCGTAGCCATGGCCACCGGTCCCCAGGTGTAGTCAAGGCTGCCGTATTCATAGCACTCATCCAGCGCGTCGCCACCTGTATCCGTAACCGTCGGCAGCGAAACACTTCCGAGCGCGGTTGAGAGCACACGCAACCCCACCGAGTCAGTATCGACAAGGATGTTGGGGATGGTGGTGCAATTGGTGGTGCTGCCCGGCGCACAGACCGTGACCGAGGTGAAGATTCCATTGAAATAGGGAGCCGAGGTGACGGTTACAGCTCCCCCGCCGTTGGGTCCAAAACCGATGGTGACCTGCGCCGTGTTGGTGACGGCCGTTGAGCCCGACAGGGAGACGGCCTGCGTACCGGCGCCATCGGCGATGGTCAGTGTGCCCGTGGTCGTGCCGCTGGCCTGCGGTGTGAAGGTCACGCTGATCGTGCAGCTCCCATTGGCGGCGATGCTGGAGCCGCAAGTGTTGGTTTCACCAAACGCCGTGGTCGTGGTGATGCTCGAGATGGCCACGGCAGAACTGGTGCCATTCGAAAGCGTAACCGTCTGCGCCGCGCTGGTGGTGTTGACGGCGACTCCAGTAAAGGAGAGCGACGTCGGTGAGGCAGAGACACTGGCACTTGTTCCGGAAAGACTAACCGTTTGGGGGCTGCCGCTGGCGTTGTCAGCAATACTCAGCGTGCCGGTGGCCGGACTGCTGGGCGGATCGAGAGCCGTAGGCGTAAAGATCACACTGATTGTGCAGGTTGAGCCCGCCGCGATGCCCGTGCCGCAGGTATTGGTCTGGGCGAAAACCGCATTACTAATGGAAATGCCGGAGAAAGTCAAAGTGGCCGTTCCCGTGTTGGAAACCGTCACCGACTGCGGCGCGCTGGCTACTCCCACGCCCGTGGAAAAAGTAAGGCTGGAAACCGAGAGGCTAACCCCCGGAGTGCCGGTGTTGGTGTTTGTGCTACTGGAACCACCACCGCAACAGGTCAAGAGCGCCAAACCCAGGAGGACCGCAAAAAAGCGGCTTAAATTTGCCGCGGAAAGTGATATGGAGTTCATTGCACCACCTCCGGCGTCAGGCTGGGCGGAACCAGGCCGGGCACAAAGGCACGCCCGCGGAAGGACCTGCCGTGGCCAAAGCTGGTGAGCATGAAATTGTCGCCTTGGATGGTCACAGCATGGCGCGGCATAACCTGCGTTCGCTGTCCCTGCCGAAGGTTGGTTGCATAGGACCCCAACAACTGCTGAAGGTTGGGGACAAAATGACCCTGCCAGGAGACTCCGAAGACAACTCCCGCCGGCGAAACAAATTCATTTACAACGCTGCCGTCTGAAGTGGTGATCTGGTGCAGGGTGAAACCCGTTTTAGCCACCAGGCTATGTTGACCACCAATGGCCGAAACATCGGAATTCACCGAAGATACATCGCCACCCAGAGCAGCCCATGCGGGGAAACTTCCCAGCATCAGCATGAGCAAAACCATTAAAATTCGTTTCATCGAATGCGACCCTACCTTTCCCTTGTTTTTTCACTTAGCCTCTGCTTGGACGGCCTTTTGTCGCTAAAGGGTTTCTGAGCAGATGTAAAAAATTGCAAAATATTAATGGGAGAAGCTGGACAAAGAGCGGGGCATGCGCCCAGAACGCAATCACAAGAACCGCTGGAAGTTATTGAAAGATAAGCCTACAAATATAGACCACGGTATTGAGGAGCAATTTAGGCCAGAGAGATTAAGGAGTACAGGCCGAGGCATCGTTTTGGCAGGGCACAAAGGTCAATTACTAAAAATTGAGGAGGCAGAGAGACAAAAAACCTAAAGCTTTAGCTCGATCGGCCGATAGATAGGTTAGCGACCGAGCCCTCCAGCGCTGCGATTGACCCGCCCAAATGCAGAGCTGAGCCCTTGGCGGCAAGTTCGAAGACCCCTATCGCCCCGACGAACACCCTTGCCGCCAAGGCACCCTCCTGCCCAGATCCAAAAGCAAGTCAAAAGGCAAAGGGCAAAAGGCAAAAGCATTTCACGCTAAGGCGCAAAGCCAGGAAAGGCGCAAAGAATTCAAGGGCCTTCGTCTTTCCGAGTCTCTGCCCTTTGGCAACTTCCCTTAGGAAAAAATCTGGTACAATCCAATTTCGGGCTCAGAAGCAAAAACATGCGCACAGCCACTCGATTTCTGGCCATCTTGACCATCGCCGCACTACTCGCTCCGGGCGTGCGCTGGGCATCGCTCGGAACACCGGCGGAGGCTTGCGCCTGCCCTCCGGCGGCCTGCATGTGCCCCGGTCATCATCACGCTTCCGGGCAGCACTCAATCTGCGGCATGGGCAATGGCGGCCGGTGCGGACTGGGCTCGCAAGACAACTACGTCAGTTCAGCTCTCAGCACTCTGGTCTATCTGCCCATTGAGCACCTGTGGTCGAATCCACCCGATCCCTGGAGCTTCAATCACAACATTTCGGATATCAATCTTCTTCCCTCTCACGCACGGATTCCTGAACAACCTCCCCGCACAACTCTCTAATTGCCGATTTTCGATGCAGGATTGCCGATTGAGCCTATCAATTTTGGCCAAACGCCAATTCCGACGCCAATGACCAAGGGAAAGGTCCGCCTAACGCTCCAATGGCCAGGGACATCTTTTTTATCCCTTTGCCGCGCCGTAAGGTGAACCTTTAACTTTTGGGTCGTTGGCCTTTCTCCCCCAACACCAATGCACGATGACGACTTCGTATTCCGGAAATCGTCAATCGGCAATCAATAATTCAGGAGGAGCCCATGAGGCAGAGAGTTCTATTTTCCGCGCTGGCAGCCATCTTATTTTCTTCCGCGGCGCTGGCCACAATTTTTGGCAGGATCCAGGGAATTGTTCACGACCCGCAGCACCGGCCCATTGCCGGGGCCGAAGTAAAGGTCCAGGCGGTTACTTCCGCCTGGTCGCAGACCACGCAATCGAATGATAACGGCGAATTTTCATTCGCGGCGGTTCCCGTCGGCGATTACCGGATCACCGTCACGGATGCCAAGTTTCAGACATCGGAGCAGACTTTCACGGTCGGTTCCAGCTCATCGCCGATTCTGCATTTTCAACTGGCCCTTGCGGCCTTGAATCAAACCACTGTGGTTGTTGGCCAGGCTGAGGCGGCCAACATGGATTCGGTGACTCCCACCAGCCTGGTGGATCGAGAGGACATCTCTCAAACCCCCGGTGCCGATCGCACCAACAGTCTGGCCATGATCACCGACTTCACTCCCGGCGCCTACGTGACCCACGACATGCTGCACATGCGCGGCGGCCACCAGGTGGACTGGCTGATTGACGGCGTCCCCATACCCAACACCAACATCGCTGCCAACATCGCCCCGGTGATTGACCCCAAGGACATCGATTATCTCGAAGTGCAGAGGGGCAGCTACGACGCCGACTACGGTGACCGCACCTACGGAATCTTCAACATCGTTCCCCGCACCGGCTTTGAGCGTGACAGGCAGGCGGAACTGGTGACCACTTTCGGCAACTGGGGTCAAACCAATGATCAGCTCAACTTCGGCGGCCATACTCAGCGCTTTGCCTACTACGCCAGCGTGAATGGAAATCGCAGCGATTATGGGCTTCAGACTCCGATTGCCGAGGTTTATCACGATGCGGAGAATGGCTATGGTGGTTTCGCTTCGTTCATTTTCAATCCTGATCCCAAAGATCAGTTGCGGCTGGTCACTTCATTGCGGGAGGACTATTATCAGATCCCCTATGACCCGGATCCAAATTCTGTGGGAAATCAGCAATTGGCGGCGGGTGGCAATTCGCCCAGTTACGGCCTTCGTGATGGCGAAAATGAGCGGGACGGCTATGTGGCTTTCTCCTGGGTCCACACCTTCAATGCCAACACGCTGCTGACAGTTTCCCCCTTTTACCACTACAACAGCGCCGACTACCAGGGCGGCCCGAACGATTATCCCGTAATCTCGACGTCCGATCAGGCGGCCCAATATGGGGGCTTGCAAGCGACCGTGAACGAACACTTTTGGCATAACGATCTCGATGTGGGGGTGTACGGATTCGGTCAGCATCAGTCCAACACCTTCAATAACCAATTCACGGACGGCAGCCAGAACTTTCCATCCTCTTCAATTGGTGTGAACGGAGGCCTTGCGAGCGTCTTTATCAACGACAGGTTCAAGGTGACCCCGTGGTTGACCTTGATCGCCGGCCTGCGCGAAACGCACTTTACGGCGGACATTACGGAGAATGCCATCGACCCGCGCTTTGGCCTTGCGCTTCGAGTGCCGCACCTGAACTGGGTATTTCGCGCCTTCTACGGCAAGTTTTACCAGGCCCCGCCCCTGGTGACGGCCACCGGCCCGCTGCTCGGCTTGGCGAACAACAACGACCTGACCTTCGCCCCCCTGCACGGCGAGCGCGATGAGGAACACCAATTCGGAGTAACCATTCCATACCGCGGCTGGACGCTGGATGCAGACACTTTCCAGACCGAGGCAAGCAATTGGCTGGATCATAACAACATTGGCGAATCCAACCTCTTCTGGCCCATCACCTGGGATTCTGCGTTGATTCAAGGCTGGGAACTGACCCTGCGCTCTCCGCGTATCTGGAATCGTGGCCAGTTTCACCTTGCGTATTCGAATCAAATCGCCCAGGCAACTTCACCCATCACCGGAGGTTTGATCTGCCCGTCCGCCGATGACACGAATTGCCCGCTCAACATCCCGCCGGGATATTCGCCCGTGGACCACGATCAGCGGAACACGTTGAACCTCGGATTCAATGGCAACCTCCCCTGGCACGCATTCGCCTCCACCAATGTCTACTACGGGTCGGGGTTCACCAATGGGAGTCCCAACGCTCAGTATCCCGGTCCGTATCTGCCTCAGCACACCACATTCGACATTTCGCTGGGCAAGACCTTTCGTGACAAGTACACCTTCTCCATAACCGGTTTGAATGTGGCCAACCGGCGCGTGGAGCTTGACAACAGCCTGACGTTCGGCGGCTTTCACTACAACGACCCGCGGCAGATTTACGGGGAATTCAGGTACAGGTTCCATTTCTAAGTCAGTGGTCTCTGGACCTGAGGAGTTTGCCAGTGAAGCAGCAGGCAAAATGCGGCCCACGGCTTGGCGACTTTAAAAAGCAAACAAGCTCACGCAAAGACGCCAGGGCGCAAGGAAGCGCAAAGGAAAACCCTTTTGTCCCTTTGCGCCTTTTGGGACTTAGCGCCTTTGCGTGAAATGCTTTTGATCGTTCTGGATCTTTTTCACAGCTTCCATGCCGCAGGACCTGAGCAATTCACATCGGCGCGGCTTTGACCCGCCGCGGTGTACAATTCCATATTAAAGATGATGCAGGGACGCACGGTCTTTTCCCCGGGAGGTTCGCAATGCGCGCGCAACGGTTTATGGCAGGGCTGGTGGGATTGAGCATTGTCTTCACCCTTGCTTCATGCCACACCGAGAAACCATTGCCCGAACAGCGTTTTGATCTGCACGGGAAAGTGCTGGCGATTGATAGGAACGCGGGCACGGTGACGCTCCAGCACGATGCCATTACCGGTTACATGGAAGCCATGACCATGGACTATCCCATCAAAGACAAATGGGTCTTTGATGTCCTCAAGCCGGGGCAGACCATCCGTGCAACGCTTGTGGTGGCAACGGATCGCGCCTGGCTGGAAGGCATTGTGGTTACGGCGGAGTCCAAACCGCAGGGCAACTCCGTGTCGCCCGAGGAAATTACGCCATCGGCGTTGGGAGCAGAAGTCCCGGACTTCCCGCTAATCAATCAGGATGGCAGGCAGATTCATTTGCACCAGTATCGGGGCAAATCCCTGCTGATGACCTTCATCTACACGCGATGCCCGCTGCCCAACTATTGCCCGCTGATGAGCAAGAACTTTGCCCAGATACTTGAGCAGGCCCAGAGCGACCCCAAACTTGCCGCTTCCCTCCACCTGCTGAGCATCAGCATCGACCCGGAGTATGACAAGCCCGCAGTATTACGCGCTTACGGATTAGGGTTCGCGGCCAATTCGCATCCCTTCGGGCAATGGGAATTCGCCTCCGGCACGCCGGAGCAGGTACAGAACGTTGCAAGCTTCTTTGGCCTGAAGTATTGGACGGATGGAGGGCAAATCGTCCATGCGCTGGTCACTGTCCTGATCGGCCCGGATGGCAAAGTGGCGAAGGTCGTTCGAGGCAACGACTGGCAGCCTGCCGATTTGCTAACCGAGGTTCGTGCCCTTCACCGCAGTTAGGGCAACGCCCCTGGGAATTCCCGTCAGCCTAATTTGCCGAGGGGGCAAGGGATAGCGCGGGATTACTCAGGACATTGCTGCTTGGCCCCGGGTCGGTTCCGTCCTCGATGGATTCCTTCACCTCTTTTGGCTTTTCAATCTTCTGCGTAGCCTGCACATCTGAGAGGAGGAACTCCGAATAAGCGTGATTGTTGCGGTAGATGCGGCCATTCCAGTCAAGGGTAACGGTCACCGCCTCGGGCAGCCAGAATCCCTGCGTCAGGCGCTTGAAATGGACCTCGCTGAAATTGATGTCCGTGGTCTCGCGGTCAAGGCGGACCTGGGGCAGCGGTTCCACCAGGTCTGAGGTAAGACGGACGATCTGGTAATTTTCCGCGTCAATCCAAGCCATACCTTGCGTGTACGTCAGATTTACGATGGTCCCATATTCAAAGGTCCCGGAAAGAGAGGATTTCTTCGGGTCCTGGGCATAGGCCATCACAAAGGTTGATCGGCCGTTAACTTTCTGGCGGCCAAGCAAGCGGAAGGTGCTTCCACTCTGGTAGGAGGGATGAAACACCAGCGTGGCAGAAACAAAACCTTCCGTCAGCATGGCATTGTCAGACACCGATTGCGTGCTTTCCCTGCCTGTCCGATCCGCGCGATATTCGTCAACGGATGGACCCCACGGATGGCTTGGAGCCAGCGCCAGATAACGATATTTGAATTTTTGCGACAAGCCGCCTTTTCCTTCGCGGTTCAGCCGCTGCGCATTAACTTCCTCAATGGAACAGATGTTGGGAAGGTCGGCGAAAAATTCCGCCACATTCTTACCCACTGCGGCAAGAATTACTGGCGTCTGCGCCTGATCAGCGGCAGGCTCAAAGTCAGGCAGATTCTTGGGGGGATGGTTGAGATAATCCAGCGGCACTTCTCCGCGCGATTGGGCCTTGGCCTTCGCAGCCAGGATGATGGCCTGGTCCTTTTTCCCGTCGTGGATGTGTTCCTGGAGTGTCCGGACGCGCAAGGGCATGCTCTTGAGGCTGCGCCCGTCGAGATAAAGGTCCAGTTGCTCCTGGGCTTTGGCGGGGGAATCCACCCACAGCAGGGACTCCGCATACATCAGCCTCGCGTCAGGCCCCGCGCCCGCTGCCAGGGCTTTCTTCAGGGCTTGACTTCCGGAATACCAGTTCAATCCCTGGCATTGGGCGCGTCCCAATTCCTGCAGCGCCAGGGGATCATTGGGGGAGAACTTCAGCGCTTCCGCAAAATAGGGCGCAGCGTGCTCCGGCTCACGTTTCCAGCTCACCATCACGCCGTAAACCAGCAACGGTTCGGCACGGGCCAATTTGGAGTCCTTTATCGAAGTGTTGACCGCATCGACCAACTCACGCCTGGGGTCGTCCCAGTCCCCCCAGCTCATCTCGGCCAGCGCCAGCATGGTCTGGCACCGGAGGCACTGGGGGTTAAGCATAACCACCTTGGCGAGGCGGGACACTGAATCTTCAAGATGGTGGCGGTCAAGAAAGTCCTGCACGCCGCGGGCATAGTCCTTTTGTTGCTTGTCCAGCAACCCGTCGGCGGTTCCCAGTTGCCGGAGCCTCGGCGCCACACCCTTGATCAAATCGGCCTGGGAAAGCAGGTTGGGGTCCTCTTCCTGGTGAACGCGCAGGTTAATGGCGATGTTGAGCTGATTAACCGCTCCCTTCATTTCTTCAAGCCGGTGGGCAACCTCAAACCCTTTCTTGGTCACCTTCAGGACGGCCACAAAATTCTCCCCCTCCTCCGCATCGAACAAAGTGAATTCGGCTTGAAAATCCCCCTGTTTATCGGTCGACACGGCTTGGAACTTGGCCCCTACATTGGTGGTAATTTCCACCAAGGCGTTGGCCACAGGCTCACCTTTGGGAGAATAGACCCTGCCTGCCAGGTATTTGTGGGCCATAACGCCGGACATTCGGGATTGGAGCCCGTTCACGGTGGAAACATTGCCGAGGGTAAGCCCCTGACCTGGCGCCGAGGCGCTGCCCGATATGCCGCCAAACTGCGCCATGAGTGTTATGGGGAAGAGGAATAAAGCTGCTAACCAGGGAAGAAAACCAAGAGGACTTCTACACATGCGGACCGCCTTCTACCAGAACTTCTACCAGGCTTTCTACCAGTGGTGCATACATACTAACCCTCCCAGGAGTTGAAATCCACAACAATTGAAGCCGTCGATTTGGCTTCAGCGGCGTTCCACGGCTCAGTTCGTTGCCGCGATTTGGCCCGTCCACCATTGGCCAGCTTTAGTGAAAAGTCTGTGAAAAATGTTCGGCAAGCACATGCTTTGATATAATGGGTTTCGCGTCGTTCAGGATTCAGCGACTCTCATGCCCAGCAATCTTCCGCACATCACGGTCAAGGACGCCTTCGGCAACCAACGCGAAATCGAAATTTCACGCACGCCCTTTACGCTAGGCCGGCAGGGCGACAATGATCTGGTGCTGCTCGACACGCGCATCTCCCGCCATCATGCCCGCATCGTCAAGGACGCTGAGAACTACCTGCTGGAAGATGCCGGCAGCCGGCACGGGACTTTTGCAAATGGCGTCAAGGTAACAGGGTCGCGCAAACTCAAGCCGGGTGATCAGATCGGCCTCGGGGTGTCAGACGCCTACGGCCTGACCTTCGGCGTGGAAGAAGCCGTGCTTCCGGGCCTTCTGGAAAAATTTGAAAAGGCTTCCGTGCAGAGTTCCGCGCCACAACTGCACCATTTGGGTCTGCTGCTTCAGATGGCGCAAATGATGTTGCGTGCTCCAGCCCTGGAGGAAGTTCTCACCACACTGTTGGACTCCGCCATCCAACTCACCAACGCTGAGCGCGGTCTGCTCTTCCTCAAAGAGGGGGAAGGCGAGTTGGAGCTTCGCCTGGCGCGCGGCAAAGGCGGCATCTACCTTAGTCCGGAAGTGGGCGATTTCTCCCGCACGGTCATCAATCGCGTCTCAGCTTCCGGCCAGGAGGAAGTGATCCTGGAGGAAGAGGCCTCCGGCCGCGCCACCATGGAGACGGGGATCATCCGCACAGGAGTGCGAGGCATCGTAGCGGTGCCCTTGCAAAAGCTGCACATGGCGGATGCCGGGGGCGAAACGTTTGTGGGCAAAGCGCCGGAGATGCTGGGCTTGCTCTATCTTGACACCCGCTCCCAGGCTGCCGCGGTCACCGGGCTTGACCGGCAGGTGCTGCAAACGCTGGCGGTGGAAGGCTCCACCGTTATTGAAAACGCGCGCCTCTTCCGCCTGGCGCGCAATCAGGAACGAATCCAGCATGAGATGTTTCTGGCGCGGAACATCCAGCAGGGACTGCTGCCGCGCGACTTGCCTCAAAGCGATTTCTTCCAAGTGCTGAGCGTCACCACTCCCACCGAGGCAGTGGGCGGCGATTATTATGACGTGCTCGAACTTCCCGACGGACGGTACGGTTTCGCACTGGCTGATGTTTCCGGCAAGGGCCTGCCCGCGGCCCTTATGGCCGCAAGCCTTCAGGGAGCGTTCGGTGCCGTTGCCGCCGGGGCGCCCCACCTGGGTGAGCTCTTTTCACGGGTCAACGATTACCTGTGTGAGCGCACTCCACTGGAGATGTTTGCCACGCTGCTCTACGGCGTACTGGACCGGCAGGGGGGATTTGAATTTGTGAACGCCGGCCACATTCCACCGCTGATTGTTCGAGCGAGCGGAGGCGTGGATCAACTCCACTCCTCCAATTTCCCCGTGGGGCTTTTCCCCAGGGTTACCTTTTCCGTTGATCGCGCCCAGGTCTACCCGGGAGACTTGATTGTGACGACTTCCGACGGAGTGACCGAGGCACGCGATCCCCTGGGGGGGCTGTTCGGCGATGCCCGACTGCTTACACTGCTGGAAAATTGCTGTGGCCAGACGGCAGATGAAGTGGCCCGGCGGATCCTGGCAAGCATCCGGGAATTTGTGGGCTCAGCGCCTCAGTCCGACGACATCACAGTAACGATTCTGCGCTTCGGACCTGCCTGAAAAGGCCTTCACCATCCACTCCGTGGTTAACCCTGCGGTTTCAGTTCCCATCTCTAAAATCTAATTCTGTTTTTGCGACGCGCGGTCGTAAGCCTGCTGATACAGTCGGCTGTCCGGCGCCAGGTCTTTCGCCATCCGGTATTGGGCTAGGGCCTTGCGAGGATTGTTGTTCTTCTCAAACAGTTGACCCAGCCGGTAATGAGTTCCGGGCGATTTGGGATGCATGCGGGCAAGGTCCTGATATTGAGCAATGGCCCCCACCAAATCACCCTTTGACTCCAGCGCGTTTCCGAGGTTCGAATGGGCCAAATCACCGCGGGGATTCAGGCGAATCGCCTCGCGATACTCCGCAATGGCGCCGTCAATATCCCCCTGATCCTTCAAGACAACGCCCAGGTTGTTATGGGTCATGTCGTAATCAGGATTGAGCTTGATGGCCTCGCGGTATTCCCGCGCGGCGCCCGCATAATCCTTTTGTAACCGCAATGAATTGCCCAGGCTGAAATAGGCCAGGTCACTCTCTGGATTCAAACGGATGGCCAGGCGCGCTTCCTTCATGCCTTCGTCCGTTTTCTTGTCCGCATTAAGGGCGCGGGAGAGGGCAATGTGCAATTCAGCGTTATTCGGCTCAAGCTTGACGGCGGCACGATACTCCGCTTCGGCCTCGCCGAAATGATTCTGCTTCATCAGTTCTGAGCCCTGCTCCACGTGCTGTGCCACCTCCTCCTGCTTCGCATCTTCCTGTTTGTCCGCATCCTGTTTCGCCTGCTGCTGTTTGACGTCAGGAACGTTACCAGGGGGAGGCGGAGGGGATACTGAATTCAGCGTAACCTTGGCCGTCTTCAGCGCCGCAACCAGGTCATCATCACCTCCCGCCTTGCGCACCTGGTCAACGAAAGCATCATTGGAATTGAAAGTGATGCCGCGTTGCTGCACCAGCATGGTCACTCGCGAACTGGGGACGTCGCCCGCCAGCAACGCCACGATCTGAGCGCGAGTCAATGGCGGCTGCGGTGTAGCGCTGGGGGTCTGCGCACCGGCAGATAACGCCACGACGATGACCGCAAGCACGGTCCTGTGGATAACTTGAAAGCTCATTGAGACCTCCGGAAGATGCCGGAAATGGGAGCGAATCGCGGGGAATTATACTTCGGAAAAGGCTCACATGCCACCGCAACCGATTTTCACCTCAACTGATTTCACTAAAGTCCATCTGAACCAATCGCCGGGGTGGCTCAGCGCGATCACTTGACCTGCTCACTTTACCTTCTCATAGGTAATGACCACGGCGCTCGCCTCTTTCTTAATCACTACGGGGAGACCTTGCTCTTCCAATTCACGTCCACTGAAGATTGTCTCGCCCGGCGCGTCGATATTGCGCACCGAATACTCTGCTGACGGGTCGAGTCCGCGAAGCTTGAACCTTGCCGATTCCATGGGGCTCTCGGAACGGCGGAATGCCTGCACCATGCCGTCCCTCGATTCCGGCCGGTTAAACTGCCAGGCCATCCAGGCGGCCTCCTCTGTACTGTAAGGCGTCAATGGATAGTAATCTCCGTAATAGTACGGAGCAATCTGCCGCCACTGAAGACCAAGGCGGTCGAGCGCGGGATAGTCAATGGTCCTGCTGCGCGGATCGGTCTGCATCGTCGGCGCAATGGTCATGGCGCTGCGGAAGGAGTAGGGATTTGACGACCGGACGTCGGTCCCAAAATACGGAACCCACGCCGCCAATCCGTAAGTGAGATCCTGCATGGCGGGGGGATCGTCAATGGCATAATCGCTTCGCCACAAAGGCACGGCGCGGCGCAGAGTTTCCAGGTCATCGCGGCGGCCGCCGCTGGCACAGGTGTCAATCAGCATGTCAGGATGCCGGCGGCGCAATTCATCCCAATAAGCCAGGTAGCCGGTGACGTGGCGGATCTCCGTAATGCCCTGCCGGTCCGGGGCGTCGTTGGCGCGCCAGTATTTCAACGGGTCCATATTGAAATCCTGGCGGTAGAGATCGATTCCCTGCTCAGTCAGGAAGTGGTCAATGTGATCGGTCAGCCACTTGAGAGCCTCCGGGTTGCCAAGGTCAAACAGCCGGTTGCGTCCATCCTTTGCCCCCAGCAGCCACTCCGGGTGATTCTCCGCCAGCCACGAATTCTGATTTACACGTTCCGGTTCAAACCACATGATGGTCTTGATTCCGTGCGCGTGGGCAAAGTCCGTGATGGGCCGAAGGCCTTGCGGAAAGCGCGCGGGATCGGGGTCCCACGTTCCGGTATTCCACCAGGCTTCCTTGAAGTGGTACCAGCCCGCATCCATCCACCAGTAGTCAAACTTCCACCCCAAATTGAAGTACTGCTGCATGAACTCCTTCTGGTTCTCAATCGTCGCTCCCTGCATTTCAATGGCGTAACCATTGCTGCCTGACGAAATCAACGGCGCCGGCAGTTGGGCGCCGGGGCGCGGAAGGTTGTGCGCGATCATCCATCGCCGCCAGACGTTCTGCCCATCAATCCAATCGCCCTTCCAGAACACCAGGGCCACCAGGGGAGTGCGCACTTCCTCGCCGGGCAGCAATTTGAAATGAGTCAATTCCTGACCCGCGCGCACCTGAAGCCCGGTGCCTTCGTCGCGGGTGAAACTGGCGGCCCACTGGCCCGGCCAGCCCAGCGCCAGGATTACGCCCTCACCCGGCTGAGCGATATTGAAATAGCAGAGGTCCGTATTCGTGGGCCGCCCGCCTGCCGAACTAATCCGCTTCTCCGCCTTGGGCTCCAGCGGGTCAACCAGAGGCTCAAAATCCGTGGGCTCGGCGATTGATCCCTTGTTGTGATGCAGAATAAATTCGCCGTCCCCGCTGCGTTCAAACTGAGTATCGAGAGCCTGAATGTTCTCCAAAATCGGCGTGGGTTTGCTCCCGGTATTCTTGAAATAGAGCGTCCACTCCACGGCGGGGAAGTCACTGTATTCCACCGCCACGGCGCGCACCACCAGGCCGGTTTTCGCATCCGTGTAAGTCAGCGTGTGATTGGTCAGGCCGCCACCCAGCGGAGTTGAACTGCGATTGAGTTCCCACGTCTTCAATAAGTAGCTGGAAGGCTGGTCGCCATAGCGAAATGAAAAAGGCGCTTCAGCGGTAAGGGGACCGCGCATAGGTCCAAGGGGAAGCTCGCCCAGCCACACCGTCTTGCCGTCCGCCAGGGTCACGCGCGCATCGGCCCAATCGGCCTGGTCAAAGTTGTTGCCAAAAACCACTGCCCCGCCGCCGTCCTCGATTTTCAAGTCAAACTCGGTGGCGTTGCCAAGGTCGACTTTGATTGGGACTCCCGCCAAACCTTCGTGCAGCACCTGGGTGTGGAAGGCTGATTTGCCGGCGACGCCGACCGAGGCCACCACGGCGCCCCGGCCCACGTTGGAGTAGTAACCAATGTCATTGCTATCCACACCCACAACCGCTTCAAAACTCCTTGCCGGGCTGGAGAGCACCACGCGCACCTTGCCGTCAGAGGGAAAGTGCAGCCCGCGCGAATACTCCTGATTGACGATGCGGAAGTGGTGGCCCTCCACCTCGTTCTTGCTCAACGTCCCCGATTGGATGTAGGGCAGCAAATAGCTCTGCGGCGGATTCGGCGTCACCTCGCCCAGAAGCTTGGCCGACACCCATCGATGGGCCGTCGCCTGTGAGTCTGGCGACTGCGCCAGACCTGAGTGATTCGTCACGAGCAAGATCGTAGTGATCAGGGCAATGCCATTCATTCGCTTTATCGAGGCAGAGGTCATGATGCCGTGCTCCTTGAACCATTGCGTCAGGCGGCAGCAAGGCCCGCCTGCAATTTGTGGGAGAAGAAAGCTAGCTGGGATTTGCCCTCTGGTCAAGCAGTTCTCGCGATGCCGTGTAACGATACCGTCAGTGAAATTGAAATTCGGTTTCACGAATCCGCCCCGACCGTCATTGGCGAAATGCCCGGGCACTTCGCATCATGACGTTGGCGCCACACCGACTTTTTTGAATTTTCAGGGTTTGTTTCTTGGATGCGTTGGCGCGCAGTTTTCCGTTCGATGATGAATGATTCGTCAAGGCAGAATGATTGCAGGGAGCTGAATGCTGAATTCAGCGAGCGGTGGTATAATTTAACGTTCAGCCTTCAGCCTTCAGCCTTCAGCCTTCAGCCTTCAGCCTTCAGCCTTCAGCCTTCAGCCTTCAGCCTTCAGCCTTCAGCCTTCAGCCTTCAGCCTACTGCCTACTGCTCCGACGCCTGGGCGCTCAGCGGTTCTGAAACCATCTGCCAATCGTGGAGGAGGATTCGAACCACGTAGTAGAGCGCATCGTGCTCCAAAACCCGCGTATCAAACCCTTCACTACTGCCCTCAAAGGCATCCGTGATCAATATTTCACGCGTTTCGTAGACGGGAGTGGGAGAGCCGGGCCTGAACACGAAGAGAACGCCATTGATGGCACGCCGGTTGAACATCCCCTGAAAGCGGTCGGCGGGAAATTCAAGCCGCACCAGCGCGTCGGGCCTGCCCGCTTTGCACGTGGCAAGCCGCTGCCACGGAAGCCGCGCAAGAAGGCCGGTGGACCTGCCCTCGCGCGAGACGAACTGATCGATCACCGTCACCTCGCGCGGCCCCAGATTGTGCGTGTCCACACAGTACGTCTGAATCTTCTGGAAAGCCGAGGCGTCCAGCACGTATCCGCCCAGCTTCTTGTCCCGGGCAAATAACGGCAAAGCCGGCAGCAACAGGATGATCCACAAGCAATGTTTCATCGATGTGGCCCCCTTTTCGGCGGTCCGCCCAGATCTGAAGTTTTTGTGTACCGCCCCAGGCGTGAGATTACCGCGGGGGAATCGGGAGTTCAAGGAAATATTACGCAGAGGTTACAAAATTATTTCTATTTGGTGAACGTGCAATTCTGCCCCCAAGGACGGAATTACCGGGCAGACCAAGACGTCGGGGCGCGAGGCGCATTTTTCTCTTGCCTGTTCGCCTTTTATTCGCCTAAAATACCCGATTATTGGTTCTCAGTAGTCTGGTTTTGCCCTTTAGCCACAATGCGTTTTCGGCAATCGGGTGTTCAAAGCGATATGAAAATTTGAAAAGCGAATTTCAAAGTGGAATGTCCGGACAATCGATCGCGATTTCTTGAATCCCGAGAACTGAGAACTGAAAACTGATAGCTGACAACTTTACCCCGGAGAGATCCCCATGGCCCTGACGCGCCGGCAAAAACAGGTCTTTGATTTCCTGGTGAACTTCATCAACCGCCAAGGCTACTCACCAAGCTTTGAGGAGATTGGCGCGGGGTTGGAACTCTCCTCGCTCGCCACGGTTCACAAGCACATGCAGACGCTGGAAAAAAAAGGGTTCATCCGGCGTGGCTACAACCAGAGCCGCTCCGTGGAAGTGGTGGCCATTCCCGCATCCGTCCCCTTCTCCAAAACCGCTGTGCGGCCTTTTGGCAGACCCAAGACTGCGGATGACGATGTCAACCCAGAGTCGACGGTAACGCCACTGGCGGCAATGATTCCCTCACAGATCCTCGGCAACATGGAATTTCCCCTGCTCGGACGCATCGCGGCGGGTCAACCCGTGGAAGCCATTCCCAATGCTGAGACGTTCTCTTTCGGCGACTTCACGGGGGGCCGCGGCAACCTCTTCGTCCTGCGCGTCAAGGGCGATTCCATGGTTGACGATCACATCTGCAGCGGCGACTATATTCTGGTGGAAGGGGCGCAGACGGCTGACAACGGAGAGATCGTGGTGGCGCTCATCGAAGGCACTGACGCCACACTGAAGCGGTTCTTCCGTGAACCCAACGGCAAAGTTCGCCTGCAACCTGCCAATGCGCAGATGGATCCCATCCTGGTCCCCGCTCGTGATGTGAAGATTCAGGGACGCGTGGTGGGCGTCTTGCGCAAGTATTGAAATCGAGTAACCCCGCATGAGACTTGGGCGCATCACATCAGGGTTATTGGCCATCGGCGTCCTCCTCGGCGCGTCCGCACCCACCCGCGCGGAAGAGATCACGCTTAAAGACGGTCAGAAAATCGTCGGAACCATCGTCGGCTATGAAAAGGAGATGTTCCGTGTGGAAACGGCCTACGGCGTCGCGCTGATCCGCAAGGACAAGGTTGCTTCCATTCAGGTCACCAAAGGCGATTCGGCCAATCCACAAGCCCCTCAACGCCACGGTCAAGAGAATCCCATAAAGATACCTGTCCATACGGAGGCAGCACCCGAAGCTCCGCCAGCGCCACGCGTCAGCCATCCGCTGGAGGTGCCCATGCCCGCGCACCTTCAGGAGCACGTCGACGGCACCACCTATTTCAGCGATACCTTCCAGTTCTCCATGTTTAAGCCCCCGGATTGGAAGATCTACGAAGGAGTCCCCAAGGCCACCGGCTCCGGAATCATGGCCATGGGCACCGAGGATGAGCAGACCCTGGTGATCGTCGACCGCCAGGTGTGGAGCGGCACGCCCAAATTAACCAGTGACCAGGTGGAAGCCAAACTTCGCCAAACCTACCAGGAGTATCACCGGCTTTCCGAAGAGGACTTTGAATGCGACGGCCAACAGGCAACCCGCCGGATCTTCACCGGAATTCTGGAGGGGACGGAGTGGCACGGCGTGGCAGTCCACGTCATTCACGGGAACATGGTTTTTGGCATTATCGGATTGACCTCCGCAGAGACGTTCCAGTTCCAGGAAGCTATCTTTAATAAGATCGTCAAGACCCTGCATTTTCTCCCTCCGGCAGCGGCCCAAGCCGGAGCCCCAAACCCCTGACGCTAGCAAGATGCAGTTGCAAGTAAGTTGCAACTAGCTTTTGACCTCAAGCTGCTAACCCTTTACGCTCCAAGCAGAATTGACATCCAGTGGGAATACACCTAACATCGTAGATGTAAGGGTATTGACGTCTAAGAGGCGAGATTTTAGTCCGCAAAAATGTTCCAGTCACTTGTCATAACGCTCCGGGAAGGCGTGGAAGCTGCACTGATTCTGGGCATCGTTCTGGGTTATCTCAAAAAGACAGGGCGCGAGGCCTGGAGCCGGTATGTCTGGTGGGGGCTGGTTGCCGCCATTGCCGCGAGCCTGGCCGCCGCTTACGTGGTGCATCGTTTTGAGATCATTGAGGACGCCTACGAAGGTTGGCTGATGCTGGTTGGCGCTGCCTTCGTCACCACCATGGTCTACTGGATGTGGCGAACCGGCAAGCACCTGAAGAAAGAGATTGAAACCAAGCTTTCGGAGCTCTCCGCCACGCCCAGCCGCAGCGCCGCTTCCGGCCTGTTTCTCTTTGTATTTCTGATGGTCTTTCGCGAGGGTGCGGAGACGGTGCTGTTCCTGGCCGCGGTTTCCCTGCGCACCACAGAATTGCTGAACTTCATTGGCGGAATTTTGGGCCTCGGTCTCGCAGTGGCGTTGGGGGTGGCCTTCTTCAAAGGCAGCATCAAGGTTGATCTGCGAAAGTTCTTCACGGTCACAACCATGGTGCTCTTCGTGGTGGCGGCGCAACTGCTGGTTTCCGGCGTGCATGAGCTTTCGGAAGCCCAGGTGCTGCCCTCCGGCCCGCGTGAAATGGCGCTGATCGGCCCCATCGTGAACAACGACGCCTTCTTTTTTGTGGTCATCGTTGCCCTGGCCCTATTCCTGATCATCGTGCAGCGCCTGCAGAGGGGCTCCGGCAAATCCGATGAAGCCAGCCCTTTATCAGCGCCGGAACGCCGCAAGCTGCTGGCGGATCAACAACGCGACCGCTTTTGGAAGCTCGCCGCGACGGCCGCAAGTCTGCTGGTGATCGTGCTGATCTCGGCGCAATTTATCTATTCCCGCACGGCTCAGGCCATGACTCCGCCGGAGCGCGTGAGCATTGAGAACGGCGAGGCGCTGATTTCCACTGGCGTACTCGCTGACCATGACCTGCACCGTTACACCATCAATGTGGGTGGAGTGGAAGTTCGCGTGATCGCAATTCTTGACCCCTCCGGCACGGTGCGAGCCGGTTTGGACGCGTGCACCATTTGCGGGCACCAGGGTTACTACCAGGATGGCAAAAATGTGATCTGCCGCAATTGCGGCGCAGTGATCTATGTTCCCACCATCGGGCAGGCTGGCGGATGCAATCCCATTCACATCGACTTCCTGATCGAAGGTGACAAGCTGCACATCGCCGCCACCGCGCTCACCGATGCCGCCAGGTATTTCCATTGAGTTTCACATGATCTTCCGAATCGTCTGGGAATCGCTTGCCCGCCGGCGCCGCCGCAAACTGTTGAGTATCTTTGCGGTCGCGCTCGGCATTGCGGTGACGGCGGCGGTGGCAACGCTGGGGCTTGACGTGGGTGACAAGGTCAGCCGCGAACTGCGCTCGTTCGGCGCAAACCTTGAAATCACACCCGCTGCGGATGGCCTTCCTGTGGCCGTCGGCGGCATCGACTATCGCCCCGCCGGCGCCGGAGCGTTCCTGCCGGAATCGGCGCTGGTAAGTTTGAAAAGAATCTTCTGGCGCAACAACATTGTGGCCTTCGCTCCCCTGCTCTACGTGCCGGCAACGCTTGAGGGCCAGCCCGTGGTGGTGATTGGAAGCTGGTTCGAGAAGTCGATGACGGTGGACAAGACGGAGACATTCGTCACGGGTCTGGAAAAGCTTCACCCCGCATGGAAAGTGACGGGCCAGTGGCCTGTGGATGATGACCCCAAGGGAGCGCTGGTGGGCCGGCGGCTTGCTGAGCGCTTGAACCTGCATACTGGTCAGGTACTGACCCTCGAGGCGGATTCAAAGGGGGGCGCGGGATTGTCATCGGCTCCATCCGCGGAATTCACCGTAAGCGGAATTCTTGAAACAGGCGGACCCGAAGACAGCCAGGTGATTGCTCCGCTTGCCTCCGTGCAGCACTGGGCTGGACTTGAAGGCAAGGTGCGGCGCATTGAGATCAGTGCGCTCACCAAACCTGAAGACGCCTTTGCGCACACCGATGTTTCCCGCCTCTCCGGAGCGGATTTCGACCGCTGGTATTGCACGCCCTATGTCAGCGCGATTGCTTACCAGATCCAGCAGGCGATTCCTGAAGCGCAGGCCAAACCGGTCTATCACGTGGCGGAGACGGAAGGCCGCATCGTCAATCGCGTTGGCGTTTTGATGGCGCTGCTGGTGGTGGCGGCGCTGGTGGCTGCTGGATTGGCCGTGGCCTCCATGATGCTGGCAACCGTTTTGGAAAGGCGGGCGGAGATTGGCCTGTTCAAAGCCCTCGGCGCCACCGATGCCCGGGTGGCGGCGGTGTTTCTGCTGGAGGCCTGCGCCATTGGCGTGCTGGGCGGCGTGGCAGGATATCTTCTCGGCAGCCTGCTGGCATGGCGCCTGGCGCTGGCGGTGTTTGGATCGGCCGTGAGCGTTCACTGGGTGATTCTGCCCGTCTGTTTGGCCGCTGCGCTGGTGGTGACGCTGGCAGGAAGCGCGCTGCCACTGGGCCAGGCGCTGAAGATTTCACCGTCGCTGGCACTACGCGATTGAAGCGCATTGAATTCACGTTGGCGTTTATTCGAAACGGAATTGACGAGTTGGATTTTTAATGGCCCGATCATTAAATCACCCGATCACCCGATCGCCCGATCACCGGATTGCCCGATCTTCCATGTTCTGGCGATTATGGTGGCGCGCTCTTTCCGTAAAGCGCTCGCAGGCCGCGCTGGCATTGGGCTCGCTGATGGTGGGCGCTGCCATCACATCGATGCTATTAAGCCTTTACGGTGATGTGCGCCGGAAGATGACGGAGGATTTTCGCTCCTACGGGGCAAACGTTGTCATCGCCCCCGCCTCTTCAGCCGCCGCGGGTGCTGATGAAAACAAGATGGTGGATGAATCCGCCCTCGCGCCGCTCACACAATTCGCGCGGGAAAATCCCCGCGCATCGTTCTCACCGGTCCTTTACGGGGTGATTCGAGTCTCCCCCGACCCCGCCAATCCACGTCTGCCGGAATTCACCAACGTGGTGGCGGCAGGGGCGGATTTCGGTGAACTGCGGCGCTTAAATCCAGGCTGGCGTGAAGAGGGTGACGCAATTTCCGCGGACTTGCCGCCGGGCGAGTGCGCCGTGGGATCGTCTTTGGCGGCCAGGCTGCATCTGCGGCAGGGGGACTCCCTTCAACTCCATCGCGTGGCCGATGGTGACGATGCGAGCACCGGACGATTCACCAGCTATCGCATCGCAACGGTTCTTGCCACCGGCGCTTCGGAAGATGACCAGGTATTTCTTCCTCTCGCCGCCTTGCAGAATTTCCTAGGCATGGAGGGCAAAGTTACGCTGGTGGAACTCAGCCTTCCCGGTGAAACGCGCGAGGTTGAAAGCACTGTAAAGCAGCTCGCGGCGTTGCTACCCGGCCTGGAGGTTCGCCCCATTCGGCAGATTGTTTACTCCGAAGGGAAAGTCCTGGGCACCATTCGCTGGCTCTTGCTATCCCTGACGGTGCTAATTCTGGTTATCATTGCTCTTTGCGTTATGGCCACGATGACGGCCATTGTGCTGGAGCGCCGCAAGGACATTGGCGTGATGAAGGCGCTGGGTGCGGCCGACGCTCTGCTGATGCGCCTCTTCATGACGGAAGGCGCAGGCCTGGGCCTGGTGGGCGGCATCCTTGGATATGCCGTGGGCGCCTTGCTGGCCCGCAGCGTGGCCGCTCGACTGTTTGGGGTAACGCTTAACTTGAATCTGTGGACGCTGCCCGTGGTTTGCGGCCTCACCATCGCGCTGGCCATCATCTCGGCGCAAGTGCCTGTGCGCTTCGTGCGGGCGATTCAACCCACGGTGGTATTGAAGGGCGAATAAATAAGCGGCATCGGGTGCGGACAGGATTCCCACGCCGCAGCGGGTGAGACCCCGATTGATCGGGGCAGGCTGCGCGCGGTACTTTCGATTGGAAGCGAGAAGAGACTTGTCATTCATTGAAGTTGAGGGATTGACCAAAACTTACAGCACGACACTCAATGCCCTTCACCACGTTTCCTTCGCGGTGGAGAAGGGCGAGTGGATCGCGGTGATGGGCCCGTCCGGTTCCGGCAAGAGCACGCTGATGAACATCCTCGGCGGCCTCGATACGCCCACCTCCGGCCGCGTGACTCTGGATGGGCTGGACATCTCCGGGCTCTCTGCGAGTGAACTGGCACGCTTTCGTGCGGAAAAGATCGGTTTCGTCTTTCAGCAATTCCACCTGGTTCCCTATTTGACCGCGATCGAAAATGTTATGCTGGCGCAATACTTTCATAGCCTTTCCGATGAGCGCGAGGCCGCGGAAGCACTGGCACGCGTGGGCCTGGGCGACCGCCTGCGGCATCTGCCCTCACAGCTTTCCGGCGGCGAACAGCAGCGCGTCTGCGTGGCTCGGGCGCTTATCAACCAGCCCAATGTGATCCTTGCCGATGAGCCCACCGGCAATCTGGATGAAGTGAACGAAGCCCTGGTGATGGGCCTGCTGACGGAGTTGCATCGCGAAGGCCACACCATTGTGGTGGTCACGCATGACCCGGAAATTGGCCGCATGGCCGAGCGCCGCATCGAACTGCATCATGGCCGCCTCACCGAGGTTTCCGCTTCGCCTTCGCACGAAGAAGAGTTGATCGATAACCTGTTGAAGGCTGTGTGGCACGCGCAGGAAGACACGGGCCGAAGCGTAATGGAACCTGATGCCCTGCCTGAGTTCGCACCCAATCGCGCCACATTTTTGCTGATGGCACAGGAGGGGTTGGTCCAACTTGATACCGGGGCCATCGCCTTTGCCCCGCGCGGTGAAGCTCGCGCCCGCCATGTGATGCGGCGGCATCGGCTGTCGGAGCGGCTGTTCTTTGAAACCTTCGGAATCGGCAAGGATGTGGTGGACGACCACGCCGCCCGAATCGAACACTCGCTCAGCCCGGAAGTAACGGAAAAGATCTGCGCCTTCCTTCATCATCCGCAGACGTGCCCCCACGGCTCACCCATTCCGCGCGGTGAGTGCTGTCCGAAAAGATAAGTGTCAGAAAAGATAGGTGTCAGGTATCAAGTGTCAGGTGGCTTGGATTCGGAATCCGGAATTCCGAATCCGGAATCCTGAATACCAGCCGCCCGAATCAGATGCCAGGAAAAAGCTCACTCGCCAAACCTCATCCCTATGCTTGCAGTATGGCTGCGGTAATAGGTAAAAGCGAACCCGCCGCGCGATGAATTCGCCCAACCGACGCCTGTACAACCCAGCATGAAACTCCCACATCCAATGCGGTGAACGCGAGCGAAAATCCAACGCGGGCCGCATGAACAGCGGGCCTGCGAGCAGGGGGTTGTTGTGTCACAATCCAAGCCGGACGTGCGTCCGGAGTCGCACGGAATCCCCAATGGAGAGCCTCGCGTTCCCCAATCTTTTGAACTAACCCTGCTTGAGCTGCCCACGCTGCCGGTCTCGCTGATCAGGCAGACAAGAAACCTGCTTCAAGACCGGCGGGAGCCACCCAAAGGCCACTGTCAGCCGCAAGAACATCTTCCAGTTTCGGATCAACGCGTGTGGTTTCTCGACCTTCCATCACAAATACAGGCTTTCCTGTCGATGCCAAAGGCTGCCCCGGCAAGGTTCGGCTCGAAAGCAGGCAACGCGCGGGACCTGTGGCAGGACTATAAGCAGAACCCCTATTCATGGGCGAATTCACTGCTCATCCACCTCTTTGTGCTTACGGCGATGCTGCTTCCGTTTGCGATCCGGCAGCTCAGCAATCCGACGCCGCTTCCCAAGCACTTTATCGACATTACTCCGCTCGTGCTAACTCTTCCGCAGCTCCATGGCAACGCTGCTGAAACCCACGGAGGCGGTGGCGGCGGTGATCGTTCTCCTCTTCCCGCTTCGCGTGGGGCGCTTCCCACCTTTACACGGATGCAATTCACTCCGCCCAAGGTCACAATTCCAAAAGTCACGCCGTTATTGCCGATGCCTGCGACGCTGCTGGGCCCGCCGGAATTGAAACTTCCGGCCATGAAGCTCGACATGCCGTTTGGCGATCCTCTCGCCCAGGCGGGGCCTCCATCGCAGGGACCCGGCTCCGGCGGAGGGATTGGTCCCGGCAATGGCACCGGCATTGGGCCGGGCGATGGAGGTGGTTACGGCCCGGGCTCCGTTGCAGGGTGCTGCGGAGGCGCCTTCAGCGTAGGCAATGGCGTCAGCGCGCCCATTCCCATCTTTTCCCCGGAACCGGCGTATTCGGAAGAAGCGCGCAAGGCCAAATTCGGGGGAATCGTAGCCTTATGGATCGTCGTAGATGCCCAAGGGATCGTCCGTGACATCAAGATCGCCAAACAACTTGGCATGGGGCTGGATGAGGAAGCCGTCAAGACCGTTGGCACGTGGAAATTCAAGCCAGCGATGCGCCAGGGGGCGGCCGTACCGGTGCGAGTGCAGGTGGAAGTGAGCTTCCGGCTGTTCTGAAATTAATTGGAGGGGGAAGTTTGCGCCGGTGCGATTTCCGTATATTCAAGGGTGAGCCGAGCTTTGCACGCCGCGCAAGCGTACTGAGCCGGTGGACCCACTTCGCTGATGGCAAAAACCATGGGTTCATGGCACCGAGCGCAGGGGGCCGTGGGCGCGTCCGCCTCCGGTTCGGGAGGGACTTCAAACTTCTCCGTGACTTCCCCCACCCGCGTGGTATCAAGCTCAAAGGTGGTATAGCAGGCATTGCAAACGTGGTTGTAACAGCACTCAGGTTTGCAGGAATAGAACACATCGCCCGAACCACATTGCGGGCAGACCACCGAGATAGGAACGAGCTTCATGGAATCTCCAAGGGCAGGTTACAGGGCACAGGGGACAGGTTACAGGAAGTATGCATTCCATCCAACTATAACCGGTGCGCTTATCATTGTGTCCTAAAACCTGTCACCTGTAACCTATCCTTTGTAACCTGTCCCCTGTAACCTAACTGCTCTTTCCTCTTGCCAGCCGCTTCCAGAAGCTTGAGAATAGCGCGGAGATGAGTTCATTACGTACTTACTGGATTTTTTCCCGGCCCTTCACGCTGGTTCCACCCATGACGGGGATATTCTCCGGCTTTCTGCTGGGATACGGAGCCACGCACACGGCAATTCATCCGGTTCAAATCACGCTGGCGGTTCTTGCGGCGGGAGTTCTGAACGCCGCTTCCAACGCACTCAACCAGATCTGTGATCTCACCAATGACCGCATCAACAAGCCGCACCGCCCGCTCCCCTCGGGGGCGCTATCGATGCGCCAGGCGTGGATTTTCACCGTGGCCACTTACATTTTGGCCCTGGCCATGGTGGCGGTCGTCAACGTGCAAACCTTCGTCATTTATCTGATCGCGGCCGTCGCAACAGTGGCTTACTCCGCGCCTCCAATTCGCTTAAAGAGTCATCCCGTGGGGTCAAACCTGATCATTGCGCTGATTCGCGGCTGGCTTCTCAAGGTGGCGGGATGGGCCGCGGTGGCAACGGTTCTCACTTCCATTGAACCCTGGTACATCGGGTCCATCTATTTTGTCTTTTTGCTGGGAGCGGCCACCACCAAGGATTTTGCCGATATCGAAGGCGACCGCGCCGCGGGATGCATCACATTGCCGGTGAAATACGGAGCCGTCATGAGCGCGCGCATCATCACGCCATCGTTCATTCTGCCGTGGCTGATGCTGCCGCTCGGCCTTGCGCTCCATATCCTAAGTGGCGATCGGACGGCCATCCTCGCCTTGAGCGCCTTCATGCTGGTGTGGGGAATTTACGTCGCCTATTTGATTAACAAGGATCCGCACAGCCTGGTGACCGAAGGCGAAAATCATCCCTCCTGGCGGCACATGTACCTGATGATGATGGTTGGTCATCTGGGTCTGGCTGGAGCGTACTTGATTCGCAATCCGGGAATGGGAATTCGATAAGTTGAACAGATCGGACGGTGGGGTGATCCGGCGAGCAGGCAACTGTACGAAGATTTTGTTCGCTGCTCGCCAATCACCCGATCGCCCGATCATCCGATGATCCGATGCTTCTCTTGACTGGCGCCACTGGTTACCTTGGTTCTGGAATCGCTCGCGAACTCATTGCGCGGCGGCGGCCCTTTCGGGTTCTTGTGAGGGACGCGGACCGCTTGGGATTTGACGCGGCGCGGTGCCACTGCGAAGTGACGCAGGGCGACTTGCGCGATGGCGATGCTCTTCGCCGCGCTCTCAAGGGTATGGACGAAGTGATTCACACCGCGGCGTTGGTGAAAATTTGGGTGCGCGACCGGAGCGAATTCCGCCGCATCAATCTGAATGGATTGCAGAACCTGCTGCAAGTCGCGGAGCAGGCGGGTGTGAAGCGGGTCGTTTACACATCGTCATTCCTGGCTCTCGGCCCCTCAGCTGATGTGAATGCGAACGAATCACTTCACAATCCAGGCCCCTATTCCGACGCCTATGAGGAATCCAAAGCGCTCGCCCTTCAGTGGCTGCGCGGCAAAGAGGGGCGCAGGTTTCCGGTGATTGCGATGTTTCCGGGGGTAATCTACGGCCCCGGACGCCAGACCGAAGGCAATCTGGTGGGCGGAATGATCGACCAGTACCTTGCGGGAAACTTTCCGGGATTGCTCGGCGACGGAGAGCAGCGGTGGAGTTTTTCCTTCATTGATGACGTCGTCAAGGCCCATCTGACCGCGCTTGAAATTGGCAAACCAGGAAAAGAGTATATTCTGGGCGGCGACAATCGCTCTCTCAACACCTTCTTCCGCATCCTTGCAGATTTCACTCATGTGCGGAGGCGGGTTCGCCATCTGCCATTCGCTTTGGGGAAGTTTATCGGAGCAACAGAAGTGCTGATGGCTCGGGCGTTTGGCTTCCACCCTCAGATCACGCCAGGTGTTGTTGAGATTTTCAAACACGATTGGGTCTATTCCAGCGCGAAGGCAATTCAAGATTTGGACTACTGGGTGGCCCCGCTGGAGGAGGGCCTGCTGAAGACGCTGGGCGAGAGAGTTCCGCCCGCCATCCCGCGCTGAAACAAGTTCACCACTTGCGCAAACAACCGATTGGGTTAAAGTAGTCGATTACGGTTCACCATGCTTGAAATTCCCACATCGCTGGAAGTGCCGCGCACGCCGGTCCTCTCTACTCGCAAGATCGTGCATATCTCCATGTTGATGTTCGCGTTCCTCCTGCCATACCTCACGTGGAGGCAAGCCGCGGGGTGCGCCCTTCTGGCACTGCTCTTCAACGTGCTGGTTCTGCCCCGCATCGGCGCGGATTTGCGCAAGAGTCCCACGGGTGCTGGCAGCTCAGGCGTATGGACCGGTATTGTCATCTATCCCGTCTCCGTCCTCGCCCTGATTCTCATTTATCGGCACGACCTCTACATCGTTGGCGCCATCTGGGCCATCCTGGCATTGGGCGATGGCACAGCGGGCGTTGCCGGGAGTGCGATTCGAGGTCCGGCGCTGCCCTGGAATCGCGACAAGACTTGGTCCGGTTTTCTGGGATTTATCGTGGCCGCCACTGCCGGCGCATACGTTTTGACGCGTTGGGTCGGCCCCGGAATCGACCCCGACGTTGCCCTGCGGATTTGCGCTGCAACTGCAATGGTGGGCGCGATCGTTGAATCCCTGCCAATTCGTCTGGATGACAATGCAACGGTTCCCTTGATATCCGGCGCCTTCATGTATTGCCTCTACTTCGTGCAGCGCAGTGCGCTGGATAGCAACCTGCCCTATCTTGACAGGCGCATTGTGGTGGCTGCGGCCATCAATCTCGCGCTGGCCATCCTGGCCCTCAGCTTGAAAATGGTGAACCGCTCCGGCGCGGTTTGCGGATTCCTTTTAGGCGTGGCGGTCTATCTGGGCTGGGGTTACAAAAGCTTCCTGATGATGTTCACCTTCTTCGCTATTGGATCCATCGCTACGCGGCTTGGGTATGCGCGTAAAGCGGCACGAGGCGTGGCGGAGAAACGGGGCGGCGCACGGAGCTGGCGCGAGGCCGTGGCGAATACACTTGCGGGCGCATTCTTTTCCCTTTTGATCATCACCACCCACCACGAAGGTGCGTTTCTCATTGCGTTGGTCGCGGCGTTTGCGGAAGCCGCGGGTGACACGGTATCCAGCGAAATCGGCCAGTGGCTTTCCCGCCAAGCCTACCTGATCACAACTTTCAAACCAGTGCCTGCGGGCGAAAACGGAGGCGTCTCCCTGGGAGGCAGCATCGCGGGAATTCTCTCCTCGTCACTCGTGGTCGCGCTGGCCTTCGCCCTGGGGTTGTGTGGCAAGGGCGGCGCGGGCATTGCGCTTCTGGCAGCGGTGGCTGGAAACGCAATGGACAGCCTGCTGGGCGCCACCATCGAACGGCGCGGCCTGGTGAGCAACGGCATCGTCAATTTTGCCGGCACCAGCTTTGCCGGAATGCTGGCGCTTGCAATCGCTCTTCGCATCGGCTTCTAACCTGCCCAGAATCCCGTTTACAATTTTCCGGCTCAACCGCTAGAATGAATTGAAAGCTTGTGCACCCACTGGGCACGCTCTTTCAAACAATTCATGAGCGAGATTCTGGCTATCTATCCCGGATCTTTCGATCCGATCACGAACGGGCACCTCGATTTGATCGAGCGGGGGAGCCAGATTTTCAACCGGCTCATTGTTGCAGTGCTGACGAACCTGGAAAAGAACCCGCTGTTTACCGTTCCCGAGCGGGTGGAAATGCTGCAGGAAGCCACCCGCGGAATCTCCAATGTTTCGGTGGATACCTTCAGCGGATTACTGGTGGATTACGCTCGGCAAAAACAGGCAAAAGCGCTTTTGCGCGGCATTCGGGCTTTTACTGATTACGAGTATGAACTGCAGATGGCGCTCATGAATCGCAAGCTGGCGCCCGATTTGGAAACGGTTTTTCTGATGCCGGCCCTCTCCTACACGTATGTCAGCTCGCGACTGGTGCGTGAGGTCTTCCAGTTGGGTGGTTCCGTCAGCGGATTGGTGCCGGATTGGGTGGAAGAACGGTTGCACCGTAAGGTCTTTCAGGGCGAACAACCGAAATGAGAAGCTAAACGCGAGAAGTTGAGAAGGCCTGGAGGGAAGAACGAACTTCCTCACTTCTGACTTCCAGCTTGTAACATCTATTTTCTAAAGAGTGAATAATGGAATTTTCTGAACGGATTTCGAGGATTTCGGTCTCATCCACCGCCGCAGTGGTACAGAAGGCGGACAAGCTGCGTGCCTCCGGCGTGAAGCTTGTTGACTTCGGCGCGGGCGAGCCCGATTTCCCCACACCCGACCACATTAAGCAGGCCGCCGTCCGCGCCCTGGAAGAGAACTTTACCAAGTACACGCCCACGGGCGGAACGCGGGAGCTTCGTGAAGCCCTGGTGGAACGCCACGCCAAGGATTTCGGTTCCAACTACACGGTGGAGGAAGGCCTCGTGACGCCGGGCGGCAAGCAAGCCATTTTTGAAGCCGTCATGGCCACCATCAATCCGGGCGATGAGGTGATCCTGCCCGTTCCCTACTGGGTATCCTTCCTCGACATCATCAATTATGCAGGCGGCAAGGCAGTGTTCCTTGAAACCGGTGAGGCTGAGGGCTTTGCCGTACGCGCTGACGCCATGGAAAAGCTCATTACTCCTCGAACGCGGATGATCGTCATCAATTCGCCCAACAATCCCACGGGGGCGGCTCTTCCATGCGAGGAGATGGAAAAGCTCCTGGCGTTGGCGGCGCGGCACAACGTGTTGTTGCTGTCAGACGAGTGTTATTCCTATTTCGTATACGATGACCCGCCGTTTTCACTGGGCAGCACCAAGGATCGGGACCACTTGCTGATCGTCGGTTCGCTTTCCAAGACCTATGCCATGACTGGATGGCGCGTGGGCTTTGCCTTGGGCAACGCCAAGCTTCTTGCCAACATGCTGAAGCTGCAGAGCCACTCGACCTCCAATCCCACATCAATCGCCCAGAAGGCAGCGGTGGAAGCGCTGCGCGCCCCTCAGGATTCCGTTCGCGCCATGCTGGCCGAGTATCGCCGCCGCCGCGACCGCGTGGTACAAGGCCTGCGCGCCATTCCACACGTCACCTGCACTATGCCGCAAGGCGCTTTTTACGCCTATCCCAACATCTCGGCTTATCTCACCCGCGACGGCCTGGCCGACACAACGGTGCTGGCGGAGAGACTTCTGGACGAAGCCCACGTGGCGGTCGTCCCCGGCCCGGCATTCGGCACGCAGCAGCACGTTCGACTTTCGTACGCAACTTCCCTCGAACACATTGATGAGGGATTAAGGCGGATGACGGCATTCTTCGCCAAATTCTAAAATCGAGTGACGAGTGGCAAGTGACCAGCAAATTAAACATCAACGATGTCACCGGTAAGACAAGCCCAGGCTCGACGCTGTGGCTGAAGTTCCTGCTTTCCACTTGTCACTCATCACTCATCACTGCCGCTTAACATAACTATGTCCACCTTTAACGGCCCTGTTCAACTCTCGAACATCTATAAACCCAAAATATGGGGGCGGCGTAATTTGGAGCCGCTCTTTGAAATGCCCGGCCCCAAGAACGCCGACGGCGATCCGCTGGCCGAAGAGCGCATTGGCGAAGTGTGGGTAACGGATGACACTTCCCGCTTCCTCAACGGTCCGGCCGCGGGAATGACGCTGGCCGAAGCTTCCGAAAAATACGGAACCGAGCTGCACGGAACGTCGTGGCCCGGCCGGCGGTTTCCCCTTCTCGCCAAATATATTTTCACCAGCGATTGGCTTTCCGTGCAGGTGCATCCTGATGATGCGTACGCCACCGCCCATGATGACAGCCTGGGCAAATGCGAAATGTGGTATTTCGTCCAGTCGGATGCCGATGCCGCCATCCTTCTCGGGCTGAAGCCTGGCGTGACCAAGGAACAACTCCTTCCGGCATTCAAGGGGGGAAATTCTCGAGACATTCTCCACACCTTCCGACCGGAGCCGGAGGAAGCCGCATATCTGGCGCCTGGAATCGTTCACGCCCTCGGACCGGGGCTGGTGGTCTTTGAGGTTGAAGAGAATTCCGATATCACCTATCGGCTGGATGATTTCAACCGTCCAGGGCTCGACGGCAAACCACGCGCGCTGCATCTGGAAAAAGGGCTTGACGTGATTCGCCCCGAATTACCGCCCTTGCGCGACCTGCCCCGGCTGGAATTCAAGGAGAAGTACGGCTCGCGCCGGTTTGTTGTGGCCAGCCGCTACTTCGCCCTGGAAGAATTAACCCTGCGCCAAACGGCGACGTTCCAAAGCGCGCCTGACCGCGTTCAGGTCCTTTCCATTCTGGAAGGTGAAGGTCGCATTGAAAATGAGGCCGGCTGGTTGGGTTACAACCCCGGTGAAACCTGGTTGATTCCCCCGGCTTCCGGCCTTTACCGCATCGTTCCAGCGATTGACACCAAGTTCCTGAAGTTTTATGTTCCCGACATTGAGAAAGACTTTGTCGAACCCTTGAAGCAGCGGAGAGTTCCCACGGATAAAATCCGCCAGATTGTATTTGAGTAAACCTTCATGGCAAGCAAATCAGTATTCGCCCACGCATTCGCCGTTGTAATGGCCGGCGGCAGCGGAACGCGCTTCTGGCCCCTCAGTCGCCGCAAGCACCCCAAACAGTTGCTAGAGCTCTTTGGCCACGGAACGCTTCTGGAACAGACGGTGGAGCGGCTTCTTCCGCTCATTCCCGCCGAGCGCATTTACATCTACACCAATGAAACCGTTTTGAGCGAAGTCCGGCGCCGCTTGCCGCAGATTCCGCGCGCTCAGATTGTGGCGGAACCTGCCTCACGCAACACCGCTCCCACCCTGGGCGTGGCCGCGCATGAGATCTGCCGGCGGGACCCACAGGGCTTAATGGTGGTGCTACCCGCGGACCATATCATCGCCAAACCGGCGGAGTTTCTTCGCGTGCTGCGGGCCGGCATTGAAGTCGCGAATAAGGAAGACAGCACGGTGGTGATTGGGCTCAAGCCCACGCGACCCGACACCGGGTTTGGATATGTGCGCATCGGCAGCGGCGAAACGAGTGTTGGCGGGCAGAAGATCCACCGCGTGGAGATGTTCACGGAAAAGCCGCCCCTGGCCCTTGCCCGCAAATATGTTGCTTCCGAGCGTTACCTCTGGAACGGCGGCATGTTCATCTGGCGGGCTTCCACCCTGCTGGAGAACTTCGCCAAGCATCAACCCAAAATGGCGGATCAACTGGCCACCTTGGCCGCGGCCGGCGGTCCCCGCTCACCCAAAAACTTCCGCCGCCTCTTTCCCCAATTCGAGAAGATCTCCATCGACTTCGCCATCATGGAAAAGATCTCGGATATCCACGCCGTCTCCGCCGATATTGGCTGGAACGATGTGGGCAGTTGGGCCGTGGTTTACGACCTGACCGCAAAGGACAGTGACGCCAACGTCCGCCCCGCGCACAGCCTCTCGCTGGATTCACATGGAAATATGGTTGTGTCGAAGAAGAAGTTCGTGGTGACCGTGGGAGTCCAGGACCTTGTGATCGTGGAGACGGATGACGCGCTGCTGATCTGCCCGCGCGACCGCTCCCAGGATGTGGGCAAAGCGGTGCAGGCGCTGGAAAAAGCGGGGCGGAAAGAACTGCTCTAAAGGGTAAAGCGTGCAGGGTGAAGGAGAGGATAAGGGGTAAAGAGTGAAGGATAAAGGGTAAAATAAAATCCTCACATCGAGCGGCTGTTGAATTAACTTATTAAGGTTTCATAAAGCAGACGAAGGCACCAGGAACCCAACCCCATTTATGATTCCCAGCCTTCAACCATTTAGGCCCAATCTTACACCGTTACTCAATTACCTTTTATCCCTCTCTCTTTAGCCTTCACCCTTTACCTTTACCCTTTGGCGGTCACCCTTCATCATTCATCCTTCAGCCTTCAGCATTTACCCTTCACCCTTTAACCTTCCCTTTGCTCTTTACCCTTCACTCTTTATCCTTTACCTTTGTAGCCATGGACAAGATAAAATTCGGAACCGATGGATGGCGCGGCGTTATTGCCGACGATTTTACTTTCGCGAATGTGCGGCGGGTGGCGGCAGCCATCGCTTCCTACGTCCGCGAGGAGAGTGAGCCGAAGCGTGGCCTGATTGTCGGCTATGACATGCGATTCCTTTCCGCGGGGTTTGCCCAGGCGGCTGCTGAGGTCCTCGCCTCAGCCGGAATCCCCGTTTGGCTGGCGAATGCCGGCACTCCCACGCCCGCGGTAAGTTACGCGGTGGTGGAGCGCAAGGCCGCGGGAGCGGTGATGATCACTGCCAGCCACAATCCCTACCGCTGGAATGGCATCAAGTTCAAAGCGCCTTATGGCGGCTCGGCGGAACCGGCGATTATCCATCGCATTGAAACTCATCTGCACCGGCTTGATCGTGCCCGCACCCGGCCGCGCAAACCCAAGCCTGCCACGGTGGAGCGCGTTGACCTTACCACTCCCTATCTCGAGCGGCTCAAGCAACTGGTGCGTCTTGACCAGATCTGCGCCTCCGGGCAGAAATTCGTGATCGATCCCATGTATGGCGCGGGCAGCGGCTGCATCGCGCGCTTGTTCAGCGAAGCGGGCATTCCCTTCCAGGAGATTCACTCGGAGCACAATCCGCTCTTTCCCGGCTTGAATCCGGAACCCATTGAACCGCACGTGGAGGGCCTCCGCCAGGCCGTAACCGAAGGCGCCTTCGATGCCGGATTTGCCACTGACGGCGATGCCGATCGCATTGGCGCCATGGACCGCACCGGCGAATTCATCGATTCCCACAAGATCTTTTGCATCTTGCTGAAGCACCTGGTGGAGGACCTGGGATTGCGCGGCGACGTGGTGAAGACCTTCTCCACCACGCAGATGATTGACAAGATGGCGCGCAAATATCAACTGCCCGTGCATCTGACTCCCATCGGCTTCAAATACGTCTGCGAGCTGATGCTGAGCCACGATATTTTGATTGGCGGCGAAGAGAGCGGCGGCATCGGAATCAAAGGGCACCTGCCGGAACGCGACGGCATTTTGAACTCGCTTCTTCTGGCCGAAGTGATGGCGCAAAAGAAGAAGACCCTGGGCGAACTGGTGGAGGATTTAAGCCTCGAATTCGGGCCGCACCACTATGGCCGCATCGATCTGGAGGTGGAACTGGCGCGGGCGCAGGCGCTGGTGAAGCAGGTTGCCCAGAAGAAATTCAGAAAGGTGGCCGGGCTTAAAGTGACCAGCGTTCAGGACCTGGATGGCGCCAAGATGCTGTTCGGCGACTCCGCCTGGCTGCTCGTTCGCGCCTCAGGAACGGAAAACCTGCTGCGCCTCTATTCCGAAGCCCCCACGCGCGAACTGGTCAAAACGCTGCTGGCGGAGATGGCGCGCATTGCGAAGGCTCTGTAGCGATCACACCCTCGTTAAGTTTTCGAATGCCGGCAAACCCGCTCTCGGCCTCCAGCTTACCCTTGGACTGTTTCTTCACAATATGTAGTTGAAATCATATTACTTTGAGACCATACTCTTGCCATGGCGATCATGCTAAACGACAAGATGAAGGGCCTCAGCTCCGCTCGGAGGAAGAAGGTCGAAGCCCGCACTTCTGAACTCGTGAAGGAGCAGATGACTTTGCAGGAACTCCGGCGAGCCCGCAAGCTGACGCAGGTAAGTGTGGCCAGGGAACTCGGCATCACGCAGGATAGCGTGTCGCGACTCGAACAACGCAGCGATCTGCTGCTTTCCACCCTGCGAAAAGCCGTGGAAGCGATGGGCGGCAATCTCTCCCTGGTCGCGGAGTTCCCTGACCGGGAGCCGGTCGTCCTTTCCGGGATCGCCGAAATTGAGCCGCAGCCGCGCCATCCCCGCCGCCGATATGCCAACGCATGAAAAACGCAGGATGAACTTCCATCGCGGGTCAAGGGTTCCGTCTCTCCCCTGACTCGAAAAGAAAAGACTCACCACAGAGGCACAGGGCTCAGGGAGACAAAACACAGAGAAAAGGCGGGTGGCGCCAGTTGTTCAAAGATTGTGAATCTCATCCCTCAAGTCTTCTCTGTGTCCGACCTCTGTGAGCCTCTGTGCCTCTGTGGTGAAGTACTTCCAAGTTGATTCCACCACCCCTCGCAAAATCACTTCACTGCCCCCGCATTCTGTTAAAATCCGTGGCGCGTCCGAAGTCAGGAGACCTTATGGGAAATCAAGCATCAATCGCCAACCCGGGAGCTGCGGATTACCGGGCCCTGCCGCTCAGCACCATGGAAGATATCGTTGCCCGCTTTAAGGAGCGCGTGGAAGCCGCGCAACTGGCAAGCCCGCCCAACAAGGAAGAAGTCAGGAAGGCCCTGCATCGGGAGGGTGCCGCGCGCTGCCCCGTGCGGATGAATCGCCTCACCACGGACGTGATTGTGCGCCACGGCGACGGGCTGGCGGATCTTCTCTGCCAGTTTCCCGATGATGTCATTCACGTGGCGCCGTACGATTTCACCATGGGTTATCAGACCCCTTCCCGCGCCAACCGCCTCAGTACCGTTGAGGCTTTAATGCTGGAGAGGGAATGGGTTGACGAGTGGGGAATCGGCTGGAAACACGCCGCGGACGGGGTGGGAGCCAATCCGCACCGCCATCCCATCAAGGATTGGTCGCAGCTTGACGAATATTTGCAGCATCAGCTTCCCGACGCCCATCAGCCCGGGCGCCTGGACGCCGCGCTGCCCACTCTGGCCAAACTCGCTTCCAGAAAATATTGCGTGGGCATCATCAATCTCACGCTCTTTGAACGGCTCTTCTCCCTGCGCGCCATGGATTATCTGTTGGAGGATTTTTACACGCATGAGGAGGAAGTAACGCGGTTGTGCGAAGCCCTCACCCAATACGCCATCGGCCTCGTTCAGGAGTGGGGAAAGACCGATGTTTCCGCCATCTTCCTCACCGACGATTGGGGCATGCAGGACACGCTGATGATCTCGCCCACGATGTGGAGGCGGCATTTCAAGGAGCTCTACCGCAGGATCTTCGCGGAGGTTCACCGCTGGGGTAAAGATGTTGTGTTCCACAGTTGCGGCAATGTTGCCTCCATCATTCCCGACTTGATTGAAGTGGGCGTGGACGTCATGGATCCGCTGCAACCGGGACCGCTGAATCTCGCCGAGATCTCCGCAAAGTATGGTGGAAAGGTGGCCTTCAGCGGCGGAATTGATGACCAGCGGCTGGAGGATTACACCCCGCAGGAAGTGAAGGAGATGGTGCGCAGAACGATCGACACGCTGGGCCGGCCGCACGGAAACGCCTACGTCATCGCCGCGGCTAATGCCATTCTCCCTTCCGTGCCGCTTGAGAATCTTGCCGCCATGATCCAGGCTTGCCATGAATAATGAAATGATGACGCAGGCCGCTGAACGCAACTCAGATTCGAGCCGGGTCAAAAGCTACCACCAGACCGGCCGTATCCTGGGTGTTGCCGGTTACGTTGTTGATTTTGTTCTCCTGCTCGTTCTGCTTTTTGCCGGATGGTCGGTGGCGCTGCGCACGCTGGCGTTCCACTACAGCCCGCGCCCCTGGCTCGCCCTGCTGATCTACCTGCTTCTCTTCGGCGCCATCACGCAGGTGGCGGGACTGCCATTCAGTTTTCTGGAGGGATTCTGGCTGGAACATCGCTACGGCCTCTCCAACCTGACGCTCGCCGGGTGGGTGAAGGATCAGTTGAAGGGCCTCGCCGTGGGAAGCGCGCTGGGGTTGCTGGCGGCGGAATTTCTCTATGCGGCGATGCGCAAATGGCCGGAGCATTGGTGGATCTTGTGCGCTGTGGCCTTCATGGGATTTTTCGTGCTGATGGCAAATCTTGCTCCGGTGCTGATCTTCCCCATCTTCTTTAAGTTCAAACCGCTGGAGAATCCCGCACTGGTGGAGCGCTTGCTGGTGCTCACGCGGCGCGCCAACACCGAGGTAAAAGGCGTCTTTGAATGGAAGCTGAGCGAAAAGAGCAACAAGGCCAACGCCGCACTGATGGGACTGGGCAACACGCGCCGGATTATCCTGTCGGACACGCTGCTGGCCAGGTTTCAGGATGAGGAAGTTGAAGCGGTTCTGGCGCATGAACTGGGCCACCACGTTCACCGCCATATTTTCCAGAGTATCGCCATTCAGGGCGTGGCCACGTTTGCGGGCTTTTATTTGATTCACCGCACGCTCGATTGGCTGAGCCCGCACTTTGGATTTCACGGCGCGGCGGATTTTGCCAACCTGCCGCTGCTTGCACTGGTCACCACGGTTCTCTCACTTCTGCTGCTGCCGGCCGTGAATTCCTACTCCCGCGCCATGGAGCGCCAGGCGGACACCTACGCCCTGCGCGCAATCTCCTCGCGTGAACCCTTCATCACCAGCATGGAAAAACTGGCGGAGTTAAACCTCGCCGAACGCCAGCCCAGCCCGTGGATTGAGTTCATCTTTCACAGCCACCCCTCCATCCAAAAACGCATCGCGTTTGCGCAGAAGTTTTCGGGGTAGCGCACGCTTTCGGCTCTTGCAGGGCTCGGCGCCAGGGCGGCGTCGCGGCGTGAAGCCATCATGCCACGGGCAGCCTGCCCCGATCCATCGGGGTCCCGCCCGTGACGGAGCGCCGGGCTTTAGCCCGGCATGCCGACCTCAAGGTCGGCGCTACAAGTTGCGTGATCTGTAGCGCACTGCACTAGCCCTACGACTCCTTTCTTGTCATCAAAGCGACTCAAGCTGTAGCGTCGATCTCCGATCGACGCCCGGCGGTCAGAGACCAGGGCTGTCCAAATTAACTTCCTCCATTCGCTTCACTCCGACGGGAATCATAATCGCTGCGCTCATTTTGGCCTCCCCGAAGGGGAGGAATGTCGGTAGCCATGGGTGAAACCCATGGAGCGGAAACAGGCAAAATCAGGCTACGACCCTAAAAGGATCGAATATTCGACCCCTTCGGGGTCGGGGGAAATGCTTGCGTCGGATTGGCGTCCCATGGGTTTCACCCATGGCTACCGACCTTGTTCCCCTTTGGGGAACAAGGATCACACACGCCAATTCAGGGGTAAACTTACCAAATTTAAACTCCGGCAAATTCTAATTTGGACAAACTTGGTCAGACCCCGCCGCTACAGGCGAACATGCTTGCAAAGCGCTATTCACTCCAGGGATTGATGAGAGGGATGGAGAGATCTTCAAAATGCGATGTGTTGCGGGTGGCAAGCGTCGCCTGATTTGCCAGCGCTATGCCTGCAATCATCGTGTCTCTCAAATCTCCAGGGCGGCCGGTCTTTTGGCGCATGGCCATAAGGTCGCCGGCGATTTGTGCCGCGGCCGTATCGAAGGGCGCAATCCGCCCGCCGATTTTGTCTGCCATGACCAGGTCGAAGGCACGTAATAACAAGGTGCGGCGCTTTCCCGCTGGCAACAACTGCAACCCGTAACGGATTTCGAGAATGGTTACCGATGTTATCCAAACGGATGTCCTGGGCTGTTGATCCAGCCAGGCGGCCACTTGTTTGTCAGGCTCCCGCATCATCAATGCGGAAAGCACATTGGTGTCAAGGATCGTCATCAGTCAAAGGAAGGTGGCTTGATTCCGTGTCCGCGAAGTTCAGGAATTTCAGCGTCCAATCCGACCTTCTTGAATAGAGACGCGATCTCGGTTCCCAGTCCGCGCGAGGGAACGAGTTCTTCTTTTGCGGCGTCACGCAGGATATCGCGCACCTCTTCCTCCATGCTCCGGCCATGTCGCTTGGCGCGACGCTGCAACCGCAACTTGATTCCGGCCTCCAGATTGCGAACCACTAATTGGGCCACAGTGCTTCCCTCCTGATATCACGATATCAAATTGACGGCTTCAAGGCAACTGCCGGCTGCCCTCCGCTCGCCGCCAGGACAATTGAATTCCGGCACGGGCACGTTCGTTTTAGCCGCGGCGATTAACTTCAAGCTGGCTCGTTGCATGAAAAGCTCAAGTCAATTTGTCATGACATTTTGCCTGGTGTAGTGCGTCACAGATAATGCAACATTCGATTTTCGGCGCGCGTGACGTAGTGCCGGGCTTTAAAGCCCGGCATGCCGACCTCAAGGTCGGCGCTACAAGTTGCGTTATCTTTGACGCACTACACCAGTTCATCCTCGCCAACAAACCCGCAGTTCAGACAAAAAGCCCGCAATAGTGTCGGAGAAGTGGCATGATGCTCCGTTCTTTGTGGTTTAGCCACAATGTTGCAGGGAGCCTTTTTCAGAAAGTGCGAATTCGCAAAAAAAATTTTCGCGGTGATTTGAACTTGGAAATCGGCCGCAATTCAGCGACCGCCAGTTCAAAGAGGGAAGTGGAAATTTTATTGACCGATACTACCGCTGCTGTTCCCAGGGCCGGCAAATGCGCTCGATGGTGTCGATCATGTTCTCCACCTGTTCGGGATCAGGTGGGCGGCCGGCGTGGACGGCGGCGTTGCGGATTCGCCAGGCTTTATCGAGCTGCGCTTTGTCTTCCAGCGAGATGTAATCGTCTTCCGCCAAACGGTTGAAGAGCATTTCAATGGCGCCACGGACGTTCAGGTTCATCCCACCGCAAAGCTCTCGCGCCGCGACGCGAAGCAGCCGCTCATACTCCTCCCCTGCAATCTTGCCCGCCAGCTTGGGTTCTTCTTCCACCAGAATTCGCGCCAGTTCCAGCGGACCGTAGTTGCGCAGAAAGGGCCGCAGCACCTGGGCCACGCGGCGTCGCTGAATCCAGATGTCAGCGTCGAACTCCGCGTGCGAGGTGGAGATTTCACTCGCATGCGTTTCCCCGGCCACGAGCTCGTGATAGGTCCACAGGGCGGTCTCCGTTTCGGCCACGGATTCCAGGCGGAAGTGTTCTTTCCACGCGCGCAGCTCCTCGCAATAGGCCAGGTAGAGGTCAATGGTGCGCGGCCGATGCACCTGGAGCAGATTCATGATGGGCGTGGAAAACACTCCATAGCGGTCGGGATGAACGAAGCGCAGCACCAGCGACACCATGCCGATGCTTTGAAGCACGGTGAGCGCGCGCCGAACCAGTTCCCGTGATTCGACGGGCGACGGCCCCAGCACCAGCCGCGCCTTTTTCAGAATCTGGTCCAGCTCCTTCTCATTAGGCTTGGGCCAGTAGCGTCCAAACGGCGTGGCTGTAGGATCAAAGATGTTCAACACATCCTTCGCTGCAAGCCACCGGTTGCCCGTGCAGAGCGGCTCAAACTTCTTCTCCAGCGCGCGAAAGGAGTACGTGCGCCCGAACTTCTGCTTGCACACCTCGGGGAACCGGTCGAGATAGAATCTTAGATCAAAACCAGCCATTGAAACCTCATCGTGAAGATACCACGAAATGATAAGATTGCGTCACCTCAGAAGGCAGGTGAGAGCATGTCAGAACCAATCATCATCTCGGCCAAGAACCTGGGCGCGGTGGCCATGCCCGGTTTCTGCCCACGCTGTTTCTGGCTCACGATGCACGCCGACGGAGTCCCCTACCAGATCTTCCCGGGCATCTTCAGTTCCATCGATTCCTATGGAAAGAAGCTGGTGCACGGCTGGTTCGATCGCCATCACAGCGCGCCTGGGTGGCTCGCCCCGCTCGGCAACGTCAAGGGGTACGTCAATCCGCCCCACTACAGCAAGTTCAGCATTCTCGACGCTGCGACCAACATCACTCTTCGCGGCACTCCGGACGGCATCCTGATGATGCAGGATGGATCGCACCTGATTGTGGACTATAAAACCGCCAAATACACTTCGCACCAGGATGAACTTTTCCCGATGTACGAGGTGCAATTGAACACCTATGCCGTGATCGGCGAACAGAAGGGGCTCTCACCGGTCTCGGGCTTGGCGCTGATCTACACCGAGCCGGTCACCGACGATGGCACGGCGAAAAAGGACAACTATCAGAGCAAATCCGGGTTTCTGATGGAATTCAGCGCTCACATCCGCCCGGTAGACCTGGCGCCAGACAAAATCCCCCCATTGCTGGCTAAGGTGCGGGAAATCTACGACTTAAAGCGCCCCCCCAAATCGGCCAAGGGTTGCAAAGACTGCGCCCTGCTCCAAGGGCTCATCGACCTTGCGAACGGATAATTGGACTCTCCTGCACCTGTGCTCTTAAGCCCAACATTGGACCGTTGGCCGAAAACGGCCACCAATCGGCTGAATTTAGGCAGGGTCGATAGATTAGCATTTTACCGAGTGGCCCGAAGGCCTCTCGTAAACCATTGTCCAACAAGAAGATAAACATTAGCGGCAATTTCGTGATTTGGCCCTGGTCTTGCCCTATAGAGGCCGGGCGCGGAATGGAACCAGGTTCAGAGGCGTCCGAAAGAGGTGGGCCATGAAAAGCAGATTCTTAGCGATCGCACTCGCAATCTTCTCCATAGGGGTATTTGTCACGGTTATTGGCCGTGCCCAGGATGGCCCTCCCGATCAGCCACAGGGTCCACCGCCCCAGGGACAGCAGCAGGCCCCGCCGGTCGTGGGACGTCTCAGCGTCATTCATGGCCAGGTTTCCACCATGCATGGTGATGGCACAACCTGGAGCGCAGCCACGGTAAACACGCCCATCGTGCTGGGTGACAAAGTTTCGACGGGGGACCGGTCACGGGCAGAGGTCCAACTCGACCCCGCCAACGTGGTTCGGTTCGACCAGCATACCGAAGGTCAGGTGGCGGACCTGCAACCCAACAAGATCAATATTCAATTGGCCTCCGGACTGGTGGATTACAGCGTTTTTCAGGGCACGCAAGCGGACGTTGAAGTTGATACCCCGAACATGGGCGTGCATCCGCTATCGCCGGGAATCTATCGCATCCAGGTTAATTCCGACAGCGAGACGTCCCTGATTGTGCGCCAGGGTGAGGCGGAAGTCCTGACCAACCAGGGCAGCACCAAGGTTGAGGCCGGCCAGGTCATCCAAATTCACGGCACCGACAACCCGGAATATAAAATTGACCAAACCTCGGGCGGGGACGATTTCGATCGCTGGTGCAGTGACCGTGACCGGCAGATCATGAACGTTCAAACCGCGCAACGCCAGCAGCCAGAGGAACCCATTCAGCCCGGACAATCGGCGCAGCCCGATGAGCCTCCCTATGTGGGGTCAAGTGACCTCGATGCCAACGGCCAATGGAGCGAAGTTCCTGACGAGGGCTGGTGCTGGACACCCCAGGTGGATGCTGGCTGGATTCCCTACTCTTACGGTCGTTGGGGTTATGAACCCTACTTTGGATGGACATGGATCTCCTTTGAACCTTGGGGATGGGCTCCTTACCACTATGGCACCTGGTTCAGCTATGGCGGACGTTGGCACTGGCGGCCGGGTGGGATCGGTGGCCGGCTGGGTGGTTATGGTGGCGGCTATGGTGGCGCGCACTTCCTGGCGCGGGGCTCAATCAATGGGCGCCCAGGCGGGAATTTGCCGGCCTACGCGGGTCGCTCCAACTATATGGGATCCGGGGGACGGATGGGGTTCGGCGGCAGCGTAAACACCTGGCATGGATTCACACGCGGGAATCAGGGTGTACGGGGAACAGGGTATGGATTTAACTCCGGTGGAGGATTCCAGGGCAGAAATGCCCCGTCAAGTTTTGGGCGTCAGAACAATTGGCAACGCTATGCCAGCCCCAGCCCTTACGGTGGTCAGTCCAGAAACTTTTCGGGCGGGGGATACGGCGGCGGGTCACGCCCACCCTTGGAACTGAACCGGCCCATCATGCGCCAGCGGGCACCAAGTAGCGGCTACTACGGTGGCAATTACGGAAGTGGCAGAAGCTACTCTTCGCCAGGTTACGGGTCCTATGGAAATGGCCGCAGCTACTCCGCGCCTTCTAGTGGGCGGTCAGCCCCCAGCGGCGGTGGAAGCCACGGCTACTCCGCCCCGCGCAGCAGCGGTGGCGGTGGGGGGGGCCATAGTTTCGGCGGTGGCGGAGGCCACAGTTCCGGTGGCGGTGGCGGCCACCATCGATAAGCTCTCGTTGTTTGTCTCACCTAAAACAGGGGCGGCGGCTGGCACCTCAACTCAACCAGCCACCGCCCCTGCCTTCCTTTTTGCCCCTTACATTTTGACTAATTCCACAGGCCGGTTTTGAGCACGGCCCATCTCCGTATTATTTGAGGCCAGAGGTTTGGTAGCTCCGAAGCCCACCGTGGTCAGCCGCGAAGGATCAACGCCCGCGCCCACCAGGTGAGCCTTAACTGAGTTGGCTCGCCGTTCGGAGAGTTGTCGGTGGGACCCCAAATTAATGCCCTTGAAGCCGCGGGCGACCCTGTGCGCTCACATTTGTGTCTGACAGGGTGTGGCTGTGCTAGAATTTAAGTGAGTTTATGCGACCAGGGCAAACGTCAATTTGGGGGGCTTCCAATAACTCTTGCTCTTCCCGAAATTTGGGGAAGAGCAACCATCTGAATGCCCGGGCGTTAGGCATGGGTTGCGGACGATCGATAACCTGCAGAATAGATGTTCGATATGGAATCAAATCTCCCACTGGAAGAACTAGCTCGCCTCAAGGCTCTGGACCGGTATTCGATTCTCGATACCATGGCCGAGCAGTCCTACGATGACATCACCAAACTGGCCGCATACATTGCCCAGGTGCCCATCGCGCTGATCAGCCTGGTGGACGACAAGAGGCAATGGTTCAAATCGAAAATCGGCCTGGCCGTATCCGAAACCCCGCGCGAAGTGGCCTTCTGCGCACACGCCATTCAAGATCCTGACCACGCACTGAATATCCCGGACGCGTTGGACGACGAGCGCTTTGCCTTTAATCCGCTGGTCACCGATAGCCCCAATATTCGCTTTTACTTTGGCACTCCGCTGGTTACCCAGGACCATTACGCTTTGGGAACCCTCTGTGTAATTGATCGCGTTTCGCGAAAACTCACTGATGACCAAAAAGAGGCATTGGCCGCCCTGGCGCGCCAGGCCATGTCATTGATTGAAATGCGAAAGATTGCGGACGATTTGCAACGAGCACAATCCAACCAAGAAAAATACCTGGCGCAGCTTGAGCTTTACCAGCAACAGCTTGAACTCGACAATGTGAGACTAAAAGATGAAAGCATGTCTGACAAGCTCACGGGAATTGGAAATCGGGCGGCCTTTGACAAGCGTCTCACCGTGGAAGTCTACCGGGCAAAACGCTATCGGGCGCCATTGTCATTGCTCATGATCGATGTGGATAGGTTCAAGGATTTCAACGATGCCTACGGTCACCAGGCTGGCGACGCCGTTCTGCAAAAGGTAGCTGCAACCCTGAGCGGAGTCCGCCCATCTGATTTCGTCGCCCGTTATGGCGGCGAAGAATTTGCCATCATCCTCCCCACAACTTCCGCAGAGGAAGCCTGCAACCTGGCGGAACGGATAAGAACCCTGGTATCCAAGACGGTGTCCTCTCATCGCCAGGTCACGGTAAGCATCGGTGTCAGCACTCTTACGCCCGAAACTTCCGAAAGCGATTTGCTGATCGCCGCTGCGGACAAGTCGCTTTACGCTGCCAAGCGGCAGGGACGAAATCAGGTGGTTTGCCCTGAAACTGTTTCAAACTGACCAGAATGCCGCGGGTGGCTGCTCCCCTCATGCGAAGATAAGAGCAGGTAGACTGCTCCCACTCCCTTTAGCTTTATCCCCCGAACCAACATTCCGCCGCGTAGCCTTCATGAAGGTGGAGTAGAATAGAAACCATGGCACCTCGACTCAAGATTCTTGCTGAAACCACTGCTCCGTTGGACGAACTTGCGCAAATTATCCGCGCTGAACACGGCGATCCTTTCCACATTCTGGGAATCCACGTCGTCGAATGGCACGGCAAACCCGCGGTGGCGATTCGCGCTTTCCTGCCCCGCACCAAAAACGCCTGGGTAGTTCGCGGTCCAGGTTCGGACGACTTGGTGCCAATGCAGCGCATCCATGCCGATGGCTTTTTTGAAGTGGTGTTTCCCGGCCAGCAGGAACTTTTCCCCTATCGCCTGCGCACGGATTATGCCGGGCACTATGATTTCGAGGATCCTTATCGCTTCCCTCCTGTCCTTACAGACTTTGATCTACACCTGCTGGCAGAGGGCACTCACTACAAAACCTACGAGAAGTTGGGGGCACACGTAACTGAAATCGCCGGAGTTCGTGGCGTGTCATTTGCGGTATGGGCCCCGAACGCCAAGCGCGTCAGCGTGGTGGGCAATTTCAACCAATGGGATGGACGGCAGCATCCCTTGCGCGTGCGTGGAAGCACAGGAGTTTGGGAACTTTTCATCCCCGGCATGCCCGAAGGCGAGATCTATAAATTTGAGGTCAAGAGCCGGAACAAGAATTACCTGGCACTCAAGACCGACCCTTATGGCTTCTATGCGGAGCAGCGGCCCAAGACTGCTTCCATTGTCTACAACCTCGACCGCTACCAGTGGAACGATCAGAAGTGGATGTCCGAGCGCCAGCAGCGCCAGGGATTCCGCAGCCCCCTCTCGATTTATGAAGTTCACCTCGGGTCCTGGCGGCGCTCCGGGGAAACGGGGCGCACCGTCCTGAACTATCGCGAAATCGCCGTGCAACTGGCTGATTACGTTGAGAAGATGGGCTTTACCCACGTGGAATTGCTCCCGGTCATGGAGCATCCTCTGGATGAATCCTGGGGCTACCAGACGACTGGCTACTTCGCGCCCACCAGCCGGTTTGGAACGCCCGAAGACTTCATGTATTTCGTTGACTACCTGCACCAGCGCGGAATCGGAGTGATTCTGGACTGGGTCCCGGCACACTTTCCCTCCGACGCCCACGGCTTGGCGTTCTTTGATGGCACGCACCTGTACGAGCATGAGGATCCTCGCCTGCGCGAACATCCGGACTGGGGCACGCGCATCTTCAATTACGGCCGCGTTGAAGTTCGAAGCTTCCTTTGGGCCAGTGCCCTGTTCTGGCTGGAAAAATATCACCTGGATGGGCTGCGCGTGGATGCAGTGGCCTCCATGCTCTACCTTGACTACTCGCGCAAAGCCGGTGAATGGGTGCCGAACGCCTTCGGTGGCAATGAGAATCTGGAGGCCATCGGCTTCATCAAGCGCTTCAATGAGCTGACCCATCAGTATCATCCCGGCACCCTGACGATTGCCGAGGAATCCACTTCCTGGCCCATGGTTTCCCGCCCCTCCTACATCGGTGGCCTGGGCTTCAGCATGAAGTGGAACATGGGCTGGATGCACGACATGCTGCAATACTTTTCCAGCGACCCCATCTTCCGTCGCTATCACCATTCCAATCTCACGTTCTCGCTGCTCTACGCCTTCACGGAAAACTTCGTGCTGGTCCTGTCACACGATGAGGTGGTGCATGGCAAGCGCTCTCTGCTCGCGAAGATGCCAGGGGATTATTGGCAGCAGTTCGCCAACCTTCGGTCCGTCTACGCATTTCTCTATGCCCACCCAGGCAAGAAGATGCTCTTCATGGGCAACGAATTCGGCCAGTGGATTGAGTGGAATGCCTCCCAGAGCCTGGACTGGAACCTCCTCGGCTATGAGCCCCACCGCAAACTACAGGATTTGGTGGCGCGCCTCAACCAGTTGCACCGAACAGAACCCGCACTCCACCAGATCGACTTTGAGTACAACGGTTTTGAATGGATCGATTTTCACGACGTCGATCATTCTGTCATCGCCTTCCTGCGCAAAGGCCAGACTCCCGGCGACCACCTCGTGGTGGTGTGTAACTTCACGCCTGTCCCGCACCATGGCTATCGCGTCGGCGTGCCGGAAGCACGCTTTTACCACGAGATCCTGAACACTGACGAGGATCGGTTCGGCGGAAGCGGCGTCACCAACGCGCCAGGGCGCCATGCTTTCCCCCTGGTGTGGCAAAACCAGCCGTGCTGCGTGGAGCTAACTCTGCCGCCTCTTGGAGTCATTTATTTGAAGCCGGCAAGGTGATGAATCACAGGCGCTGATGGAATTTAAGCCATCCCGGCTGTAAAATCACATTTCGCCATCCCATGGCAGGTGCAGTGAGTGTTCGGGATGCCACATGAAAACAAAGAAGACCTGATTCAGCCCGGATTCAGATTGCGTTGTTACCAGGCCTGTTCTCCGCTATAATCAGGCAACTTACCTTCAGGTATTGGGCTATATGAGTATCGAAGATCCAAAACGCGATCGCCGAAGTACGCGCCTTTCCATCGCCATCCCGGTAACAATCTCGGGCGTGGACGCTGATGGAAACTCCTACAGCGAAAGCGTACGCACCGTAATCATCAACAAACATGGCGGAAGGATTGCCACAACCCGGCATCTGAACATGGGTGCAGAGGTGTTGATTGAAAATCGAGCCATGGGTGCGGTGGCAAAGGCAAATGTCGCGTGGCTGAATGAGGAGCACCGCGCCGGAGACTTGCACAACGTGGGACTGCGCTTGACGGAAGCACAGAATATCTGGGGAGTTGCCTTTCCACCAGACGACTGGATTGCCGAAAACGGTGAAGAGGAGGCCTCTGAGCCGCGACGCCCCGCCCCCCCAGAAAAACCAACTCCCTCTGGCGAATGGGCAAGCGTATCTTCCCTCGCAGGCGATGAGATCTCCATCCGGGTGTTGCACGAATTGCAGGAAGCCGCTGACGCCTATACCCAGGATTTTCAAACACGCGTAAAGCAATTGGTTCAACGGCTGGGTTTGGAATTGGAGTTTGAGCTGCGCGACCGTGCCGCCATCACAAAGGGTCGCGAGTTGGGCGCGATGGAGGAGCAAATCCGGGTTCTGCGGGAAGGCCTGAGCTCCACGAAAGAGGAAATCGCCAAATTGGAAGTTCGGATGCGAGAATTGAAGGCTGACCTCCAATCAACCCACGTGCCGCCGTCTCCAGCGAAGGAGGCGCATCGCCAGCTCACTGCCCTTTCAAACTCCATTGTCGAGAGCATGAACAAAGCCGCTGAGGAGGGCCTGCGCGAATACAAGAACCTCCTGCAAAAGGAAAACCAGGAGTGTACGGCAAAGCCCCGCTCGGCCGCCAGCCAGAACCAACCTTTGCCTCCAACTCCATCGTCAAAGCACTGATCTGATTGCAACACAACCTCCAATTTTGAGTCTGCAACTGTTGGCCCATGGGGAACAACCTTGCTTTGCCAGCCAATCCTTTCGCAGGAGCGGGCGGACAAACGGAACTGCGGGTGAGAACGAACTTGGAGGCATGTTACGATAAGCTGATGCAAAAGGGTGCGGCCCAAAACGAGCAGCGTTCTGCCGATGAACGGTTCATGCGCATGGCACTGCGTGAAGCACAACGCGGAGCCCGCGAAGGTGAAGTTCCAGTGGGCGCAATCGTGGTGCGGGAGGGAAAGGTGCTGGCGCGCGCCCACAACCGGCCGATTCGGTTGCACGATCCATCCGCGCATGCGGAAGTTTTGGCGTTGCGAAGCGCAGCGAGAAAATTGCGCAACTACAGGGTGGAGGGTTGCGACCTGTATGTTACAATTGAACCTTGCGCCATGTGCGCTGGCGCGATTGTGCAGGCAAGATTACGGCGCACAATATACGGCGCGCCGGACCCCAAGGCGGGCGCGTGCGGAACGGCACTGCGGGTGCTGAACCATCGCAAGCTGAATCACCGGGTCGAGATTACCAGGGGCATTCTGGCCGCAGATTGCGCTGCTGCGATCCAAACGTTTTTTAGGAGCAAGAGGAAAAATACGGGCAGTGCCGGCAAGCCAACCGGCCCCGCCTGAAACAAGGTAGGAGATCCGGACCGCTACAGATAAGGCCATAAATCTCAAGCGACTGTCCTTCTGTCTCGTACTTACAATTTTTGACGGAGAGGTACCGAAGTGGTCGTAACGGGGGCGCCTCGAAAGCGTCTTGCCCGCAAGGGCACGTGGGTTCGAATCCCACCCTCTCCGCCAACCTATCTTTAGCATTTTCAATTAAATAAAAAAGTTCAGCTTTACCTGTGCCTGCAGGGTCCCCTTCGTCTCCGAAAGGGGCTCTGCCCAACCGCGCCTGCCATCCTTCCGAGCCCTCGCCTGAGGTGAATATTCTTCTTGCAGCATCTCAATAGTATGACCCAACAATATTGAAAGTCGCTTGAGCGATGCCACGCCCGGCAGCAACTCGAAAGCCAGCGTTTCGCAGAGTCGATGAACGTGGAGAAAGAGCGGGAATCTCCCCACTAAGGCTGCGGGCGGGAGGAATCTTCCGGGCTATGGGGAACGAGGCCCAATCCCCGCGCAGGGTCGCCGCGAGCGCCACTGGCGCCCACCAGGCTTTCCACCTCTTCGCGCTGGGTAGCCTGCAGTCTTTGCGACAATTCGAGCTCACGCCGGGAATCATCCGGACGTTTCAACTTCTGATAGGTGCGGGCCAGCAGGTAATGCGGTTCGGCGTGAGTGGGGCCTAACCGAATCGCCTCCAGAAATTG
>Ga0302320_10000798_pt1 | contig 74434 bp, 53 predicted proteins | sample Bog_T0_3_FD_202130 | JGI IMG/M metagenome (GOLD analysis project Ga0302320, IMG submission 202130) | Peat permafrost microbial communities from Stordalen Mire near Abisko, Sweden - Bog_T0_3 | ecosystem: Environmental > Terrestrial > Soil > Wetlands > Peat | place: Sweden: Abisko, Stordalen Mire... | reverse complement strand
CCGCGGATGCTCGTGTGGCTGTCCTTGCCGAAGAGCTTCGGGTCAAAACGGAACGCGCCGTAGTAGCGGGTCGTGTTGTTGAACGCGAAGGCCTGCTCGTACTTCTCGTTGTCCTGCAGGGCCGCCAGGCGGATCGCCAGGACGCCAGGGATGATTTCCTGGTTGATGGTCGCCGAGTCGCGCAGGGAACCGTACTCGTCAAAGCGGTTTGTGACATTGTACGAGTTGGTGAACGAGGCGCCGTTCGTCGAGACGTTGATGATGCCGGCCGGGCTGCCCGTGCCGAAGAGGATCGAGTTCGGCCCGCGCTGGAGGTCGACGCGGCCCACGTTGAACGCATCCCACGGAATGTCCGAGAGGAAGTAGTCGCGGGTGTTGTCGGCCGAGTCGAGGCCGCGGACGCGGGTCGTCGCGGAAACCGTGTTTTCCTGGGCGACCGCGGCTCCCGCGGCGCCTGAGAAGTTACCACGGATACCGGAGACTTCCGTGCTGGGGGTGTAGACCAAGAGGTCCTCGGCGTTCTTCGCGCCGGTGTCCTGGAGGAACTGCGCCGTCACGACCGTGATCGCCGAGGCGACATCCTTCAGGTCGGTGCGGACGCGGGTTCCGGCCAACGTGCTGTTGGCTTTGTAGCTTCCTTTGTCTTCGGCGGCGTCTACGACGAAGGGGGAGAGCACGGTGGGCTCCTCCTGGTCGGAGGGAGCTGCGGCGGCGGTTGTCGTCGCGGTGGCGTCGGCAGCAGGAGCGGGTGCGTTCTGAGCAACCGCGATTCGAGGCACTACTGCGAAACCAAGCGCTGATGTGACCGTGAGGGCACGCAACAGCGCTAGAGTACGATTAGCAGGCATGTTTTGGTGTTTTTGGACTTAGGGTTTAGACACTACGGATAGATTCTCCAGGGGAGGACCGTCCGTTTTCGGGGGCGAACTGTCAGCGTTTGGGGGTAAAACCAATGGGAGCTGACGTGTAGACCGGGGGGTTATACCCCATCCATGACCCGCTGTGAATGAGAATCTTTATATGGAAATTAAGATTCTTTACCAAAAAGGAAGTATTTTTGAACCTATTTCCGAAGGCGCTCTCGCAGGTCGGTCGGCAGTAGATTCATGGCTTCGTCCCGCAGTTTGGGATCACTTATCTCCATCCCCAATGCCCTTCGAAGGACCTGAAAACGATAAAGGGAATTCGTGCTCAGGAGGCGCAAATTTTCTTCATTTATTTCATCCATGCACTTCCTCAGACGGGTTCGGGCGAGATCAACATGGTGGGCCTGCGCGAGGACGATGGCCAATCCGACCTGCTGGTCCCAGGGCAGCGCCTGGTCTGCGCCGCCATTAATACGGCGCAACAGGACTTCAAATGTTGGCGCGAACTCGTCCGCGTCGTTCTGCGCAATCGCGATTTCCGTGCGGGCAAGAAGCGCCCCAAGGTCGGCGGGAAACCGCCGCAGGGCTATCCCTGCATTCGCAGCCAGGTCCATCCGTCCCATGTCTATGAAGTATTCGGCCAACCGACTGGCGGCGGTAGCATCATCCTGCTCATCAACAACCTCCATGATTGCCACCGATTGCCCCTCAAATCCCGAAATGCTCGGAAGCAGGTAGGGCACGGGCCGGAGCCACCGCGGAAGAACCCAGAGGTGAAGCCGCTCGAGAAAGGTGCTCCCAACCTGTCCTTCACCCACCCGGGCGTAGGCGTCCAGAAACGGATCCCACGTTGGAATAATGATATGGGTAATTCCCCGTCCATTCATCAGTTCTTGGGCTTCCTCCGGCGTAAGGGCGCTCACAATGCGGACGGCAGCACGGATCCCATCGCGGCTTTCCGAATCAAAGGTTCCGAGTCCCCGGAGTCCCCCATAGTAGTAGAGAGCGGCGGTCGCATTCGGAGGTGCAAGGACGATTGCGCCGTCTTGTCCCACATGCTGGGCTAGCCAGTAGGCCAGATCCCGCTCCACAAGACCCACGACATCCGCACTCATGAGGGCACCTCCCGACGCCGTCGACGGCCAGAGTTGGATTGCCCCCAGCAGCCCGATCACGGCGGCCGCGGCCGCCGTGGACCCTACGACGAGGCGCCTTCGGGCGGAGCCCTGAAGGGCGGCCGCGACCGCTGCGGCCAGGGCAAGAAGCGTGCTGTCCAGGCCATTCCACCAGCTCAGCCCCCTGAATGCGAAGCCGAGCGCGACAAGCACCGGCCCCAGTGCAAGCGAGAGCGCAGCGCGTTTCTCCGGGCCAAAGGCCCGGAGCACCAGGATCGCCACCGCGGGGACAAGGACGACAAGGGGCAGGAGTGTCGTCACCACGGTCAGGGTGAACCCGTTCTGAAGGAGCCACGCCCAGAGGCTTGGCGCCGACGCGCTTTCCGGGAGTATCGACAGGCGGATGGTTGATAGATCCTGCACGTAGAACCCGGAGCTGTGGGCGAACACCATCGAAGCCGGCAGGGACGCTAGCCCCAGGACGCCGAGGATGAGGGCAGTCCACCCCTTTGGTCCCAGGCTTCCCCGCGGACCCTGGATCCACCCGGCAGAAAGGGCCAATAGTTCGCCTGCGCCCAGCCATGCGATTCCGTAGACCGGATGGATCGCGCGCAGCTCCCAGGAGCCCAGGTGGCCCGGGAAAAATTCCACCAAATGGGCGCAGAGGCTCGTGATCGCCCCTCCGAGGGCCCAGGACCGCCAGGGGAGCGGATCGGCCGGGGCGACCGGGCCGCCCTTGGAGCCGGCGCGGAGCACCGCCGCGGCAAGCAGGCCGCCCAGCGCCACGCCCACCAGGATCGGAAACTCCCCGGGCACGCTGACCCAGAGTGCGATTCCCCCGATGATCCCGGAGACAAGGAACCCGCGGCGGGTCTGGATGCCCCTGCCCGGATTGCCGGCGGCCGCCGCCGCCGCGAGGAGCGGCAGGATGCTCCAGAGCGCGAGGAGCTCCACGAGCCCGCGATCGTCGGGCGCACCGGGCACGAACTCAGAGGCAAAGGGGAAAAGGGTTGCCAGTCCGGCCGAGACCAGGCCGGCCGCAAGTACGCCAAACCTGCGGCCGACAAAGACCACGGCGCCCGCCCCGAGGAGGAGGAGGAGCAGGGGGTCGGCCACAAGCGCCGCCCACTCAACCGAGGGCCCTATGGGGGTTCCCAGGATCCCGTGGCGCACAAGCGCAACAAGCCCTATCCACCAGCGGTAGGGCGAGGCGGCGCTCACGTCGTGGCCTTCCGGCGCATTTTCGTAACCGACATGGCGCACGCGCCATTCCCCCTTCGAGAACATCTGGAGCGTCTGGTCGAGCCATTCGAAGGTCTCGCTATGGTGACCCGGGACGATGAGCCGCGGCCGCCACGACTCCGTCGCCGAGGGCGTGTCGCCCACCCCGGAGAGGTAGGCCACGCGGTGCATCCTCAGGCCGATCACCAGGCAGAAGAAAACCAGCGCCAGCAGGGGGACGAGCATCCAGGAATGCCTGGAAATCTGTGGGGTGCTCTTCAATGGGGTCTTCTGATTCGCGGCGGGTTGCGCAGGCGCGCATGGAAACGGACATAGATGCGCCGGGCAAGGAAAGTCCGCTCTGGGGGCGGCTGTCCCAAACGTTCCTTGACTCCCCTTGGGAAGCGCTCGTCCCATAGGCGACCCACGATGCCAGCCGCCGATCATCGCAAACGCCCCGGGGTGACGGCTGCGGTGGGCCGCGGTTCCCCGCTTTGGCTCGCGGCGGCGCTGGCGCTCTGCTCCGCGGCCCGCGCCTCGGACCCTTCGGGGGGCATCTCCGAGAAGCCGTTCTCGGCGCGCCCTGAGCCCCGCGGAAAGACCCTCTTCACCCTCCTTCCGCCGGAGGCGACCGGCGTGAAGGCCGAGAACCACTACGACGACCCGAGGATGTGGGCCGACCTGTACCATGAGTTCGAGGACGGCTCCATCGGCACCGGGGTGGCGATCGGCGACTACGACGGGGACGGGCGCCCCGACATCTTCGTCGTCACGAAGACCGGCGGGTGCCGCCTGTACCGGAACCTCGGCGGGTACAGGTTCGAGGATGTGACCGAGAAGGCCGGAGTTGGCGCCGAGAAGGGCGTCTGGAACGTCGGGGCCACCTTCGTCGATGTGAACAACGACGGCCTCCTCGACATCTACGTGTGCCGCTTCAACGCGCCGAACCTGCTCTACGTGAACCAGGGCGACGGGACGTTCAAGGAGATGGCCCACGCCTACGGGCTGGACATCAAGGACTCGAGCGTCATGGCGTCCTTCTGCGACTACGACCGCGACGGGTGGCTCGACGTCTACATCGCCGTGAACCTGCTCGACAGCGCAAAGCACCCGGACGGCCAGCGCGGCTACCTGCTCCACAACAACCGCGAAGGCACCTTCACGAACGTGACCGAGGCCGCCGGGATCTCCGGGGAGTCCCAGAGCCATTCGGCTACGTGGTGGGACTACGACAACGACGGGTGGCCCGACCTCTACGTCGCCAACGACTACGCGATCCCGGACAAGCTCTACCACAACAACCGGGACGGCACCTTCACGAACGTGATCGACCAGGTCCTGCCGCACACCTCGTCCTCATCGATGGGCTCGGACCTGGGCGACGTGAGGAACGACGGGCGGATCGACCTCCTTGTGGCCGACATGGCGGCCACGAACCACCAGAAGGACCAGAGGTCGATGGCCACCGAGCGGGAGGGAAACCGCGAGACCGCGTCCCCCACGCCCAAGTACCACCGGAGCGCGCTCTACCTGAACACCGGGACCGGGCGCTGCGAGGAGGCCGCCATCCTTGCGGGGATCTCGGCCACCGATTGGACCTGGTCGGTGCGCCTGGAGGACCTGGACAACGACGGCAGGCTCGACCTCTTCGTCACCAACGGGTTCAACCGCAACCCCGACTCGGATGTGATCGAGCGCGCGAGCCTCGCCGGTTCGCCGGCCGAGCGCATCCGGGTGCTCTATGAGAGCCCCGTGCGGACGGAGAGCCACATTGCGTTCCGAAACCTCGGGGACCTGGAATTCGAGAACGTGAGCGCCGACTGGGGCATGGACCAGCGAGGTGTCTCCTTCGGGGCCGCCTTCGGGGACCTGAACGGGGACGGCAACCTAGATGTCGTCTACGCGAACCTGGAGGGCCCGGTCACGATCCTGCGCAACGACGCCGACACGGGCCACCGAATAAACGTGGACCTGCGGGGCACGACCTCAAACCGCTTCGGGGTCGGCGCCACCGTGCGGGTGGAGAGCGCCTTGGGCGTCCAGGTCCGCCAGCTCGTCCTGGCGCGGGGCTACCTCTCGAGCAGCGAACCCATGCTCCACTTCGGCCTCGGCAAGGACACGGTGATCCGCCGCATGGTGGTGACCTGGCCGAATGGGCGCATGCAATCCTTCGAGAACCTTGCGGTCGACCGCCGCTACACGGTGACGGAGCCCACCGGGACGTTCACGCCTCCCGCGGACCCCCCGAAGCCCCTCACCCAGTTCCGCGAGACCGGGGAGAAAAGCGGGCTCTCCCTAACGACGCGCGAGGAGGAGCTCGACGAAACCTACCTCCAGCGCCTGATCCCCGTTCGCATGAACCGCCGCGGGCCGGCGCTCGCGGTGGGCGACGTCCTTGGCAATGGGCGCGACGACGTCGTCGTAGGCGGGACGACCCTCGACCCCCTGAGGATCCTTGGCGCATCGGGAACGGGCACATACAAGGCGGCCGATGCCCCGGCGGCGCCGGACAAGGCGGCGGCCGACGACGGGCCCGTGCTTCTCTTTGACGCGGCCGGCCTCGGCCGCGCCGACCTCCTCGTGACGAAGGGCGGAAACGCGCTCCCCGCAGGGGCCCAAGAGTACCAGCCGAAGCTCTACCTGAACGACGGCAAGGGCGGCTACCGCGAGGCGCCGGAAGGGGCGCTCCCCTCCCTGCCGATCAACGCGGGGGCCGCGGCCGCGGCGGACTTTGACCACAGCGGCCGCCTCGGGCTCTTCATCGGCGGCCGCTTCGTTCCCGGCGACTACCCGGCCGCCCCGCGGAGCGCGCTCCTGGCCAACCGCGGCGGCACGTTTGAGGACGTAACCGACGCCCTTGCCCCGGGCCTGCGGCAGGTCGGCATGGTCACCGGTGCCCTCTGGAGCGACGTGGACGGCGACGGCTGGCCCGACCTCCTCGTGACGCTCGAATGGGGCGGAGTCAGGTATTTCCACAACAACCAGGGCAGGGGTTTTGAGGACTGGACCGAGAGGGCGGGATTCGCCTCGGCGGGGTCCGGCTGGTGGACCTCGATAGCCGCGGCTGACTTCAACGGCGACGGCAGGCCCGACTTCGTCGTCGGAAACGTCGGGCTAAACACGCAGTACCACGCCGACGCGTCCCACCCCGCGCTCCTCTTCTCGGGCGACTTCCGGGGCGACCACGGCAGCGAGCTTGTCGAGGCCTACTACGAGGGCGACAGGCTCTATCCCTGGCGAAGCCGCAAGGTCCTCGGGGCGTCGATACCCTCGGTCCTCAGGCGCTTCACCCGGACGGAGCCCTACGCCCGGGCTACCCTGGGCGAGATCCTCGGTGAGGAAAGGATCGCCAGGGCGCGCCGCTACGCGGCCACGGAGCTTAGGAGCGGCGTCTTCCTTTCCCAGCCCGATGGAACCTACCGCTTTGAGCCCCTGCCCCGCATAGCCCAGATCTCGCCGCTCCAGGGCCTTGCGGCGGGCTACTTCCAAGGCGACAGCCACGCGGATATCTACGCCGTGCAGAATTCCTTCGCCCCGGTCCCCTCGGTCGGGCGCTTCGACGGCGGGCTCGGCCAGCTCCTGCGCGGGGACGGCCGGGGGCATTTCGAGGCGGTGCCGCCGGCCGAGAGCGGCCTCGTCGTGCCCGGGGACGCAAAGGCGCTCGCGGTCATTGACCTCGGCGGGGATGGCTGGCCGGGCTTCCTCGTGACCCGGAACAACTCATCCGCGCTCGCCTTCCGCAACACCGGGCCCGCGGGGCACAGGCCGCTCCGGATCGTGCTCCGGGGCGCCCCCGGAAACCCGACTGCCGTCGGGGCGCGCGTCTCGGTCGAGCTCCCCGACGGCTCGCTCGAGACCGAGGAGGTCGCCGCGGGGTCGGGCACCTACAGTCAGTCGACCGCGGCATGCTTTTTTGGATACCCGGAGGGCTCGCCCCCGCGGAGGATACTCGTGAGGTGGCCCTCGGGCGAGAAGACCGAGCACGCGTTTCCCGCGGGGGCGGTAGAGCTCACGCTCGCGGGCCCGGCCCGCTAGCGCCGCGCGGGAAAACCTCCCTTGACTACCCCGCTCGGGGTTCGTCCCATGGGCGGATGACTATGGTCGCAGGAGCGGGTTGCGGGCGACCCGTGGAGCGGGCGGCGGCCTCCCGGGCCGTCCTCCGCTGCGCATGGGCCGCGCTCCTCATGGCCTGCGCCGCGGCCCGGGCCGACGACCCGGCGGGGTCGATCACGGGCAAGCCCCTCTCCCCGAACCCCCACCCGCGCGGCAAGACCATGTTCGTCGAGCTTTCGCCGGCGGACACGGGGCTTGTGACCGAGAACCGCTACGAGGACCCGAGGATGAGGAACGAGCTCTACCAGGAATTCGAGACCTCCTCGATCGGGACGGGGGTGGCGATCGGCGACTACGACGGGGACGGCAGGCCCGACATCTTTGTCGTCAGCAAGACCGAGGGCTGCCGCCTCTTCCGCAACCTGGGGGGCTACAAGTTTGAGGACGTTACCGAGAAGGCGGGCGTCGGCGCGGAGAAGGGCGTCTGGAACCAGGGGGCGGCGTTCGTCGACATCGACAATAACGGGCGGCTCGACATCTACGTCTGCCGCACGAACGCCCCGAACCTGCTCTACGTGAACCAGGGCGACGGAACCTTCAAGGAGATGGCCCACGCGTACGGGCTCGACGTCAGGGACTCGAGCGTCATGGCGGCCTTCTGCGACTACGACCGCGACGGCTTCCTGGACCTCTACGTCGCCACGAACGTCCTGAACGCAAAGACGAACCCCGACGGCCAGCGGGGCTACATGTTCCACAACAACCGCAACGGCACCTTCACGAACGTGACCGACCTTGCGGGGATCGGCGGCCCCTCGCAGAGCCATTCCGCGACCTGGTGGGACTACGACAACGATGGCTGGCCCGACCTGTACGTCGCCAACGACTACGGCTTCCCCGACAAGCTCTACCACAACAACCGCGACGGGACGTTCACCGACGTCCTGGACCGCGTGGCGCCGCACACCTCCTTCTCCTCAATGGGCGCGGACCTCGCCGACGTGAACAACGAGGGCCGGATCGACTTCTTCTCGGCGGACATGGCCGTCCCGAGCCACGAGAAGGACCAGCACGACCTGGCCACCGCCCGCTCGAAGCAGGAGGACCCCAAGGACCCCGCCACGGCGCCGAAGTACAACCGCAACGCCCTCCTCATGAACACGGGGACGCCCCGGCTCGCAGAGGCCGCGTTCCTGGCCGGCCTCGCCGCCACAGAGTGGACATGGTCCCCCCTGTTCGAGGACTTTGACAACGACGGCCGCCTTGACCTTTTCGTCACCAACGGCTTTCCGCGCGACCCGGGGATCGATGTCCAGCACCGCCTGATGAGTGCCGAGAGCGCGGTCGAGCGGGTGAAGATCATGTACGCCAGCCCGCCCAGGGTCGAGAGGCACCTCGGGCTGCGCAACCTGGGCGACCTGCGCTTCGAGGACGTGAGCGCGGCCTGGGGCGTCGACAAGCGCGCGATAAGCTTCGGCACCGCGGTCGGCGACCTGAGCGGGGACGGCAACCTGGACATCGTCTACACGAACTTCCACGGGGGCGTGACGCTCCTGCGCAACGACTGCGACAGCGGGCACAAGGTGAACATCGACCTGCGCGGGACGGTCTCGAACCGCTACGGCGTCGGCGCCGTCGTCAGGGTCGAGAGCGGCGCCGGGGTCCTCGCGCAGCAGCTCGTCCTGGCGCGCGGCTACATGTCGACCAACGAGCCGATGCTCCATTTCGGCCTCGGCCAGGAGACCGTGATCAGGCGGATGACGGTCACCTGGCCAAGCGGCCACGTCCAGGTCTTCGAGAACCTGGCCGCGGACCGGCGCTACACGGTGACCGAGCCCTCCCAGGTGATCCCGATCCCTCCCGACCCCCCGAAACCGCAGGGCCAATTCGAGGAGGTCGGGGGGGCCCTAGGCCTCGCGCTCAAGACGAGGGAGGACGCGGTCGACGAGCTCTACGAGCAGAAGCTCCTGCCCCACCGCCTGAACCCGCGCGGGCCCGCGCTCGCGGTCGGCAACATCTCCGGAACCGGCGGCGACGACATCGTGATTGCGGGGACGACCCTTGATCCGCTGCGCGTCCTGGTGCGCTCAAGGGCCGGGACCTTCGCTGCAGGCGACGCGCCGGCTCCGGCGACAAACTCGGGGCTCGAGGACGGCCCCGTCCTCCTCTTCGACGCCGCGGGCACGGGCGCGGCGGACCTCCTGGTCACCAAGGGCGGCAACTCTGCGCCTGCCGGGGCGCCGGAATACCAGCCCAAGCTCTTCCTTAGCGACGGGCACGGCGGCTTCAGGCTGGCGCCCGACGACTCCCTTCCGCCCCTGCCCGTTAACGCCGGGGCCGTCGCGGCCACGGACTTTGACCACAGCGGGCGCCTCGGGCTCTTCATTGGCGGCAGGGTCGAGTCCGGCCTCTATCCCCTCCCCCCTCAGAGCGCCCTTCTCGCCAACCGCGGGGGCAAGTTCGAGGACGTCACCGACGCGCTCGCCCCGGGTCTCAGGAACGTCGGCATGGTGACCTCGGCCCTCTGGACGGATGTCGACGGCGACGGGTGGCCCGACCTGCTCGTCGCGCTCGAATGGGCCAACGTGAGGTATTTCCACAACAACCAGGGCAAGGGGTTTGAGGACTGGACGGAGAAGGCGGGATTCGCCTCGGCAGGCACCGGATGGTGGACCTCGATCGCGGCGGCCGACTTCAATGGGGACGGCAGGATGGACTACGTTGTCGGAAACGTCGGCCTGAACACGCAGTACCGCGCCGACCCGGTCCACCCCGCCCTCCTGTACTACGGGGACTTCAGGGGAGGCGGAGGCCCGGCGCAGCTCATCGAGGCGTACTACGAGGGGGACAAGCTCTTCCCGTGGCGCACGCGCAAGGACATGGGGGCCTCGGTCCCGTCGGTCCTGAAGCGCTACCCCACGTATGACGCCTACAGCCGGGCGACGCTCCCCGAGATCCTGGGGCAGGAGAACCTAGCCAAGGCCCGGAGGTTCGCCGCCACGGAGCTTAGGAGCGGCATCTTCCTGAGCCAGCCCGACGGCACCTACAAATTCGAGCCGCTTCCCAGGATCGCCCAGATCTCGCCCCTCCAGGGCATGGTGGCCGGGGATTTTGACGGAAGCGGACACGCCAGCGTCTATGCGGTCCAGAATTCCTACGCGCCGATCCCCGCCGTGGGGCGCTTTGACGGCGGTTTAAGCCAGCTGCTTATAGGCGACGGGCACGGCCACCTTGCCGCGATGGCCCCGCTCGAGAGTGGTTTGGTCGTGCCGGGCGACGCCAAGGGCCTCGCCATCGCCGACGTCGGCCGGGACGGGTGGCCCGGCTTTGTCGTGACCCGCAACAATGACACGACGCTCGTCTTCCGGAACCGCGGGGTGGCCGGGCGCAGGCCGCTCCGCGTCCTGCTCCACGGGCCCGCCGGAAACCCGACAGCCGTCGGGGCCCGCGTGAGTGAGGAGTTCGCGGATGGATCGACCGAGACCTTAGAAGTCTATGCGGGCTCGGGCTACTACAGCCAGTCCTCGCCCGCCTGCTACTTCGGCAACCCGGACTCCAATCCGGCGCGAAGGATCCGGGTCAGGTGGCCGTCGGGCTCGACTTCCGAGCATGAGGTGCCGGCCGGGGCCACCACGCTCACGCTGGCGCCCCCTGGCCAGAACTGACACCGGGGCCCGGCCTTAGTCCCCGACAAGGAACCGCTCCACGGCGTCGCCCGTGTCGCCCCCCGTGAGCCAGTAATTGCCCGGCGCCGGTTTCACGCGGGGGGCCAATGCCCAGAGGACGCCGACCGGCATCGCGACCGGGAAGGTTCCCGTCTCCGCCGGGGCGCCGGCAGTGGCCAGGGCAAGGAGCCCCAGCAGGGCGAGCACGGCATGGCGGGTCCTGGGCATCACTGGACTTCGGTTAGCGGTAGACGAGCGCCCTGTTGGCAAGGATCAGGGCAAGCCTCTGGTCCACCGCGCGCCGCGTCGTGAGCGCGTCCTCGGGCGTGTGCAGGCACCAGTCGACGAGCCGGCCGACGGTCGAGCGGGCGACGTAGCAGCGCGTGTCCGAGCCGCCGTAGTAGATCAGGACCGTCTTCTGCTTGTCGGGCAGCTGCACCCACCCGTTCGAGAAGGTGACATTCGAGACGTCGCCAAAGCCCTCGCCGCCGTAGGGCGCGAGGAAGTGGCCGCCGGGACGGGCGATCACCTTTGTCGGGTCCTCTAGGGACGTCATGAACATGTAGAGCACGTAGCGGAGCCCCGCCGCGCAGTTGCGGACGCCGTGCGCCAGGTGCAGCCATCCCTTGTCCGTCTTGATCGGCACGGGGCCCTGGCCGTTCTTCACCTCCTTGATCGTGTGATAGGCGCGCCCGTCGATGATCTGCTCCGGGCCCGTGACCCCGACGGTGATGTCGTCGCAGAGCGTCCAGCCGATCCCGCCGCCGGAGCCGACATCGATGAACCCGTCCATGGGGCGCGTGTAGAAGGCGTACTTGCCGCCGACGAACTCCGGGTGGAGCACCACGTTCCTCTGCTGCGAGGCCGGCGTCTTCAGGTTGGGCAGCCTGTCCCACCGCCTGAAGTCGCGCGTGCGCACCATCCCGGCGACCGCGACGGCGCTCGAGAGGTCGCCGGGCTTCGCGTCGGGGTCCTTCGCCTCCGCGCAGAACACGCCGTAGATCCAGCCGTCCTCGTGGAACGTGATGCGCATGTCATAGACGTTCGTCTCGGGCTTTATCTCAGGCAGGTCGACCGGCTCGTCCCAGAAGCGCCAGTTGTCGACGCCGTTGGGGCTCTCCGCGATGGCGAAGATGCTCTTGCGGTCGTAGCCCTCGAAGCGCACGACCATGTGGACCTTTCCCTTCCAGAAGAACGCTCCCGGGTTGAGCGTCGCGTTCACTCCCAGGCGCTCCATCAGGTAGGGGTTCGTCTTCGGGTTCAGGTCGAAGCGCCACTCGATCGGGGCGTGGCGGTACGTGATCGCGGGGTTCTCGAAGCGCTCGAACACCCCGTTGTCCCACTTGCGGTCCACGGGGTTCTTCTTCGAGAGGAGCTTCTCATGCTTCTTGCGGAGCTTGGTGAGGCGCTTCGCCCACTCGCGGGACGCGCCAACGGGGATGCCCGCGGTCGTCTTTGACGGGGCGGGGGCCTTCTTTGCCAGGGCCGGTATCTTGGACTTCTTTTTCATGGCTTTTTTCAATGGGTGGGTGTGGGTTTTAAGATGTCGCCGAGCCGGCGGACGGCCTCCATGCCTGCGCGCCCGTTGTGGTAGGGGCATTTCCAAAAGCTCACCTTGAGCTCGTTGTCGAGCACCCGACCGTCGCGGGTGACGCCCCTGAACCACTCGCCGCGCAGGCGGTCGACGAGCCTTAGCTCGATGAAATCCCAGGTGCGGAACGCCGCCTCGAGGTACCGGTCCTTCCCCGAGAGCCTGAAGGCGTCCATGAACCCGACGACCGCCTCGGCCTGGGGCCACCACTCCTTGTTCGTGTCGGTGAGCCCCTGCGGCCCCCCCTGGTTAAAGACGCCGCCGTCGGAATCGACGCCCTCCCTGAGCGTCACGTCCGCTATCTTGAGCGCCAGGGCCTTGATCCGCGACAGGAGCCCCGGGTCCCCGAGCGCCTCCGCGGCCCTCACGAGGAGCCAGGCGGCCTCGATGTCGTGGCCGTAGGAGACCCGGTCGCTCCGGGGAGTCCAGTCCTCGGCAAAGAAGAGCCCCAGGTGGCCGGTCGCCGGGTCCACGATGCGCAGGAGCATGGTGTCCACGATCTCCAGGAGCGCGGCCTTAAGGCCCGGGTCCGGCCAGAGCGCCAGGAGGCGCGTGTAGGCCTCCATGATGTGGAGGTGCGTGTTCTGCGACTTGGGCTCGTTCAGGTCGACCTCGGAGAGGCGCATGTCGGCTATCGGCTCCCAGGCCCTCCCGAAGGCTTCCAGGTAGCCCCCATGGCGGGCCTTGGCGTGCTTCTCAATAAGCCGAAAGGTGGCGATCGCCTGGTCCAGCGGCTCGCGCTTGCCCGTGGCCCCGTGGTATTCAGCGAGGGCGTAGAGCGCGAACGCCTGGCCGTAGACCTGCTTTCGGTCGCGCAGGACCGCGCCGTCGGCCGCGATGGACCAGTAGAACCCCCCGTTCACCCCGTCGTGGAACCGGGACATGAGGTCGCCGTAGGCGTGGTCCGCCATGGCGAGGTAGTCGGGGTCGCCGTAGCTCGCATGGGCCGCGGCATAGGTCCAGAGGATGCGCGAGGTCAGGAGCGCCCCGCGCTCGGCGGCGGGATCCACCGTCAGGTCGTTCGAGATCGAGCCGAAGAACGTGCCGCCGTCGCGGTTCACGACCCGGTCGATCCAGAAGGGAAGGACGTTCTGGCGAAGGTCGTCCTCAATTCGATGGAGGTAGTCGGTCGTGACGGATGGGCTCATCGCGGGCGAAGGGTTTTGGGGCCATGGGCACCCCGGAATGTCTTGGATGATGCTTCCGCGGCCCGTTGTCTACCTCTTGTCGCCGTGAGCCCCGGAAAAACGGCGGAAAGAGGGACGGGGTCAGGGGGCTGCCTGCCCGATCTCCCCCAGAAGCTGGCTGAACCAAGGGGTACCGGTGTTGAAGGGCTTTCCGCCCTTGATGCGGTCGAACTCGATCGCCCTGAGGACGCCCCCGCGGTCCTCGTCGTGCCCGATGACGCCGCTCTCGCGCCGCAGGGCGCATTCGACGGCCAGGTCGCAGCAGCCCTTGATGAGCCGCAGGTCGTCGGCGTTCGCCGCGGCAGCCCGCGCAAAATAGCCGCTCTTCTGGACCAGGACCTTCTCGGCGCCGATCATCTTGCCAAACTGCTCTCCAAACCACTTGCCGGGGTTGATGGCATCCAGCTTCACGTGCCCGAAGGCGTCGCGCGGGACGTCCTGCCCCTTGGCCTTCATCTCGGCCACGATGCTCTCGACGCCGGCGCCCTCGGAGACAAAGAGGTTCACGTTGTCGACCCGCGTCATGACGGCCTTCAGGCGCCCCGCCTCGGCCGCGATGTCAAAGTTCAGCTCGGGGATGTAGACCCCGTGCACCTCGAGCCGCTCGCGGGAGAGGCCGATCCCCGGGAGATAGTCCTGCCGGTCGAGCATGCCGCGGTAGAAGCGCGCGGTTGCCGCGGTCAGCCACCCGCAGCTGCGGCCCATGACCTCGTGGACGATGAGCATCCTCGGGTTTGCCCCGTGCTCGGCCACGACGTTCGAGAAATAGCGCGCGCCCTGCTCGGCGGCGGTCCACGCCCCGAGGGATTGGCGGATGGGGAAGACGTCGTTGTCGATCGTCTTCGGCAGGCCGATAACCGTAAGCCCGTATTGGTGCCTTGCCAGGAAGGAGGCCAGCTCCGCCGCGGCCGTGTTCGTGTCGTCCCCCCCAATCGTGTGGAGGATGTCGACCCCGTCCTTGACCAGCTGGTCGGCGGCCACCTTCTGGGGGTCGTCCCCCTCCCTAACGAGCCCCCGCTTCACGCAGTCCTTCACGTTCGTCAGCTTCACCCGGCTGTTGCCGATCGGGCTTCCCCCGTAGCGGTGGAGGAGGTGCGCCTTCTCGCGGATCTCCGGGGTGATCGTGTAGCTGTCTCCCAGCAGCAGCCCCTTGTAGCCGCTCCGGTAGGCGATGATCTCGACGCCCGGGGCGATCTCGGAGTAGCGCTCGATGAGCCCGCCGATGGCGGAGCTCAGGCAGGGTGCGAGGCCGCCGGCTGTCAAAAGGGCGACCTTCTTGGGGGGATTGGGATGGCTCATGGTGGAAGGATTCCTGGAGTGGCGCAGGTTCCCCGCAATCTCCCAAAAATGCATCCTGTTGTCTAGCCATTGGCCTGCGCATTCGTTGCCAAAGAATGCGCAACGGAAAAGCCGGGGTTCCGCCGGATCCCCCCGGGTTGATGCCGCCGCCGTTGGCGGTTCGGGCGCCGACGCCCTTGGCCCATTCTCCCCTAAAGCGCGCCCGACTTGAGCCGATGTAAGCTCGTCAAGCTAAGTGAAATGCTCACCTACCATCGTCCGGCGGGCCCGGGTCGGCAGACGCCTTTGGGCGCTCGGCCTCGGCGGAGCTTTGCCCTGACGCACCATGGACGCAACCCAGCCACCGGATAAGCCGGGCGTGCCCACGCTGACCGAGGTGAGCCCGGCCCTGTTTGCCCAACACAACGGCCCGAGCTACCGAACCCCTTCCGACCTGGCAGTGACCCCGGATCCCGGCCTCAGGTTTCTCGTGGTGGGCGCATGCCTGGCAGAAACCTTCCCCTATTTTGCATCGACCATAAACAGCGGCTACAGGGGCGACTTCCTCCTCCTGAACAATTTTGACCCGCTTCCCCCGATGCCGGCGACCCAGGCGGCCCACTACGACTTCCAGGTCATCCACATTCCCCTGAGGTCGATCCTCGGCAACGCGTACTTCCAGCTTCCCGACGACCCCGCCAGGCACGAGGAGTTCCTCGTCCAGACCCAGGACTACCTTGCGCGCTACCTCTCGAACGCGCTCAGGCTCAACACCGACCACAAGCTGCTCACCTTCGTGCTGGGCTTCATGGTGCCCCAGCAGAACCCGCTCGGTCGCCTCCAGCCCCGCTATGACCTGCGCAACGTCATGCACTTCATCGAGCGCCTCAACATGTTCCTGGCCTCCGAGGTGGCGCGCCACGAGAACGCGCACTTTGTCGACGTTGACCAGGTGTCGAGCGGCATCGGCAAGAAGACCTGCCAGGACGACATGGTCTGGTCGTTCACCCACGGCACCACGCTCAGCGACGGAGACCACGACCACGACTTGGGAAGGATGGAGGCCCCCGCGTCGATGCAGCACCACTACTCGGCCAGGTGGCTCGAGTTCATCGAGGCGGTCATGCGCGAGGTCTTCGCCATGCACCGCTCGATACGCCAGCAGGACCCGGTGAAGCTCGTGGCGGTGGACCTCGACGACACCCTCTGGCGCGGCGTCGCGGCTGAGGGGACGCTCGGCGTCATGGAGGGCTGGCCGATGGGCTTCATCGAGACGCTCCTCTACCTCAAGAAGCGCGGCATCCTCCTGGCGATCGTGAGCAAGAACGACGAGCAGTTCATCGTCTCGAATTTCAACCGCATGGTTGGCGGGCAGATCTCGCTCTCGGACTTCGCGGCGCGGAGGATCAATTTCCGCAGCAAGGCCGAGAACCTGGCGGAGATCCTGGCGGAGGTGAACCTCCTCCCTCAGCATGCGGTGCTGGTGGACGACAACCCGGTGGAGCGGTCCGCCGTCCAGCAGGGCCTTCCCGGGGTGCGTGTGCTGGGAAGCCAGCTCTACTACCTTAAGAGGATCCTTCTCTGGTCCCCGGAGACCCAGAGCGGCGCCATCACCCGGGAGTCCGCGCGCAGGACCGAGATGGTCCAGGCGCAGCTCCACCGCGACTCGGCCCGCAAGCGGCTCTCGCACGCGGAGTTCCTCCAGACCCTGGGCCTACGCGTCACCATCTCCGCGCTGGAGACCACGAGGGATGTGCACATGGGTCGCGCCCTGGAACTCTTCAACAAGACAAACCAGTTCAATACGACCGGCACCCGCTACACGCTGGAGCAGTGCCACCAGAGGCTCCTCACGGGATGGGGCCTCCACGTGATCGAGGCCGAGGACCGTTTCACGCAGTACGGGCTGGTCGGAGCCGCGTGGTCACGCAATGCCTGCATCGAGCACATGGTGATGAGCTGCCGGGCGCTCGGCCTGGGAATCGAGGACACCTTCATCGCGCACACGGCCGATTGCCTGGCAAGGGATGGATTCACGGCGATGCAGGGCAGGCTGCAGCCGACAGAGGCCAACTTCGCGTGCCGCCAGCTTTTCAGCCGAAACGGCTTCACGAGCGAGCTGGCCAACGGGGTGCTTTGGTCGCGGACGCTCGACCCGCTTCCGGCCACGCCTCACCACGTGACCCTCGCAACGACGCCCCCAAAGGGGGCCACGGCGCCTGAGCCGCTTGTGGCCGCCGGGCGCTGATGCGCGCCTGGCCTTCTATCTGGGAGGCCCGGGCACGAATCGCTTGCAGTCTGTTCCCGCTTGCGGAAAGGTCGGCGCCGATTCGCGGCCATGCCAGCGCAACGCGCAACCAACGGGTCATCAACGCCAACACCCCCGTCAAACCGGCGCACGGATTGGCAGGCGTTTGCCGGCGGACTGTTCCTTGCGGCGGCGGCGGCGGCGGCGTACTCCAACACCTTCGCCGTCCCTTTTGTCTACGACGACGGGCCGTCCATAGCGGATAACCCAACCCTCCGGCACCTGGGTAGCGCGTTCCTGCCCCCGTTCAACCTGACGGTCGGGGGCCGCCCCGTCCTGAACGCTACGCTGGCCCTAAACTTCCATTTCGGCGGGATCAACGTGGGGGGCTACCACGCCGTGAACCTGGCCATCCTGGTCCTCTCTGGCCTCGCGCTCTACGGCATCCTTCGGCGAACGCCCGTTCCGCGGCTGGGCCCGGGAGCCACGAGGGCTGCATTCTGCGCGGCGCTCCTGTGGGTCCTCCATCCCCTTCTCACCGAGTCGGTCACCTACGTGATTCAGAGAGCGGAGTCCCTGATGGGCCTGTTCTACCTGCTGACCCTGTATTGCTTTATTCGCGGCGCAGGCGCCCCCCAGGCACGAGCCGCGCCGTGGTATGTCCTCTCCGTGTGCTCGTGCCTGCTGGGCATGGGGACCAAGGAGGTGATGGTTTCGGCGCCGCTGATCGTGCTTCTCTACGACCGGACGTTCGTTGCCGGCGGATTCCGGGATGCGCTCGGGCGCAGGCGATGGTTCTACGCCGGACTCGGGGCCACCTGGCTCGCGCTGGCCTTACTCGTCCTTTCCACGCACGGCCGGGGAGCAACCGCTGGTTTTGGCAGCGGCATCTCGTGGTGGAGCTACCTACTGGCCCAGCTGCCGGCAATCGTCCACTACCTCCGCCTCTGCTTCTGGCCGAGCCCGCTCGTGTTCGACTACGGCAGCGCCCTATGGACCCAAAGCAGTGCCGTCGCGCCTTCCGCCGTTGTCGTGGTCGCCCTGCTTGCCGCGACGGTCTGGGCTTTGGTAAAGCGGCCCGCGCTGGGTTTCCTTGGCGCCGCCTTCTTTGCGATTCTCGCGCCCAGTTCGAGCATTGTCCCGATCGCCACGGAACCGGTCGCGGAGCACCGGATGTACCTGCCGCTCATTCCCGTGGTCGCAATGGCCGCGGTCGCGCTGCAGCGCTGGCTTGGCCGCGCCGCCCTGCCCCTTTGCCTGGTTGTGGTCGCGGGTCTCTTCGCGGCCACGTGGAGGCGGAACGAGGTGTACTCGAGTGCCGAGCGCCTCTGGAGCGACACGGCCGCCAAGGCACCCGGAAACGAGCGGGCACACAACAACCTGGGGTTCGAGATTGGAAAGGCGCCTGGCCGCCTGGACGAGGCGATCGCGCAGTACGACGAGGCCATCCGCCTTAGGCCTGACTACGCGGACGCCCGCAACAACCTCGGCTGCGCCCTGGAGAAGGCGCCGGGCAGGCAACAGGACGCCGTCGCCCAGTTCGACCAAGTGCTGCGCCTTGAGCCGGACAACTTCGAGGCCCGCAACAACCTGGGAAATGCGCTGTGTTCCCTGGGCAGGACAAATGAGGCGATGGCCCAGTACGAGGAGGCGCTCCGCCTCAAGCCCGATTACTCCGAGGCCCATTACGACCTGGCAAACGCGCTGAACTCCCTCGGGAGGGCGCCGGAGGCGGCAGCCGAGTACGGCGAGGCGCTCCGGCTCCGGCCGGACGATGCGTTGGCGCATAACAATCTCGGGAACGCCCTGGTCGCGCTGGGGAAGGCTCCCGAGGCGATGGAGCAGTACGAGGAGGCCCTTCGGCTGGATCCCCGCTTCGTTGAAGCGCACTTTAACCTGGGCAATGCGTTGGTCTCGGCGGGCAGGCCCTCCGATGCAATCGGGCAGTACGGCGAAGCGCTTCGCCTGAGGCCGGACTACGCCGACGCGCACTACAACCTGGGCAATGCCCTGAATCTCCTGGGGAGGGCCTCCGAGGCGATCGCGGAATACAGGGAGGTGGTGCGCATCAGGCCCGACTCCGCCGACGCCCATTATAATCTTGGGAACCTTCTGGACTCCGCGGGCCGCCCCGAGGAGGCGATCGCCCAGTTTGCGGAGGCCGTTCGCCTGAGGCCCGATTTTGCGGAGGCCCACAACAACCTAGGATGTGACCTTCAGCGGGAGCCCGGCCACCTGGACGAAGCGATCGCACAGTACGGGGAGGCGCTTCGCATCAATCCCGGCCACGTCGAGGCCCACTACAACCTGGGCAGCGCCCTCCAAGGCAAGCGTGGCCGAATCCACGACGCGATAACCCAGTACAAGGAGGCGCTTCGCCTGAGGCCCAGCTACCCGGAGGCCTGCTACAACCTGGGAAATGCCTATTATTCGCTGGGGAGGAAGCCCGAGGCGATCGCCCAATATGAGGAGGCTCTCCGCATCAGGCCCAGTTATGTCGGGGCGCACTGTAATCTCGGGATTGTCCTGGAGTCGCTGGGCAGGACAGCGGAGGCTATCGGCCATTTTGAGGAGGCGCTTCGCCTGAGCCCGATGGACGCAACGGTCCATTTGGACCTTGCCATTGCGTTGCTCCGGACCCCCGGCCGGGTCGATGAGGCAGCCGCCCATCTCAGGGAGGCGCTTCGTCTTCAGCCCAACAACGAGAAGGCTCGGCTGCTCCAGGCCAAAATCGAAGCGGACCGGCACTAGTCCCGCCGCTCAATCCCCTGGGACCCGGTTTAAGCGCATCCGGGTCGCACCTTTCGTAAACGGTTGATGGTAAAATGGTGGCAAGACTCGGAATCGAACCGAGGACACGAGGATTTTCAGTCCTCTGCTCTACCAACTGAGCTATCTTGCCATATCGCTGATTAAACGAAAGTTAGGATTGTTCGACTTTGGGAGTTATACCCACCTGTTATACCCACGAGCAAGAAATCTGGGGATAACCGTGATACCGACACCCAATAACGTTCGAGCCTGTCTCGTCAAATGGAAGGTACTTACTACGGACATTTCAAAAGGAGCGGCAAGAGGAAATTGGGAGCAGTCCATTGATTGGTCCAATGCTCTGCCAATCGCAAAGTCGAGCGAACCCGAAGCGAATGTTTCCCTGAATATTGATCCGGTGAAATCCTGGCCTCTCACAAAGCGATTTCACTTTTGCAGGTGTTTGGATTCATGGCTTTATCTGATCAAGAATTCCTTCCGATTCCGCCGGTTTACTCCGTGGACGCCTCAATCGCGAAAAACCGACTCGCCGTGGCATAGCCATCATCAGGTTAATCCGCCATGATCCAAGGCACCTTTTGGAATCGCCCTCGAAACAATCTCAAAAACATCCCTATTCCTCCCTACGCAGCCACATCATGCGGTCATGCCTCTAGGGTGATCTGTCGCACAACGGCGATAAATTTACGGGCAAGTTGCGCAGTATCGACGTCGCACCACAATGCGTCGAGTTCGAGGCAGAGATCAAGGCCCGTATCGCAGAGCGTCTTGAAGACGAGATCAGAGCTTCTCGACAATCCCCCAATCTTTGGAACCAACGAGACGCCGAGTCCGCCTTCAAGGAAAGCACGGAATGGCTCGGCTCCCTGGATTAGCATAATTTTCTGGACCTTCACCCCGTGCGCCGCGAAGAGGCGCGTCATGATCTCTCCATGGAGCGAACCGATTCCGCGACGGAGTTTGAGACTGACGAGTGGTTCATTCCGGAGGTCAGCGAGCGATACACGGGTCGCCTTGGCAAGCGGATGAGTCCGCGACACAACCGCACAGATCGGCGAACTAGCTACCGGGATTCTTTGAAGCGTCTGCGGGAGCTCCCGACCATTGCGCTGTGCGAAGCCTACCTGGAGCGTTCCATCTCGGAGTGCGCTTAACTGCTCATCGAGCGCTATCTCGATTAAGGAAATGTCGACCTCGGGAAATTTTTTGTGAAATGCCAGCAGGGTGGTGGGCATGAACCCCATTAGGACCGGCTCGACATAACCTATCGCAAGCCGCCCGTGCCGGCCGGTGACGGCCTTCTGCGCGGCCGTGACTGCGTGGTCGGATTGCCTCAGCGTAAGCCGGGCTTCGGCAAGAAACGCCACCCCGGCTTCCGTCAGCCTAACGCCGTGTGTATCGCGGTCGAGCAGCCGGACATTCAATTCCGATTCAAGATCTTTGATCTGTTTACTGAGTGCCGGTTGGGAGACGTGGAGGCGCTCAGCCGCCTTTCGGTAGCTAAGGTCTTCGGCAACTGCTACGAAATACCGCAAGTGTCGCAGTTCCACGGCGCTAAGCCGATAATGAAAAACGATGGCGGTGGAAACAACAAAGTAATACCCAGATCGCGACATCCGAGCGATAGTGGTCGATGATTACGACCTTGAGCAACGACGACCAGCCGAGGAGGCAGTTGCTAGAGGAACTGCGTCATAGCGAGGAGAAGTTTCGCCAGCTAGCCGAGAATATTGGGGAGGTCTTTTGGATCACCGATCCTTCAAAGAACCGCGTTATCTACATAAGTCCGGCCTATGAAGCAATTTGGGGGCGTGCGTGCGAGACCCTAGTCAATTCGCCCCAGGCTTGGCTTGAGGCGGTTCATCCTGAGGATTTCGACCGGGTGTCCGAAGCAGCGTTCAAGCAGACGACCCAAGAATACGACGAGACGTATCGAATCGTGCGGCCGGACGGCGCCATTCGATGGATCCATGATCGCGCATTTCCCCTCCGGAACAGTTCCGGCAAGATTTATCGGATAGTCGGCATTGCGGCCGACATCACGGAGCGGAAGGATGCAGAGTCCGCTCTGCGTAGGAGTGAAAGCGATTTTCGCATAATTTTCGAGAATGCGCCGATTGGGATGGCACTTGTCGGGGAAGACGGTCGGCCGATCCGTTGCAATCGCGCCGTGCAGCGAATGCTGGGATACACCGAGGCGGATTTTCGCGGTATGCACTTCCGGGAATTCACTCACCCTGACGACGTCGAATCCGATCTCGCGCTCTTTCAGGAATTGGTAGACGGGAAGCGGGCCTACTATCAGGTGGACAAACGATACATCAAAAATGGAGGAGAGGTTGTCAGTGCGCGACTAACCGTCTCGATGGTTCATGATCAGGACCGGAAAGCCCAGTATGCGATCGCGATGGTCGAGGACGTGACGGAAACAAGAAAGCTGGAGGACCAGATCTTTCGTGCGCAGCGGATTGAGAGTATCGGCACGCTCGCAAGCGGAATCGCCCACGACCTCAATAATATACTCGCGCCTATACTCATGGCGTCGGAACAATTAAAGGACAAATTGAGCGACTGTGACCGGAAGAAGTTAATTGATATTATCGAGGAGAGCTCGAAGCGTGGTGCGGCAATCATTCGACAACTGCTGACGTTTAGCAGAGGCCTCGACGGAATAAAACAGAACCTGATGCTGAATCATCTTGTTTGTGAGGTTGCGCATCTTATCCAGGAGACCTTCCCAAAGAGCATCGAGGTACAACGGTCGATCCCGTCAGACTTGCGGGTGGTCAAGGGTGACGCCACGCAGATTCACCAGGTCCTTATGAACCTTTGCGTGAATGCGCGGGACTCGATGCCCAACGGAGGAAAGCTCGGATTGGTGGCAACAAATGCGTGCCTAACTGAAGAGCACGCACATCTTAACTCGCTCGCCAAGCCCGGGCACTACGTGGTACTAAGTGTTAGCGATACCGGACACGGCATTCCGGCAGACATCCGAGAACGGATCTTCGACCCATTCTTCACGACAAAGGAAGTTGGAAAGGGCACCGGGATCGGATTGTCGACTGTGCTCGGAATCGTCCGCAGCCACGGCGGATTCGTCACTGTTTACAGCGAAGTTGGGAAGGGCAGTGTTTTCAAGGTATACCTGCCTGTCGTGGAGGCGACCGTGATTGATCTCGTCAAGGCAGCAAATGTGGAGGCCGACGGAAATGGCGAATTGGTGCTAGTCGTCGACGACGAAGGGCCGGTTCGCGAAACAGCCCGCAAAGTGCTGGAGAAGCATAAATTCCGTGTCTTAACCGCCGAGAGTGGCGAGGAGGCGCTGCGGCTTCTGTTTGAGCATCGCGGTGCGATCAAGTTGGTGCTCACCGACATGATGATGCCTGCGATCGACGGATTACACCTGATACGCACTTCGCGTGTCCTCGAACCGAAGGTGCGGTTCGTGGCGATGAGCGGATTGGACGAGGATGCACGGCGCAGCGCGCTAAGCGGACTAGGAGTCAACGAGATCTTGTTCAAACCATTCGGCTCTAATCACCTAATTCAGGCAGTTCAGCGCGCCTTGGCAGCATGAAAACCATCCTCCTAGTCGAGGATCATGAAGCTTTGCGAACGACGCTCGAACTGGCGTTAAACGGGGCGGGATACTGCGTTCGCGCGGCGGCGAACGGCGCCGAGGCGAGAGCGTGTCTGCCAGAATGCAGGCCGGACGTCGTTGTCACAGACATATTGATGCCGGAACGCGATGGGATCGAAACAATCGCGGATGTTAGGACCCTCATCTCCCCTAGTGTTCCTGTCGTAGCATGTCGGGTGGCGGCCGGATACCCGCGAACCATTACCTAAATCTCGCGGGCTTTCTAGGGGCAAGACTCGTTCTCGAAAAGCCGTTTTCGAAAGAAGAGTTCCTGCGCGCCGTGGATCTGGCGCTCGAGGCGACCCGACAGACCATGCACGCCGCAGACTAAGATATTCGGCAAATTAGTCCTTCGTGGGAGACATACCCATTTGAGGATTTCGGCCAGGATTGATTTGGCCATCTCTGCGGCGTTTACGGTGGTCGGGAGAATTTGCCGGCGTCGGATATAAAATGCGCTGTTCCACCGACATGGTATCGGTGTAGCTGTTGCGTCAGCCGGAGCTGCGTTTTGGTGGTTCGTGGTCGGGAGCTAATTTCCCTTACTTTGGCGGGTCTCTTGCCTGCTCCTTACTTGGCGATTCCAGACTAAGGGAGGGTGGCTTTGAATTGTGTGAAACTAATTCAAGGAGAATGAGTTAAGTTCTTTATGCGAGAATAGCTTATTAATACTCATATGTGATTGCTTAAATAGAAATAGTGACTTTAATACTCATATGCTATCACTAAAGACAGAGACGGATGTCCTCAGGGAAACTGCTGATGCGATTCAGCAGCAGAGGCTAGCTTTGAATCTTCCACAAGCTGAACTCGCTTCACGAAGTGGCGTTCCACTTGGTACCTTGCGTAGATTCGAACAGACCGGTCAGAGCAGCTTTCTGACAGTCGCTAAGCTGGTTACTACCCTTGGGATGTCGGACCAGCTTCTTGCCGGGCTAAAACGCCCAAACGAGACCGCGCCAAGCATCAAAGCATTCATAGCTGCCAATAGCGGTGGCTCGATACGCAAACGTGCCCGGCGGCCGAGTGCCTGAAATGGACGTCCCCGAGCCTAAAATCCTTCAGCTGAGCTTCCTCGGCCAGCCAATTGCAACTCTGGCCCAAGCGGGCGATCCTCCCGAGTATGCCTTGGCCTTTGAGCCGGAATTCCTGGCCACAGGACACGACTTATCGCCTCTCAGATTGCCTAGAGAGGCGCTCACCTCAAGTCCGGTTATCTACCGCGAAGGCACAACACCCTTCCCGGGCGGGTTACCGGGTCTCATAGCCGACTCCCTTCCAGACTCGTGGGGAAGACGAATGCAGCAGCTCGCCTACCCCGGGATCAAAACGTTACTCGGCAGATTTGCTGCCGTAGGCTCGCGCGGCCCTGGTGCAATAACGTTTGAACCCATGTTGGGGACGAACGACGAAGCCACATCAGTGAATCTTTCCCGCATGGCTGAGGAGGCTGCGCGTCTGGCCAAGGTGCCCTCGGAACTCACCAGCGAACGAATCGATCAGATCCTGGTGAAAGGAAACACCGGCCTCGGGGGTGCTCAGCCAAAAACGACAGCCCATCTTCCCGATGGGAGCCCCATCTTGGACCTGAAGGAGGTCTTGGTCGAAGGCCAGCCGCCAAAAGGCTACCGGTCCTATATCCTAAAATTCTCACCGTTGGATGATGAAGGCGGAGGAAGCACCGAATATGCATTTTCCGAGATGGCCCGGAGAGCCGGAATAGATGTTGCCCAAAGTTGCCTCGTTAACGACGGCGCACGGCGGCACTTTGCCACGCTACGATTTGATCGAATCAGTAAGCCTGACGGATCTCAGGGTCGACGGCATGTTCACTCGCTAAGCGGCATGCTGCATCAAGTCGCTTCGGGCGGCGGAATCGACTACGAGGATTATATTCGCCTCACTCGACGCCTAGTTGGTGTGCCCGGAGCGGAGGAGTGTTTCCGCAGAGCAATCTTTAATCTCCTGGCAACGAATCGCGACGACCATGGGCGAAACCACGCCTACATCTACGATGAGACAACCCGCATCTGGTCTCTTTCACCCGCATTCGACCTGAATCCCAATGTAAGCAACGTCCTGATTGCGCTGTCGTGGCTCCACAGCATGGAGATCCCGAAGTCATTCGAACCCTTAAAACGTTTGGCTGAGATTGGCGGAATCAACAATCAACGGGCTCGCGAAATCTATGCCGAGGTTCTGGCCGCTGTGGCACAGTGGCCGGCGATAGCCTCCAGTGTAGGAGTTCCGCCTGCGATGATCGAGATTTGGCAAAAGGACATGCTTCAGCAGACGCGAGATCTAAGAGCAGATGCGGACCGTCAAATGCCGCCTCGCAGCACGCAAAAGAAAAAATAGCCGAGTCCATGCACTTCCTTTCGTTATACCCACCGTTATACCCACGAGCATGAAAATTGGGCCTAAGAGGGATAAGTTGAGGAAAGACGCCCCGCGTCAAAACCCTTCATAACCCATTGGATCCGTTAAACGTGACTGACTGCGGCGAGCTGAGAGCACTTCGGACAAACTGAGCCGAAACCCCTCTCAATAATTTTCAGTCCTCTGCTCTACCAACTGAGCTATCTTGCCCCTAGAGACGAAAGGGCGCTATTACGCGGCCAAGAATTGGGGTGACAAGCAATTTCGCCTGCTCCACGGGCCGGGGACGGAGCATCAGATGCCTCGATTCTCAGTGCCCATTCGGGTTTAGTCGGGCTCGGCGATCACGCCCTTGATGACCGACGAGAGCTCGGAGATGTCGTAGGGCTTTGCAACCATGCCGCGGAACCCGTGCTTCCTGAAATCGGACATCGCGAGGTCGCTCGAGTAGCCGCTCGACACGATCGCCTTCACCTTCGGGTCAATCTGCCTAAGCACCGAGATGGCTTCCTTGCCTCCCATTCCTCCCGGGATCGTAAGGTCCATGACGACCACCGTGAACGGCCGTCCCTCCTCCTTGGCCTTTCGGTAGCGGTCGACGGCAGCCTGCCCGTCCACCACCGACTCCACCTCGAATCCCATACGCCTCATCAATTTCTCGGCCATCTTGAGGATCGGCTCCTCGTCGTCCATGAAGAGCACGCGGCCCTTTGATGCACCGGCCGAAAACACCTTTGGGGGGCTCTGCTTCGCAATCGATACCTTTGCCGCGGGCAGCCAAATCGTGAACTTGGTTCCCTCGCCGATGACGGAGCTCACCTCGATGTGCCCCTGGTGCCTCCTGATGATCGAGAACACGGTGGCCAGGCCCAGGCCGTGGCCATGCAGCTTCGTCGTGAAATAGGGGTCGAATATCTTGCCCAGGTGCTCCGGCGCTATGCCGGCGCCGGTATCGGCGACGGTTATCCGCACATATGCGCCCTCCGCGAGCACGGGATGGGCGCCGGCGAGGACCCGCTCGTTGGAGGCCGTGATCCTGAGCGTCCCCCCGTTTGGCATCGCCTGCGTCGCATTGATCACGAGGTTCTGGATCACCTGGCTGATCTGGGCCTTGTCGACGTCCGCGGCCCAGAGGTCGTCGGGCATGTTGAATTCGGTCCGGACACCGGACCCGCGCTGGGAGAAGGTGGCCGCCTCGCGCACCACCTCAAGGAGGTGGACGGCGGTGCGGACGGGGTCCCCTCCCTTCGCAAACGTGAGCAATTGGAGCGTGAGCTCGGCGGCCCGCTTCGCAGCCAGCACGGCCTCGTTTAGGAGCGCCGCCTGCTCCGGCCTTTCGCCCAGGTCGAGTTGCAGGAGCGTCAGGTTGCTCAGGATCGCTGTCAGGATGTTGTTGAAGTCGTGCGCGATGCCCCCGGCTAGGATCCCGACCGACTCCATCTTCGCGGCGTTCTGGAGCGTCTCCTCCATCCGGTGGCGCTCGGTGATATCCCTGAAGACGAGGACTGCCCCGATCCGCTTGCTTGAGACGTTCGCGACCGGAACAAGCCGGCCCTCGATGAGCCGCATGCTGTCCTCTCGGCCCTTCATGAGGGTCTGGGCGGGGATATCCGCTGAAAGGCCGCGGTCCAGGACGTCCGTGACAGGAAGCGTCACCTCGGCCCCCGTCGTTGCGTTCCTTAGGATGCACACCTCGCCCACCCTGCGGCCGACGACCTCCGATGCGTTCCACTGGGCCATCTCCGCGGCGGCCCTGTTCACGAAAAGCACACGGCCCCCGGCGTCGATCGTGACTACCCCCTCGCTCATGCTCGCGAGCGTAACCGCAAGGCGTTCCTTCTCGGCGGCGAGCGCAAGCTCGGCCTCCCGCCGCGCCGTTATGTCCACAATCACGCCGACCAGGTTCCACTGGGATGGACCGATTGGCCTCACCGCAACGTGCTCATGCAGCATGAAGGTGTTGCCTCCGCTAACCACGTGGTACTCCTGCTCGTAGTCCGGCCGGCCCTCGCGAAGGGCCTTGCGGGAAGTCTGCGTGATCTCATTCCACTCCGGCACCATGTCCTGGGTCCAGAGTCGGTCGGGCTGGGGCGTCGCGTTCTCGCCGAAGATCTTCCTGAACAGGACCGAGGGAGGGATGAACATCCTCCAGTTTATGCTCACATCGGGCTCACCCGTGACGACCGCCTGCCATAGCAGGCAGTCCGCGCCCTTCAGGATCTGGTCGAGCTGGGTCTCCGTGGAGCGCCGGGCCTCCTCGGCCTCGTGCCGCTTTGTCACGTCGGTCACCACTCCGGCAAGGATCCACTCGCCCGGCCCCGCGGGCCTTATGATGACCTCCTCGCTCAGCCAATGGACACCGTCGGTGCCGATGATCCGAAATTCGTGTTGATAGCCCCCGGAACCTTCCCTGAGCGCCTTTTCCGACCTCCGGTCCATTTCCTCGTGGTCCGGGGAGAGCTCGTTCTTCCACAGCCACCCCTGGCCCACGAGCGAGGCGAGCCGGAAAATGGGGTTGTCCTGAAGCTGGGGAGGGGTCCGGAAAACCCAGTGGAACCTGCCCGGCTCCTGGGTCGATGAGACCTTCGCCCACCACAGCAGGACGTTGGACCGGTCGAGCGTGTCCAGGATCAGCTGGTAGTTCTCAAGCCTCTTCTTGCTGTCATCCGCTGCGGGATCGGCCACAACGGGCCTGGGCCTGCGGAAAAGGAGTGCGACGGCGGCCCCGCCCAGGATCCCCAGAGCACCGGCAGCGACGATCGAAAGGCTTAGGTCAGCGAGCGGCATGCTCAGTTGGGTGGGGTAAATATGCTGCTTGGCGGGGTTGAACCAAACCTGACGCTTCCTCTCCTAAGCCAATAATCGATCAAAACGGAAGGAACTCTAATGGAAAATATTGCCGAAGGCACGACTTCCCTACTCCTCCCCGTCAAGGTAGTTCAGGGGATCTGAGCGGATGACAGCCTTTGTGGGCGACCGGACCAACCACTTACGGCTGTCCGGGTAGTGGCAGGTCTCCCCCACGGGGTTGTCGGCCACCACGTAAAGAACCAGTTCGATATCGGGGTCGCTCGAGACCTGGTGGGGGCTGTCCGGCTCGAAGATGAAGGCGTCGCCAGGGCCGATCGGCGTCGTGCCGTCCTTGTCGCGGACAACACCCCGTCCCGAAATCACGTGATAAAATTCCCACTGCGCGCTGTGCGAGTGATACGGGCAGATGGACTTGCCCGCGGGGACACGGCAGATCTCCACGTCGAAGGGATGCCTCTTCATCAAGTCGGTCGACTCCGGGACGCGCCCCAAGCCGACCGATATGTTCTTGTCCGCGCACGCGAACTTCCCCTTGGGCGACGACCACGACTCCTCGGGGATCTCGGCTGAGTTGATCTTTTTCATCGGGATTCGAGCGCCTTCTTTTTACTAGTCGTCGATGTGGAACGCATGGACGACCCTGTGGAACACGGGTGCGAGCACGATTCCCACGGCCGAGAGGAAAACGACGCCGCTAAAGAGCGCATAGGCCGTGGCAAAGAGTTTCGAGGCCGTGTCCTTCATGGGGTCCACGGGGCCCATCCCCGTCAGGATCATGGCCGCGTTGAGGAGCGCATCCACCCAGGGGAGCCCGGCGATCACATGGTAGCCCAGGACACCCGCGCCCAGGGCGAAAAACACGATCAGGAGCGTGATCCCGAAGGACAAGGCCATCCTCATAAGGAACCCGGGCCAGGGAAGCAGTTTTTCTCCGATCTTCTCGTACATGGTTTTCTGGGACAGGAACCCCCGCCATCTGTGGCAGGAACGGGCCGCCGCATCAAAGCGATAGTGAGCCGAGTGAAGGCAGGCACGACGGACGGCCCCCGCGGCCTCGGGGGGAACCCTAGAGGTCGGACCCGGCGCCCGCGTGGCACCAATGCCAGGGCTCATAGTCCACCCCGTGGGCGTTGCCCTTCGGGTAGGTCATGGAAAAACCGAACCGGCCCGCGTTCTGCAGGAGCCAGGCGAACTCGCGGGTGCCCTCGAAACGCTCGGTCAGGTCGGCGCTTCCTGGGGCTCCGATGTCGGCCGCCCGGCCCGTGTGGTGCTCGCTGTGGCCCGGGTAGGCGCTGACCCGCAGGATCTCCCCCAAGGATTCGCCTCGGGACAGTTTTGCCGCCACGATCGCGCGCTGACGCTCGACGGGCCTGAAGGCCGACACCATGAGGAGTTCCAATCCGTCGCGATGGGCGTTCTCCTGCATCAGGCGCCAGGCCCTGGCGGCCGCGGGTTCGAGGAGCGCGTCGCGGCCCGACGTGTCTTGGCCCACCGATTCCAGACCCGTGGCCTCGGCATGGCGCGGCATCCGCGCCTCGTAGCCCGGCGGTGGCGGAGGAAGGCCCGCGAAACCCGGACCTTCCGTCCCAGGGGGCGCAAACGTCATCGAGAAAAGCCGGCTCTGCGCCACGTTGCCCGGCATGTCTATTAGTCTCTCAAATTTTAGCCCAAGGCGCTCTAGGAGCCTTATGGACCTTGGATTTTCAAGGGCGGTAAGCCCAAGCACCCGGCTAAACCCAAGGACCGTGCGACCATAGTCCATGGTGGCGGCCGCCGACTCCAGGGCGAAGCCCTTGGACCAGTGGCGCTCGAGGAAGGAGAACCCGATGTCCGCATGCGGAAGGACTTGGCGCTTCACGAAGCCGCAGATGCCCATCGGTGCCCCTCCCTCGCGGGGCTCAACGACATAAAGACCAAAGCCGTGGATCTCGTAGCTCGCGGCCAGCTTTTCCGCGATATAGCCGAGCGCGTCGGCCTCCGTCCGGACCTTCCGGTCGCCGATGTACTCGAGGAACGCCGGTTCGTTCAGGAGCTCCAGGATTAAGCTTGAGTCCCTTGGCTCGACCCGCCTGAGCGCGAGCCTTTGGGTGACGATCACGGGCGTCATGATGCCTGGGGCCGGACCGGCAGCCCCAGCGCTGCCGCAATCAAGAGGGCGGCCTGGCGCGGCGCCACCTTGGAGGAGTCGAGGCGGAAATCGGAGGGGATCAGGGGGTAGTCGAATGCTCCCTCGCGCTTCAGCTTCCGGTACACCTCCAGGGATGCGAGCTTGCGAAACGCACGCCTTGAATCCGACTCGATCCGGCGCTCGATTTCCGTCTCGGGGCACTCGATTTCCACAAATGCGGTCGACCCCCCGAGGTCGCGCACCTTCCTGGCAAGGACCCCCGGAAAGTCCCGGCTCACCGTCCGCTCGGGATTAAACGTGAAGATGAGGGAGGTGCCGGACGCCACCGCGTCCGCCATCATGTCGAGCCAGATGCGCTCGCGGTGGGCGACGAACTCCCTGCTGCCAAAGGGAAACAGCGAGAGCAAAAGGTCGACCGTCAGGTGATTGTGGAAGAGCCGCAGACCCGTGGCCTTTGAGAGCTCGAGCGCAATCGTGTACTTTCCCGAAGCGGCCGGCCCATGGATGAAGATCACTTGGGGCGCCGTCATAATCCGTCCTGGACGGGTTTTGCCGCGATCACCGGTCTTATTCTCCTCAACGAAGGGGCTCCCCTTTCGCCGCCACCACCGTGAGCAGGCCCAATGTGAGCAGAAACGCATAACCCAGGAAATACGCCATGAAGCGGCCATGCAGGATGGGCGCCGGCCCAAGAAGGAGGGCAAAATAAACCCCGTAGACGACCCAACCCTGCCAGCAAACGGGAAGGCCCCACCCGGGGACATGCCGCCTCAGCGGGAACCACCATGTTCCCCTCAGGAAATCCTTCTCGTCGGAATCGCTCATGTCGGTCTTGGCTTCGGCTCGCTCGCTTATTGGGCCGAAATATAGGCCCGAAGCCGGGCGGGAGGCGAGCCTGCCCTGGCGTCAGTGGCCCGGCGCCCCGGCCTTCAGGTAGGTCCCAAAGCCGATCACCACCGTGGACAGGATCAGGGTTGCTATGCCCCCGGTGATCAGGAGGTGCGCCTTCCGGCTCGAGCCCTTCCATTCATGGAAGATCCAGCCCCACATCGTCGAGAAGATGATGATGCTCGCCATGTGGAGCGTCCACGAGGCAAAGGCGAACTTTCCCATCTGCGTCTCGCCCATCGTATAGAAGAAGAACTGGAAATACCAGGTGGTGCCTGCAAGCGCCGAGAACAGGTAGTTGCTCAGGACCGGCACGGCGAGGTCCGCCCCCGCGGGGGGCACGGCTCCACCCGCGGAGCCCGCGTGCTCGGGGCGCACGTGGGTCGCCAGGTACTGGTAGCCGGTCCTGTTCCTGAAGTTGAGGAGGGCGCACCAGATGAAGTTTGTCGTGAAGCCGCCCAGGAGGACGACGACCAGTTTCGGCAGACCGGACCAGATCGTGGTGGTGCCGGCGGCCCGCGAGGCCTCGCCGATCGGGTTTCCCGCCGTCAGGGCGAATGCGAAGCAGGCGCTCATGATCCCGGAAAAGGTCGCAACCATGACACCCTTCCTGAAGTTGAACTCGGCTATGGCCTTCTTCTTCTCCGTGGCGGGCATCTCGCGCTCCTTCGTGAGCCCGGCAAAGGCCGCGATCGCTATCCCCAGGAGGCACACCCCGACGCCGGCGAGCGTGATCTGGCCTGGGGCGCTCGAGGCGATCTGCCCCAGCGTCTCGGGGACCGGGATCGAGGGGACCACGGACTTGAAGATCGGGGGCAGGAGCGTTCCAAACGCGGCGCAGTAGCCGAGGGCTACACCCATCCCAAGCGACATCCCTAGGTAGCGCATCGTGAGTCCGAAGGTCAGGCCCCCAAAGCCCCAGAGGGCACCGAAGAAGAACGTCCACCAGAGGGTGCTGGCGCTCTGCTGGTGGAGCACCCCGGGGAGGTCCTTGGTCAGGATGAAGGCGAGCGTCCACGGGCAGATGATCCACGAGAAGAATCCCCCCACGAGCCAGTAAGTCTCCCACGACCATTTTCGGACGCCCTTGTAGGGGACGTAAAAGGAGCCGGATGCCAGGCCGCCGAGCCAGTGGAAGACGACGCCAAGGAAGGGATTGGGGATCATGGGGGGTGCGAGCCTGTGGCCGGTGCTCCGGTTGGGGGATGCTGTTCGGGGTGAATCCGGCCGGGGAGCGAGGAGTGCCTAGGACCGGGACGGCGGGGTCAACAAAATAGGGGTCGCCGAAGCCATCGGGCCGCGCCTAGACCCTCCGGGACAGGACGCTCCGCTCGTGCCGCGCGACCTCCCGGAGCCAGTCGGCGCCCGCCGGCACGTCGTCCCGCGCGCAGAGTTCATCCCAAACCGAGCCCCAGGGGAGGGCCTTCGCCAGCTCCATGAGGGCCAGACGTTCGTGGCCCCTGCCCGCGTCCTCTGCGGCGCGCAGGCGCGCCGTGGGGTCGAGCAACCCCAGGAGGATGGCCTGGCGCGTCGCGCGGGCGCCGACCACGTACGCCGCTATCCGGTTTATCGAGGCGTCGAAGAAGTCGAGCGCGACGAAGACGCGGTCCCACGCGTCGCCGCGGGCGATCTCCAGGAAGAGCGACCGGACGGCGTCGTCGAGCACGACCACATGGTCGCTGTCCCAGCGGACGGGCCGACTGGTGTGGAGGAGGATCCTCGGATGGAACAGCATGAGCGCCGAGATCTTGTCGGCAACCGACTCCGTGGGATGGTAGTGCCCCAGGTCCAGGCAGGGCACGAGCCCGTGCTCCAGGGCGTAGGAGGTGTAGAATTCCTGGGACCCGACGACGTAGTCCTCGCTGCCCAGGCCGAAGAGCTTCCCCTCGACGGCATCGATGCAGAGTCTCTTGCTCACAGCCTTGTCCCTGAAGATGGCGTCATAGGAATCCCTGAGGCGTTCGCGGGGCCCCCACCGGTCCGCGGGGGCGTCCTTGGCCCCGTCGGGCACCCAGTGGTTCACAACGCAGGGCTTTCCGAGCTCCCTGGCGAAGTGCTGGGCGACCCGCCGCGAGGCCCGCGCGTGGGCGATCCAGAAACGACGGATCGCCACGTCGGGGTGCGAGAGCGTGAACCCATAGGCGGCCTTCGGGTGGGCAAAATAGGTCGGGTTGAAATCAAGGCCGACACGCCGCGACTTGGCCCACGAAAGCCACCGCGCGAAGTGCTCGGGCCCGATCCCGTCCCGGTCGACGCGTCTGCCACCCGTCTCGGCGTAGAACGCGTGGAGGTTCAGGCGCTGCCTGCCGGGCAGGAGCGAGAAAACCAGGTCCAGGTCAGCCCTCATCTCGTCGCCGTTTCGGGCCCGGCCCGGGTAGGCTCCGGTGGCCATGATGCCCCCGGAGTCTATCCCCTCCATCGGCGCCTCCAATCCCCGCACGTCGTCGGCCTGCCAGCAGTGGAGCGAGATCGGGATCGAGGCGGCTTTCTTTATGGCGGCCTCCGTGTCGACGCCGTAGGCGGCGTAGGCTTGGCGGGCGTTGCGGTAGGAGGCTGAGATCTGTCGCGGGGTGGGCATCTTAGGATCGGGGTTTGTAGAGGGTCTGCCTGAGTTCAGAGGTCAGGCGCCTGCGGAACGTGGGGAGGTCCTTGACCGCGCCGAGCGCGATCAGCTGGCTCGCAAGGTTCCCGACGGCCGCGCCCTCGAGCGCGAGGGAGACAACCGGAAGCCCCGATGCCTCGGCCGTTGCCTGGCAAAGGGCCGAGTTGCGCGAGCCGCCGCCGACCATGAGGATGCGCCTGAACCGGCGGCCGGCCTGCTGCTCAAGGATGCGGGCCGAGTCGGCGTGGCCGCGGCCAATTGAGTCGCATATGAGGCGCACGTAACCCGCCAGGCTGCGGGGCGGCCTGGCCCCACGTGACCTGAGCTGGGCGTCGATGGCCAACCGCATGTCGGAGGGGTTGAAGAGGGAACTGTCGGAGACATCGACCAGGACCTCTGGCGCCGGCTCCCTCCGGGCGGCGCCGATCAGGCTCCGCCATGCCGAGGCAGATCCCGGCCTGGAGGAGAAATGCAGGATCGTCCGCTCCAGGAGCCAGAGGCCCAGGCAGCTCCTGAGGGGCCGGTATCCGCCATCGCCCGCCCGCTCATTTGAGATGCGCGCGGCAAGCGCGCCCGGGCCGGCGACGGGCACCTTGCTTTCAAACCCGAGGAGGGACCAGGTCCCGGAGCTCAGGAAAAGGTCGGAGCCGTCGGCCGCGGCCGGCATCGCGGCGAAGGCGCAGGCTGTGTCGTGGCCCGGCACGAGGATTGACTGCACGCCCTCGAGCCCCGGGACTCCTGTCACGGGCCCCAGCCGCCTGGGCGAGCGGGCCGGGGTGGAAAACCAGTTCCTCGGTATGCCAAAGTACGCGAGGGCCTCCCGCGACCAGTCGCGGCCGTGCACGTCCAGGAGCTGGGAATGGCTCGAGACCGAGAGCTCGTTCTCCATGCGTCCGGAGATCAGGAAATTGAAATAGTCGGGTATGAAGAGGCACCGCGACGCGACGTCGGAGATCTCCGGGCAGGCCCGCAGCGTCTCCTGGAGCTGCAGGCTCGTGTTGTAGGCGTAGTTGGGGATCCCGGTGAGCGCATAGACCTGGCCGATCCCAGCCTTGCCCAGCCGCTCCGAGAGAGCGCGTGTGCGGCCGTCGCGGTAGGAGTGGACCGGATGGACGAGCCGGCCGCGCGTGTCCACGAGCGCATAGTCCACGGCCCACGAGTCGACGCCCACCGACACGAGCCGGGGGAACCGCGACCTCGCCTTCAGAAGCCCGGAGCGCACCTCGCCCCAGAGGCACGGAAGGTCCCAGTAGTCGTGCGCGCCGAGCGGACGGAACTGGTTTGGGAAACGGTGGACCTCGGTCGTCTTTAGCCGCCTTCCGTCCCACGAGCCGACAATTACCCGGCCGCTCGTGGCCCCAAGGTCGACGGCTGCGCAGGCGACGGGCTTCATTTCTAGCGCAGGAACGCCTCGTGGAGGCCCCCGTCTACCGCCAGGACCTGGCCGGTCGTCTTCGAAAGGCGCCCCGAGACCAGGAGAAAATAGGCCTCCGCCTGGTCGGCCGGGGTTATCGGGGACTTGGTCAGCGTGCGGTCGGCGTAAAACTGCGCGAGCTTGGCGACCAGCGACTCCGTGGCCTCGTCGTCAGCGTAGGGGATCGCGTACTTGGAGAGCGAGCCGATGACCCGCTCCCGCGGGAACATGGAGGAACCCTGCACCACGGTGGCGGGCGCCACGCCATTCACGCGGATGAGCGGCGCAAGCTCGATGGCGAGCTCGCGCACCAGGTGGTTGGCCGCGGCCTTGGAGGTGTCATAGGCGACGGAGCCCTTCTTCGCCACGGCCGCGTTGGCGGAGGTCGTAAGGACCAGGCTACCCTTTAGGCCCTGGTCCTTCCAGGTCTTGAAGGCCTCGTCACCGACCAGGTAGCTGCCCGTCACGTTCACGGCAAAGGTGGCCGCCCATTTCTCGTCCGGAATGTGGCCGGTTGTGTCGCTCGGGGAGAAGACGCCCGCCGTCACGCACACGTGGTCGAAGCCCCCGTAGGCCAGCGCCACGTCGTCGAGCATCCTTCGGATGCTGGCGCGGTCCGTCACGTTCGCGGCGAGCCCTAGCGCCGGCCCGCACCCGGAGATCCCCGAGCCGGCGACGCCGATGCCAAGGCCGTGCTTTTCGGTGATCTCCTTGGCCGTGGCCCCGGCGGCGGCCTCGCTTAGGTCCACACACACCACCTGGGCCCCCTCCCGGGCAAGCCGGAGCGCGGTCTCCCTGCCGATGCCCGAACCGGACCCCACCACGACAACGACCTGTCGGGCAAGCTCCTTCTCCGGCGGCATGCGCCTTAGCTTCGCCTCCTCCAGCCTCCAGTACTCGATGTCGAAGGCCTCCTGCTGGGGAAGCGCGATGTAGCGGTCGATCGCCTCCGCGCCGCGCATCACCTCGACGGCGCAGTTGTAGAACTCGGCCGTGACACGGCTTTCCGACTTGTCCTTGCCCCACGCCAGCATCCCGAGACCCGGGATGAGCACCACGGTCGGGTTTGGGTCGCGCATGGCGGGGGAGTCCGGCCGCTTGCACTTCGAATAGTAGGCCGCGTAGTCGGCGCGATAGGCCTTCAGTCCCTCCGCGAGCTTCGCCCGAAGTGCGGCCGGGTCCTCCGACTGGGGGTTCCAGTCCACATACAGGGGCTTGATCTTTGTCCGCAGGAAATGGTCCGGGCAGCTTGTCCCGAGTGCGGCAAGCCGGGACGCGTCCGCGGAGTTCACGAACCTGAGGATTGCGGGGTCGTCCTGGACCGTCCCCACCATCCGCTTCTCGCCGGAGAGGCGGCCGCGGAGCCAGGGCAGAATCCCCGCGAGGATGTCCCTTCGTTTCCCGGCCTCGGGCGAAACGAACTTCTGCCCGCCAAAGGCCGACCCGTCGCCTCCCCTGGCCTGGTACCTCGCCTCGATATAGAAGGCCGCGCGCTCTATGAAATCGAGCGTTTCGCCGTAGCACTGCTTGTCGTCGTCAGCCCAGGAGATGAATCCGTGCTGGCCCATCATGATTGCCCTGGTGCCCGGGCTCTCGCGGGCGATCCGCTGCATGGCCAGACCCAGCTCGACGCCGGGGCGCATCCACGGGACGTACGCCATCCTACCCCCGAAGATCTCCTTTGTGAGCCTCTCGCAGTTGGCCGTGGCTGCCACCGCTATGATCGCGTTCGGGTGCATATGGTCGACATGCCTGCCGGGCAGGTAGGAGTGCAGAGGCGTATCGATCGAGGCGGCACGCGGGTTCAGGTTGAAGGTGGCATGGAGCAGCATGCCCACCATGTCGTCCTCGGCCTGGGACTTGAGGCCCTTGTCCGAACGCGCCGCGTAGACGGCCTGGAGCCCCAGGAGCTTCTCCTGGTAGAGCGAGGAGAAGTTGTCGCGCAGGCTCGTCCTCAGGTCGCCGCCCGAGCCCTTCACCCAGAGCACCTCCACGGCCTTTCCGGTGAGGGGGTCCTTCTCGGTGACCTTTGACGACGTGTTGCCGCCCCCGGTGTTGGTGATGCGCTGGTCCGACCCAAGAAGGTTCGAGCGGTAGACAAGCCGGCCCACAGGATCGAGCGAGGCGGCCTTGGCGTCGTCCCAGGCATAGGTGACATAGCGGTAAGTGGTCATCGGGGAAAAGGGGGTGTCGGCAATACAGATATTGATTATCTGCCGGATCGAGGGGCCTTCCACTCTATAGGACACGCCCAGCCTTGGGAATCGACAATCTGACCATTGGCATACATATTTTGAGCTTGGCCTCCGCGCCCCCTCCAGCCGACTTCTTCCGCTACCTTGTCACCACGCCCGGCGCCGAGCATTGGGGGGCGGTGGTGACGGGGGGAGGCCGGTTCACGGCCCTGCCCCACCGGCCCTACCCGCCACCGGGGCATCCCTTGGACCACCGTTTCACCTGGGAGAACGGCCGCGTACTCGGGGCTTTCCAGGTGGTGTACGTGGCGGACGGCCACGGGGAATTTGAGACCCGGGCAACGGGGCGCGTCGCAATCGGGAGCGGTTGCGCGCTGCTGCTCTTCCCTGGGACCTGGCACCGCTACAGGCCCGCCGCTGAAACGGGCTGGCTCGAGCAGTGGGTGGAGATCGGCGGTCCGCTACTTGAGCGGATGCTCCGGGAGGGCGTCTTCAGCCCCGGCAAGCCGGTGGTCGCCGGCTCCCGCAGGCTGGAGATCGAGGCGAGGATCGAGACCCTCCACGGGCTCGTGTCCCGCCAGCCCGCCGGTGAAGCACCCGAGCTCGCGGCGCAGGCGCTCGGCGTCCTCTCGCTCCTGCACGCGTCCACGAGGGCGCAGGACAGGCCCAGGTCCGTGGTATCGGCCGTGGAGCAGGCCAAGCGCATCATGGAGGAAGGCTCCAGCAGGCCCGTCTCCATGCCCGAGCTCGCCCGATCCCTGGGCGTCGCCTACTCCTATTTCCGGAGGGAGTTCCGGGTGCGAACCGGGATTTCCCCGCGCCAGTACCTCCTTCGAATCCGGATGCAGCGCGCGCAGCGCATGCTGGGATCAAGCGGCGACTCGCTCAAGCAGGTCGCCGACCGCCTCGGATTCAGCTCCGCCTATCACCTCTCGTCGGCGTTCAAGGCCGAGTTCGGCATGGCTCCGAGCCGTTGGCGGCGCCGGAAGCTCGAACGGTAGGCCGTATCAGCGGGCGCGCTAATCGGATTGAAACCCCCGCGGCGCGGGGCGACATTGCGAATCCCCCGCCCGCGCCGGCGAAAACCACCCCTCCCCATGAGCACGACCCGCCGCCTTCTCCTCCTTGTAGCCCTGGCCGCGCTTTCCGCCCGCCCCTACGCGCAGCCGGTGAACCCCAATGCGACCCCCGAGGCCAGACGGCTCCTCGCCTTCCTTACCGAGATCCAGGGCCACTACATCCTCACCGGCCAGCATAACTTCGACACCGCCGGCTCCAAGTACACGAACATCGTCCAGGCCATAACGGGCAAGAGTCCCATTGTCTGGGGCTCCGACTTCAGCTTCGCCTACGAGGGGACCGAGCCCCAGAAATTCCAGCACTGCGGGCCCATCAACCTCACCCATTCCGGGGAGCCCCTGTACTACGTGAACGTCACTCCCACGGTCGCCAGGCAGCGGATGGTCGAGGCGGCGATCAAGGAGTACAAGGCGGGCCACATCATCACCCTAATGTGGCATGCGCCGCCTCCGGGGCACGGTGACACCTGCGACGGGAAGCTCATCTGGGCGATGCAAAACCGCCCGACACCCGCCGAGTGGGAGCAGCTCACCACGGACGGCACGCCCCAAAACCTGGCCTGGAAGGGGCAGGTCGACGTGATCGCCTCCTACCTGTCGCAGCTCCAGGACGCCCATGTCCCGGTCCTCTGGAGGCCGTACCACGAGATGAACGGGGTGTGGTTCTGGTGGTGCGACCAGAAGGGCGAGAACGGCTTCAAGAAGCTCTGGATCATGTTGTACGACTACATGGTCAAACACCACCACCTGAACAACCTCGTCTGGGTGTGGGACACGAACGCGCCGCGCTCAAACCCGGGCGACGAGGCGTTCGCCTATTCGGACTTCTGGCCGGGGGCGGCCTATGTGGACGTCCTCGCCGCCGACATCTACCACAAGAAGGCGGACCAGGGCGCGGACGACCAGAGGAACTACGAGGACCTGGTGGCGCTGGCTGCGGGCAAGCCGGTGGCGATGGGCGAGGTCGGGGAGCCTCCCAGCCCGGAGCTCCTTTCTCGCCAGCCGAAATGGGCGTGGTTCATGCCCTGGCCGCCGTTCGGCGCCCTGGCGAGGGACAACCCGGCAAAGCTCCGGGCGCTCTACGCCGACCCGCGGGCCCTGACCCGCGACGACGTGGTGATCGCTCCGGATGGCAGCTATCAGATCCAGAAGAAGTAGGACGCTGCCTCCCGGCTACCCCGGTCCTCAGCCTCGAATTCTCGCGGCTCAGACTGCGCGCGCCCCGGGAGTCGGTTTGACACCTGCGACACCGGAAAAAGGATCGGGTCCCGCGTGAGCGCCTCCCCCACCCCATCCCCCAGGGACCTTGGCCCGGCACGCGCACCGAGGCTCTGGTTATTCCGGGTGCTCGCGGCCGTCGCGATCCCCCTGTTGTTTCTTGCAGGGCTGGAAGCCGCGCTAAGGGTCGCGGGCTTCGGCCAGCCCGCGTCGTTCCTCGTCCCCGACGAGAAGCCCGGGTTTCTGCGGACAAACCCGCGGTTCGGGGCCTCGTACCTTCCCGGCAGCTTCGACCTCAGGCCGCTCAACTACCGTGTCCCCGCCCGCAAGGCGCCCAACGCGCTTCGCGTGGTCGTGCTGGGCGAGTCGGCCGCCCAGGGCGTGCCCGCGCCCCAGTTCGGGTTTGCCGCCCAGCTGCGCGCCCAGCTCCGCTCCCGCTACCCGGGGCGCACGGTCGAGGTGATCAACACCGGGATCGTCGCGATCAACTCGCACGCGGTCTACCAGATCGCGCGGCAGATGGCGGAAATTTCTCCGGACGCGTTCGTCGTCTACATGGGCAACAACGAGGTTGTCGGGCCCTACGGGCCGGGTTGCGCCTATCTTTCGGAAATGCCGCCCCTCTGGGTCATACGCCTGAGCATCTGGGTCAAATCGACGCGGACCGGGCAGCTCGTGAACGCGGCCGTCGGCCTCCTTTCCCGGCGTGGCCGCCCGCCCGCCGAATGGGGAGGAATGGCGATGTTCGTGAACAACGCGGTGTCCGCGGATGACCCGCGGCTGCGCCAGGTTTACGCCAATTTTGAGGCGAACCTGAGGGACATCGTCCGCGCCGCGTCTGGCGCCGGGGCAAAGACCATCCTCTGCACCGTCGCCTCGAACCTGAGGGACTGCGCCCCGCTCCTCTCGGTCCACGGCCCTGGACTCGCGGCGGCGGAACTCACCGCTTGGACGCGCGCCTTCACCCGCGGCCGGACAGAGTGGCTCCTCAACGAGTACGGGCCGGCGCGGGCCGACCTGCTGGAGGCGGCGCGCATCGACCCCGACTACGCGGATACGGACTACATGCTAGGAGTTATCGACCTCAAGTCCGGGGACATCGAGGCGGCACGGCGCCACCTGATCGGGGCCCAGCACTGGGACGCGCTCCGCTTCCGGCCGGATCCGGCGATCAATGAGATCGTGAGGCGTGTCGCCGACTCGGCGGGCGCCGATGTGTCGCTGGTCGATGCCGCGGGTTTCCTCGGCTCCGATCCCGCCTCGACGGCGGCGCCGGCCGGCCACGAGTCATTCTTCGAGCACGTGCACCTGGACTGGGGAGGGAACTACCTGCTCTCGCGTGCGGTGGCCGAGCGCCTGGATGGCGCCCTCGGAGGCGGCGGCAACGCCCCGGGATCCTGGCTTAGTTCCGCGGGCTGCGCGGACGCCCTCGCCTACACGGCCCACGAGCGGGATTCGGTCCTCGAGAGCGTCGGGGTCATCGTCCAGAACCCGCCGTTCACAAACCAGCTCACCTACTGCGAGGACCAGGCACGGCTCCTTGCCGCGTTTGCGCAAGCCCGGGCTGCTCGAAATGACCCGGAGGGCCTCCTCCGTGCCAAGGAGATTGTCGACGCGGCGATGGCCAACGACCCCGACAACCCGGACCTCCCGAAGATCGCCTCGGGGATCGACGACGACCGTGGCGACGCGAACGCAGCCCTTGCCCACGCGAGGAAGGCGGAGCAGCTCCGGCCCAGGGATTTCACGCTCGCTACGGACGAGGCCGTCAGGCTGATGCGTCTCAATAAAGCGACCGATGCCGAGAGTCTCCTAAGGGAGACGGCGCGAGCCAGCTCAGAAAGAGAGAGAGCCCTGATGGCTCCGGCGTTCGCGGACCTCTTCGCCCGGACGGGCCGGCTGGCAGAGGGGCGCACCTACTTGGACGACGAGATCTCAAAGAATCCCGGGGACGAGGCCCTGAGGATCGTGCGGGCGCAATTTGACGAGTTCTCCGGGGACAAGGCCTCCGCCGAGCGCCGATACCGCGACATCCTGGGCGTGGACCCGGAAAATCGAAGCGCCTTGGAGGCCCTTGTCAGGCTCCTCAATTCCACGGGCCAGACCGACGCCGCCGACCAGCAGTCGCTCGCGTCGCAAGCGATTCAGCCGCGCAATTATGCGAACAACCTGCGTGCCGCCGCCGTCTTCAACGCCCGCAGGGACGATGCCCAGGAAGTCCGGTGCCTGCTTGCCGCCGAGGAATGCGGCCCCATGACGTCCAGGGCCGAAAGCAGGCTCGCGCGCAAGCTGCTGGGCCTTGGAAGGCCCGACGAGGCATTGGCCCACCTGGCGGTCGCAAGGCGGGTCTCGCTTTACGAGGGGGATCCGTCAGAGACTGAGCAACTAGGCAGGGTGATCGAGGGCCTGGAGCAGCGCTTGAAGCAGGTCCAGAGGTAGGAATCCCACGAACGCATCTATGAAAACGAGCCACACGATGGCCTTAGGGTTTTTCGCAGCGGCATGGGCAACCGTGCTTCCCATCAGGGCCCAGCAGGTCACTAGTTCCCATGCCTCTGTGGTCGACGTGGCGTCGTGCCAGGCGGCCCTAAAGTCGGCCACCGACCCGCTTCTCATCGAGGCCAAGAAGACCCTTCCCTCGTGCGCAAGGCTCGCCTTTGTCCCTGCGCCCGTCGGGCGCATGATCATCCCAAGGCACTATCTCACGGGTTCGAGCGGGCCCATAAACCCCGACGAGGCGGCCGCGACCCGCACCTATGGCGCCTTTGAGAGGCGGATCACCGCGGGCGCTGCCCAGTACCTGGCGACCGGCAGCCACGCGGAGTCCGCGGCAGCCCTCGACCAGCTGGATGCTTGGGCACAGGCGGGCGCGCTCCTCGACTACAGCCGCGAGGAGTCCTCGCAGGCGTGGTACCAAGCCGAGTGGACGCTCAGCTCGGCGGGGGTCACGGATTCGGTGCTCGTCAACGATGCGACGCTCGACCCCGCGAGGCAGAGGCGCGTCACGGCTTGGCTCGTCGCCGCCTGCAGGAAGGACCTCGGCTTCGAGAGGCCCGGCGACACGCAGAACAACCACTATTACTGGCGGGCGCTAGCCGCCGTCGCCATCGGCGTCACCGCATCCGACGACGGACTCTTCCGGCACGGCGTCGAGGTCTACCGCCAGGCCATCGGCGAACTTGACGCGGTCGGCGCGCTGCCCAAGGAGATGGCGCGCCACGAGAACGCGATCCACTACCAGGGCTTCGCGCTCCAGCCCTTGGTCACGATCGCAGAGTTCGCGACCCGGCAGGGTTATGACCTTTACGGCTACGCGACCCACGGCCGCTCGCTCCGCGACGCGATCGTCTTCTTTGGGCGTGCCGTGGACGACCCGGGCCTCGTGAAGCCCTACACGAGCGACACCCAATCCATGAACTTTGGGCCGGGGGATTTCGCGGAGATCGCATTCTACGCCGCGCGGTTTGGCACGGGGGGCCTGCCCCCTTCGGTCGTCGCGGCGCTGCGCCACCCGGTCGAGACCTCGCGGATTGGCTACACGACCATATTGACTGCGAGGTAATCCCGACCGGCGTTGCCAAAACACGGGGACCGTGGCGGCGGTTGACCTATGGGCGATCGGCAAGGCCGGATTCCCAGCTGCCCGGGAAGTCCGCCCCCCGCCCAATTGTCTTGCCACCCCGTTAGCACGCCGCCGAATCGGAATGGCCAGGGCCCCACACATGAACCGACGAACTTTTGGGAAGATAACGTTTCTGGGGGCACTCGGCGCCCTCGCCGGAAAAAGCGGGGCGAAGGCCGACTCAGCGGTTACCGATTCAAAGCGCAAAGCCGAGCGGCCTTACGAGCCCACGCTCCGCTCGCTCGCCAGGCATCCGACGCCGGAATGGTTCGACGACATCAAATTCGGGATGTTCATCGACTACGGGCTCTACTCCGTCGCCGGCTACGCGCCGAAGAAGGAGTCGGGGGCCATGTATCCGGACTGGTACCTGTTCCGCATGTACGATTCGCCCGAGGTGGCCGAGTACCACCGGAAGACCTGGGGAAAGGACTTCCAGCGGGACGACTTCATCCCGCTGTTCAAGGCGGAGAGCTTCGACCCGGAGCACATCGCCGACGTGGCGGAGAAATCGGGGATGCGCTACGTGGTGCCCTTCTCCAAGCACCATGACGGATTCTGCCTCTGGCCCAGCAGCTATACCGGACGAAATTCCCTGGCGATGGGCCCGAGGAGGGACCTGATCGGCCCGCTGAACGATGCCTGCAGGAAAAGGGGCCTGAAATTCGGCTTCTATTTCTCGCTCGAGGAGTGGGAGTATCCCGTCATCCAGGACGGCAGGAAGATGCTGCGCCTTTGGACCACGGTCGACGGGAAGCCAGACCCGATCGTGCCTTTTGACGAAGCCGCGATGGCGGGGAGGATCACCGGGAAGATCCCCGTCAAGGACTTCGTCAGGGACTACTCGATCCCCCAGGCCAACGAATTCATAGATCGGTATGACCCGGACATACTCTGGCTCGACGGCGACTGGACCGCCTACGCCGAGGACATTGGCTCCCGTGAGATCGTGAGCCATTTTTACAACGGGGCGATGGGGCGCAAGGAGGTCGCCGCCAATGACAGGCTGGGCCGTTCCCTTCGGTTCAACAGCGGCGACTTCTACACGAGCGAGTACGGCGCCAAGAACACCGAGCGCTCGAAGCTGCTCCACAAGTGGGAGGAAAACCGCGGGGCGAGCCAGTCCTTTGGATACAACTGGCAGGACACGGAGAAGAACATGACCAGCGCCGAAGACCTGATAGACATGCTGGTGGGGATCGTAAGCGAGAACGGGAACCTGCTCCTCGTTGTGAATCTGGACGGGAAGGGGGCCATGCCCACCTACATGCAGGACAGGCTTCTCGACGTCGGCCGCTGGCTGAAGGTCAACGGCGAGGCGATCTACGGTTCAAGGCCGTGGCTGGCGGCGAGCCAGGGCGAGAACATCCGGTTCACCCGGAGCAAGGACGGCAGATACCTCTACGCCATCCACAAGGGCTGGCCCGAGGGCGAGGTCGTGTTGCATGACCTCTGGCTCGATCCCTCCTCGAGCATCGGCATGCTCGGCGGGGGTGGGCCTCTCGAGTGGAGAAACGTCCCAGAAGGAAGCTACGGAAGGGGCGGAAAGGTCGTTGTGAAGGTGCCCGACTCCTTGAAAGGGACATTCGATTCCTCCCACGCGGTGACGCTCAGGGTCCAGCTGACCGACTAGGCGATGGCACCCCGGGTGGATATCACCCTGATCGCCGCAGCACGCGCACCCGCTCCCGGCCCACGCGGGTGTCAAAGGCCACGTCGGGAACGTAGTCATCCATGATCTCGAATCCCTCTGAAAAGAGCGACGTCAGGTCGGCGACGCTGAACGGGAACGGCGGACCCTCGTCGCCCGGGCCGAGATTGGGGTTGATGAACCAGACCCCGACGAGCAGGCCACCGCGCTTCAGTGCCAGGTCGATGCCGCGCCTGTAGCTGGCCCGAAGGGTCGGATGCAGTCCGCTCAGGCAGGTGTGCTCCAGCACCACGTCAAACGCCCCTCTCATTTCCCGCGGCGGGTCAAACAGGTCCCCCACCACGAAGCGCTCCGCCAGAAGCGGATAAAGGGCTCGCGCCTCCGCGACTCCCGTCGGAGCGATGTCCAGGCCCATCGCATCCAGACCGAACTCGACTGCCAACGCCACCTCGTGGCCGTGACCGCAGCCCGGCACCAGCGCCCGACCACTCAGCTTGTGACGCTCCAGGTACTGCCTCATAGGCGGCGACGGCGCACCCTTGTCCCAGAACACCTCCCCACTGCGGTATTTTGCATCCCAGTCCATGGGCGCGATAGCGCTAATTGTTGCCCTTAAGTCAACCGGCCCGGAGTTTGATGCAAGGGAAAGTAACCGCCACAGATTGACGGCTCACGCCCGTTGATTCACTCGCAGGGGGTGAAGATATCCTCGATCGGCTTCTTGAAGAGGCGCGCGATCTTGAAGGCGAGCGGCAGGCTGGGATCATATTTCTCGGTCTCGATCGCATTGATGGTTTGCCGCGAGACATCCAGCTTGTCGCCCAGATCGCCTTGCGACCACGCCCGCGCCGCCCGAAGTTCCCGGAGCTTGTTTTTCACCGGTAACGCAGCCTGGAAATTGCGAAGCCGAGACTCCAGAACAGGTACATCGTCATATAGACCCCGCCAATCTGGAGGCCGTGCGGATAGGCCGCCGGGCCCATGCCGTTCGCGTTGAGCACGTTCAAAACCGCGTTCACCACCACGGTGCCGGCGAGGGCAAAGACCCACGCCTCCAGCTGGATTCGCCTCTCCAGTTCATCCATCGCCCGGAAGGACCGCAGGAGGCTCAGCAGATAAAACACGCCCGGCAGAAGGGGCGTCAACGTCGCCAACACGCGCCAGCCCGGACTCCATTCCGGATGCCGTTTCACGAGCCAAAACATCACCATGTAAAGAGCGCAGGTGGCCGCGAGCCACACGAGAGATTTCACCATCTGCCTAAGCGAGACCTTACCTGGCGCGCACATGTCCGAGGCCGAATACGTTTGGTTGTCCATGAATCGAGGTGTAAAGCATGCTTTCCATCTGTCAAGCATGCTTTACTTCGCGAGCCTCCTCACATTAATCGGGCCGATCGATGATAATCCCGATGTGATGCCCTGGATGGGATTCGAACCCCCACGACCTTCGTCGGCAGATTTTGAGCCAAACTGGATTCGCCATCCTAGGTAACGGGGTCGGCAAGAAAGGTGGGTTAGTGACTGCTGTCTGATTCAAGGACGCAAAATGGCCACGCTCAATTGGCGCGGATTTCGCCATATTGGGTTTGGACGTTTGACCTGGAGACCATATCCCCTTGAATCCCTAGGGTGGAGTCCAAGAGCAACCTTGCATTAATTGAGGCTGAAAAGGCGGGCTTTGATCTAAGCCTTGTGGAAGCCAGTTTGATGGTTTCGCACGAAGAGCGGGCGAAACAGCACGACCAGGCGCTTTCACTTGTGTTGGAATTCGATCGAATTCGCCAAAAACGGAATGAACAGTCTCAGCCAACTACTCCAGCGGTTAGCTGATTCCCGCGTGGATTTTGTGGTGGTAGGGGGCTTTGCCGGAGTTCTCCATGGCTCGGCTATCGTCACGAGAGACCTCGATATTTGCGCGGTTCTTACTCCGGAGAACGTCGAGCGCCTCAGGGACACGCTGAAGGATCTCAATCCACTTCATAGGATGACGCCCCAGCGTCTCTCATTCCTCAATGTGCCAAAACCCGGAGAACCCGTAAAAAGCCTCTACCTTCAGACGGACTGGGGTATCGTCGACATTCTTTCCTCGATATCAGGCCTAGGCGACTTCGCATCAATCAAGGCAAATTCTGAAACTTTTGAAATATCAGGGAGAACATGCAGGCTAATTTCACTTCCCGATCTGGTACTGGCGAAGGAGTACATGGGACGTGAGAAGGACATTCTCGCGGCCAAGGAACTTCGGGCCATCGCTGAAATGCGGAAGAGGGCCAAGGAAGGCCCCGAGATTGAGATGGACTGACATTTGGAGTGCACCCCCCTCGAGTTGACTGCGACTTAACTCATAGGACTGGGCCCTGTCCCAACATTGACGGGCGTTATCAAGTCCCCTTTGCACCCCGCGTCCCTCAAAAAATGGTGCCCAGGGTGGGGATCGAACCCACACGACTTTCGTCGGCAGATTTTGAGTCTGCTGCGTCTGCCAATTCCGCCACCCGGGCAAAGAGGGTTAATCGGATGCCAAGGGAAGTCGGGAGGCAAGTCATCAGTGGGCGTCTTCCGCGGCCGTTGACATACCCCGACCCTGCCATCTCCACTTTGGCGATGCCCGACTTCCGAGTCCACGTCCTGCCCGCCGTATCCGATCCCGCCGAGATCGCGCTAAGCCCCGAAGAGTCCCACCACCTCGTGGCCGTCAACAGGGCCTTAGCCGGCGCGACCGTGGTCGCCTTTGATGGGAAGGGAAACGAGTGGATCTGCGAGCTACGGGACGCGGACAAGAGGGCCGCGCTCCTGAAGGTCCGCTTTGCCCAGAAGGCCAAGCCCATCCCGTGGAGGATCACGCTTGGGCAGGCGCTTCCCCTCGGGGGCGCGATGGACTCCATCGTCAGGAAGGCCACCGAGATCGGGGTGTCGGTGATCGTTCCGCTCGAGAGCGAGAGGACCCAGGTCCACCTGGACGCGGACCGCTCCGACCGGAAGATCGGCAAGTGGCAGACTGCGGCACTCGAGGCCGCCAAGCAGTGCGGCAACCCGTGGCTGCCGGAGATCGCGCCGGTGACCTCGGCGGCCGCCTTCATGGAGTCGGCCAAGGGATACGATCTCAAGCTGATCGCAAGCCTCCAGCCCGGCGCCAAGGCGCTAAAGGCGGTGCTCGCGCAGTACCGGGCCTCCCACGGCCGGGCGCCCCATAACGTCCTCTGGCTCATCGGGCCCGAGGGCGACTTCACCCCGGCGGAGATGAGCCTCTCGAGGACAAGCGGCTTCGAGCCCATAACGCTCGGCCCCCTTGTCCTGCGCTGCGAGACGGCCGCCGTCTACGCCCTGAGCGTCCTAAGCTACGAACTTTCCGGCTAGGACCCTTGCGGTCACCAGACCAAGAGGCCGCCGGCAAAGGTCAGGCCGGCCCCGACGCTGCAGAAGATGATCCGGTCGCCCTCGGTGAATATCCCCTCCTCGGCGGCCCATCCGAGCGCCATCGAGACGCTCGCCCCGCTCGTGTTCCCGTACTTCGCGATCGTCATCACGAACTTCTCGAAGGGGATGCCCACCCGCTTGCTTACGGCCTTGAGGATCCGCGCGTTCGCCTGGTGCGGGACCACCCAGGCGATGTCCTCCGGACGGAGGCGCTCGCGCCTGAGCGTCTCCTCGATCTGCTCGGCAAAGCCGATCACAGCGTGCTTGAAGACTGCGACCCCGTCCATCTGAAGATAGAATTGATTCAGGTCGCCCTTCGCCTCGGGCCAGGGGATGCGGGCCCCGCCGCCCTTCCGCTGGATCGCCGTGAACTGGCTGGCGTCACCGCTGATCCCCATGCGGTGGAGCCGGTGGCCGCCCTGGGCCCTCGTGAGGATGGCCGCTCCGGCACCGTCGCCAAAGAGGAAGGCGGTCTCGTGGTCCTGCGGGTTCGTGATCCGGGAGAGGAGCTCGGCCGTCACGACGACCACATTCCGGGCGGAACCCCCGAGGATGAGGGCGCGGCCCACCTCGAGCGCGTAGAGCCAGCCCGAGCACGCCGCGTTCAGGTCGAAAGCGGCGACGCGGGGAATTCCAATGAGCGCTGCAAGGGCGCTCGCCATCGAAGGGACGGGCTGGTCCGGGATGATCGTCGCCATGATGATCGTATCGATCTCGGTGACGGGCATTCCGGCCTGTGCCAGGGCGTGCTCGACGGCCACCGCCGCAAGGGACGTGGCGCTCTCATCGTCATTGGCGTAGCGGCGTTCCCTGATTCCGGTCAGCCGGACGATCTCGTCCTCGGTCCGGTTGGGGAAGGACTTTAGTATCTCACTGTTGGCCCGGATGTTCTGAGGGACTGTGAACCCCACGCCGGCGATGCAGACCGTCTCGGAGGCGGGCGTTTGGGGTGACGTCATTTGCGGCGCCTCTCCAGGTACTGGGAGACGTCGTCTCCAGAGACTCGGCCGCCCGGCCCCGTCGCGTCGATGTCGGTGATCTTGGAGGGATCAAGCCCCGCCTCCTGCGCAATTTTGGTGGCCCGGGGAGTCCAAATGACGTCCGCCCTCGCCTGCGGTGCGGATGGGGTCGCGGCGACGCCGGACTTGCTCTTGAGGTGCTGCAGGCTCACGTCCGAGGTCTCGATCTGGAGAAAAACCGTGCCCGAGGGCCTCACCTCGCCCGGCTGGATCTGGATCGAGCGCACGGTGCCCTCGCAGGGCGCCTCGAAGTCGAAGATCGACTTGTCACTCTCCAACTCTGCGATCCGCTGGCCCTTGGACACGCGCGCCCCGGATTGAATCTTCAAATTCACGACGGTCAGCTCGTTCACCGTCGCGCCCATAGAAGGCATGGGAACATCGATCAGGAAAGTTTCCATCAGGGTTTTGTGGGTCCAATCGTGGTCGCGGCCGCGTGCGCGGTCAACCCCGCAGCCAGCCTGTGTGCGGGCCCCATCAGCCGGTCCTGCCCTTGCGGACGGCCTTCCAAACCGCGAGGCAACCATCGAGCAGCCCCTCGAGCTCTCCCAGGGGGATCATGTTGGGGCCGTCGCTCAAGGCATTCTCCGGGTCCGGGTGGGTCTCGATGAAGAGTCCGTCAGCCCCGGCCGCGACTGCCGCCCTCGCGAGCGGCGGCACGAATTCCCGCTGGCCGCCACTCTTGCCGCCGCCGGCTCCCGGCAGCTGCACGCTGTGCGTGGCGTCAAAGACCGTGGGATAACCGTTCTGGCGCATGATGGCGAAGGAGCGCATGTCGACAACGAGGTTCTGGTAGCCAAAGGTCGTCCCCCGCTCGGTCTGCCAGATCTCCGCGGCGCCTCCCTGCTTGAGCTTGCCGGTGACAAACACCATCTCCTGCGGCGAGAGAAACTGGCCCTTCTTGACGTTCACGGTGCGCCCGGTGGCGGCCGCCGCCAGAAGCAGGTCGGTCTGCCTGCTGAGGAAGGCCGGGATCTGGAGCACGTCGCAGACAGCCGCGACCGCCTCGCACTGGCCGCGCTCGTGCACGTCGGTCAGGACGCGGAAGCCGTAGGCCTTCTTTACGAGGGCCAGGAGCGCGAGCCCCTCCTCCAGCCCGGTGCCCCTCGGGCCTGAACCCGAGGTCCTGTTCGCCTTGTCGAAGGAGCCCTTGAAGACGATGTTGAGCTCGGGGTGGGCGCCGGCGATCGCCGAGAGGCGGTCCGCCACCGCCCGGCAAACAGCCTCCGATTCCAGGGAGCAGGGCCCAGCGATCAGGAGAAGCTTTGACGGGTCGAAGATCTTCACGCGCGCGCCTTCTTGGCCCCCGCCTTCCGGTGCCGGATCGTCGCTGCGATGAACGAGGCAAAGAGCGGGTGCGCCTGGTTGGGCTTGGACTGGAACTCCGGGTGGAACTGGACGGCGACGAACCAGGGGTGGCCCTTAAGCTCGATGATCTCGACCAGGTTGCGCTTGGGGTTGATGCCGCTGATGACGAGCGCGGACTTCAGCCGCTCGACATAGGCGTTGTTCACCTCGTAGCGGTGGCGGTGGCGCTCGCGGATGAGCGTGCTGGCGTAGGCCTTCGCGGCCAGGGTCCCGGGCGCCAGCGCGCAGTCGTAGCTGCCGAGGCGCATGGTCGCCCCCTTGTCGGTTATGGCCTTCTGCTCCTCCATCATGTTGATGACAGGCTCCAGGCACTTGGGTTCGAACTCGGTGCTGTTGGCCCCGCGCAGCTTGAGCACGTTGCGGGCGATCTCGATCACGGCGATCTGAAGGCCCAGGCAGAGGCCGAAATAGGGAATGCCCTTTTCACGGGCATAGCGCGCGGCGGCGATCTTGCCCTCGGTGCCCCGGTCCCCGAAGCCTCCCGGCACGAGGATGCCGTCGAGCCCCTTAAGGAGCGCCATGCCCCCCTTCTTTTCAAGGTCCTCGGCATCAATCCGCTTCACGTTCACCTTGCACGTGTTCGCGATGCCCGCGTGGGTGATCGACTCGTAGACTGACTTGTAGGCGTCCTGGAGTTCGATGTACTTGCCCACCACCCCGATCGTGACCTCGTGCCTGGGGTTCAGGATGCGCCGGACGATCTCAACCCATATGTTCTTCTTGGGCAGCGGGATCGAGTATCCGAAAAGGTCCATCACGAGCTCGTCCATGCCCTCCTTCTGGAGCGCCAGGGGAAGCTGGTAGATCGAGGTGTCGACGTCCCGGCACTCGATCACGGCCTTGACCGGCACGTTGCAAAACATGCTGAGCTTGTCGCGCAGGTCCATGTCGAGCGGGTGGTCGCAGCGGCACACGAGCACATGGGGCTGGATGCCGATCTCGCGAAGCTTGGCGACCGATTGCTGCGTGGGCTTGGTCTTCAACTCTCCCGCGGCCGCCAGGAACGGCACGAGCGTCACGTGGATGAAGATCACGTCCTTCGGCTTCATCTCCAGGGCGAACTGCCGCATGGCCTCGAGGAAAGGGAGGCCCTCGATGTCCCCGGTGGTGCCGCCGATCTCTGTGATCAGCACGTCCACATCCTTTCCCCCGGCGTAGATACGCTCCTTGATCTCGTTGGTGACGTGCGGGATCACCTGCACGGTCTTCCCTAGGTAGACCCCGCGTCGCTCCTTCTGGATCACGCTTTCATAGATCTGGCCCGAGCTGAGGCTGTTTAGGTGGGAGAGCCGGCCGCTCGTGAAACGCTCATAGTGCCCGAGGTCCAGGTCGGTCTCTGCGCCGTCCTCCAGGACGTAGACCTCGCCGTGCTGGTACGGGCTCATCGTGCCCGGGTCCACGTTCAGGTACGGGTCAAACTTCTGTATACGGACGGAAAGGCCCCTGAGCTCAAGCAGCGCGCCAAGCGCCGCCGCGGTCAGCCCCTTTCCCAGCGAAGAAACAACTCCGCCCGTCACGAAGATGTATTTCATCCGAGAGGGTTAAACGCCGGCGGCCGAGTCGCGCAAGATTCTTCAAACCCGATCGGGCACCTACCTTAGGAAAACCGAGGCTGCAGCGACCGCAGCTATGATAAGGAGGCCGAGAAAGATCACCCAAAGGGCCGCCTTGACCAGCTTCAGGAGCACCCAGAGGACCACGGCGGCGGCCAGGGCCGCGCACGCCACGACAAACCAGTGGGGATAGGCCGACAGGGATTCGAACATGCCAGACAGTGGCATTGGCCGGCCGCCCGCGCAAAATGATTTGCCGAGCCCGTTCCGCCACCTCCAACTCGGCCCAGCATGGAAAGAAGGAACGTTAATTCAAAGCCCCAGCTCCTTGCATGGCTCCTGTGCGACGGCGTGCACCTGGACCCGGGCTCGGGGAAGCACACGATCCTGGGAGTCTTCTCCAACATCATGGCGAAGCACTTCCCGGTGGTGCACCCGCGGATGGTCTGGTTCCTCGCGATCACCGACGTCGCCGCCGGGACGCACCGGATGAAGATCTCCATGGGCAAGGACCTGGACGACCCTAAGCAGCTTATTGAGCGAGTCTTCGAGTCCCAGGGTCCCCTCGTAAGGATCAACCTGATCAACGAGATTCACAACCTGAGCTTTCCCGGCCCCGGGGACTACTCGATCCTGATCGAGATCGACGACGAGGCGCTTCTGGCGACGAGCCTGACGGTCGCCGCATCGAACGGATGAGCGCCGCGGTGGCTCAACTCGACCTAGTGGGGGTCGGCTCCCCGATCATGGACCTGGTCTCCAAGGTGCCCGACAGCTTCCTCTCGAACGTCTCGGGCGAGAAGGGCGGCATGGTGCTTGTGGACGACCTGGAGATGGAGCGAATCGTCTCCCTCCTGGCGACTCCGCCGGCCCAGACCACCGGGGGATCGGCCGCGAACGCGACCTTCAACGCGGCCCGCCTTGGCCTTCGCACCGCCTTTGTCGGCAAGCTCGGGAACGACCCTGTCGCAGCCGTGTACCGGGAGCGGTTCAAGATGGCCGGGGTGGACGTGTCGCGCTTCAAGTTCGGGACGGTCCCGAACGCACGCTGCCTGGCCATGGTCACGCCGGACGCCCAGCGGACGATGAGGACCAACCTTGGCGCCGCAATGACCCTTTCCCCCGGGGAGGTCACGCCCGCCGATTTCAGGGGCGCCAAGCACGCCCACATCGAGGGCTACCTGGTCTTCAACCAGCACCTCTGCGAGGCGGTCCTGAACGCCGCCCGCGAGGCGGGCTGCACGATCAGCCTGGACCTCTCCTCCTTCGAGGTGGTGAACGCCACGCGCGACTGGATGTTCAGGCAGTTCGGGCATGGGATCGACGTCGTCTTTGCAAACGAGGATGAGATCCGCGCGCTGTACCCGGGCCGGGGATCGGACTACAGGGCCCTGGCGAAGGAACTCGCCGGCCACGACGTGATCGCGGCCGTCAAGATGGGCAAGGACGGCTCGTGGATCGCGCGCGGAAACGAGATCCACCGGATGCAGCCCATCCATCTCACGGACGTCGTCGACACCAACGGCGCCGGGGACGCATGGGCGGCAGGCTTCCTCTATGGCTTTGTCCGCGAGCGGCCCCTTGCGGAGTGCGGAGCTATTGCCTCCATCATGGGGGCAGAGACGGTGCGGCACCTGGGGCCCCTGATTCCGGATGGCGCATGGGCAGGCGTGAAGAAGAGGATTGCAGCCGGAGCCTGAACTTCTGGGATCCCTCTAGAATCTTAATCTTTTCGGTAACATTCGTGGATAACGCCGCTTTTGGACAACAGGAGGCGGCATTCCAGCCGTCCCGCCTTAGAAATTGAACCCACCTCCCGCACTCGTATCGGCAAGGGGGGTCGTGAAGCGCTTCGGTGCTTTGACGGCCCTTGACGGCGTCACGCTGGACATAGCGCCGGGGGAATTCTTCGGGCTGCTGGGGCCCAATGGCGCGGGCAAGTCGACCTTCATGTCCCTTATCTCGGGGCTCCGCCCCCTGGACGCCGGGACCCTGACGGTGGACGGGGACGGGGTCTCGGCAGGCTCGGCCCGGGCCCGCCAGGCGCTCGGGCTCGTACCGCAGCACATCGCGCTCTATTCGGACCTAAGCGCGGAGAGGAACCTGCGGATATTCGGGGAGCTCTACGGGCTGCGGGGCCAGAGGCTAAGCGAGCGGGTGGATGTCCTCCTTGAGGCGGTGCAGCTTGCCGACCGCAGGAAGGACCTTGTGAAGGAGTTTTCCGGGGGCATGCAGCGTCGGTTGAACCTCGCCGCGGCCCTGCTCCATGAGCCCAGGCTCCTCCTTTGCGACGAGCCCACGGTTGGTGTCGACCCCCAGTCGCGCAACGCAATCTTCGACTTCCTGAAGGAGCTCAACCGCGGTGGCCTGACCGTGATCTACTCGACCCACTACATGGAGGAGGCGACGCGCCTATGCTCGCGGATCGGGATCATTGACCACGGAAAGATCCTGGCCTCGGGCACCATCGACGAGCTCCTCGCGAAACTCCCGTTTGAAGAGGAGATCCGGTACCCGTCGACCCCGGAGACGGGGGCGCTGTCGGGGGGGGGCGCCCCGGGGGGGTCGGGCGCCCCCGCGACCCTGGAGGGGGTCACCCGCTTCAGGCCCAAGCCCGGGTACCCGCTCAGCTCCTTCTACTCGGTCACCGAGAGGCACGACCTGCCGCCCCGGTTGTTCACGAGCCAGCGCCCCACCCTGGAGGCGCTCTTTCTCCAGCTAACCGGGCGCATGCTGCGGGAATAAGATGAAGGCCATACTCGTACTGCTTAGGAAGGACTTCGCCCTGCTGCTCAGGGACAGGGTGTCCATCATGATCACCTTCGCGGTGCCCTTCGCGATGATCTATCTCTTCGGGCTCATCTTCAACGTGAACTCCAAGGACGCGGGCCCAACGGGCGTGCCCTTCGCAGTCGTCAACCAGAGCGATAATCCCGCTTCGAAGACTCTTGTCGACGCCCTCAAGGCCGAGAAGACGTTCAGGGTCATCACGGACTTCAGGGTGGACGACAAGACGACGCGCCCCCTCACCGAGGAAGACCTGCGCCCCCTGATGAGGGCAGACCGCTTCAGGTTTGCGCTTGTCATACCGCCGGACCTGGTCCGCACCGACGCCATAGGCCTGCACCTAAAGACCTATTCCAACCCGAGGAACGAGATCGAGTCACAGATGGTGACCGGGATCCTGCAGCGGACGCTTTTCTCGAGCGTCCCGGAGCTCCTCGGCCAGTCGCTCCAGGCGCGCGCCCGCAGCGCCATAGGCAGCGCGCGCATCGACCGCTTCAACGCGACAATCGCGTCCGCTATCGCGAGGGAATTCGGGGGGGACGAGGCTGCGATAAGGGAGCGCATCTCAAACGGGAACTTTGGGTTTGACCGCCTGGACCGGGGCACGACAGGGACGGGCGCCCCCTCCTCCGGAGTCCGCGACGCCCTCTCGAACGTCGTGAAGATCGACAACGTGCAAGTGGCGGGCAACGACGTGGTCTCGCCGGCGGCCACGCTGCTCGTGGGCGGCTGGGCGATACAGTTCCTCCTGTTCGCGGTCACGGCGTCGGCGACCGCGCTCTTTCGGGAGAAGGAGCACGGCATATTCCAGCGCCTGCTCTCCGCCCCCGTCCGGCGCAGCGACATCCTCTGGAGCAAGTTCCTCTACGGAATCTGCCTGGGCCTGATCCAGCTGGTGACGCTCTTTTGCGCGGGGCAGATCCTCTACAAGATAGACGTCGCAAGCCACCTGCCTCTCCTTGCTGTGGTGTGCGTCTTCGCGGCGGCGGCCTGCACATCCTTCGGCATGCTGATCGCGGCCATATCACCCACGCCGGAGTCCGCGCGCGGGCTCTCCACCTTTGTCATCATGCTAATGTCGGCGATCGGGGGAGCCTGGTTCCCGGTGAGCTTCATGCCGGAATTCATCCAGAAGCTCAGCCGGCTGACGCTCGTCTACTGGTCCATGGAGGGCTTCAGCCAGGTGCTCTGGTCCCACGCCTCGCTCGCCGAGCTCCTGCCCACGCTGGGATACCTGGCCCTGACGACGGCGCTCATCATGGGCGTTTCCGTGTGGCGCTTCAACAAGGGCAGGATCTTCGAGTAGGCGCGAGGGCCCAAAATTTCTTTGCCGACGGGCCCGCTCTGGTCGAGAGTGGCCGATTCCCATGCCCGAGGACCTGACAAAGCTCGTGACCGACCTTGCCGTGCGCGCCCGCGCGGCTTCACTCGCGCTCGCGGTGTCGGGGGCGGGCGCCCGGAATGCCGCGCTAAGGGACCTGGCCGACCGCATTGACGGGTCGCATGCGGAGCTCCTCGCGGCAAACCGGGTTGACCTTGACCTGGCCGCCCGGAGCGGACTCGCCCCCTACCAGGTCGAACGGATGACGTTCACCCCGGAGCGGCTCGCGCTCCTGGCCGAGTCCGTGCGCCAGGTCGCGTCGCTGCCCGACCCGGTCGGGGAGGTCCTCGAGGAGTCGACGCGCCCGAACGGTCTCGTGCTGAGGAAGGTGCGGGTGCCGATCGGCGTCATCGGAGTCATATTTGAGGCGCGACCCAATGTGACGGTCGACTGTGCGGCCCTGTGCCTGAAGAGCGGCAACGCCTCGATCCTGAGGGGCGGCAAGGAGATATTCGAGACCAACAAGGCGCTTGCCGAACTGATCTCGGGATCGCTCGCGGCGGCCGGGCTTCCCAGGGACTGCGTCCAGCTTGTCCCCACGACCGACCGGGCCGCTCTCGAGGTGCTCCTCAGGCTCGATTCCCTGATCCATTGCATCATCCCCCGCGGCGGCGAGGGTCTGATCCGTTTCGTCGCGGAGAACAGCACGATCCCCGTCATCAAGCACTACACGGGCGTCTGCTTCGTCTATGTCGACAAGGCGGCGGACGAGGCCATGGCCGAGGCCATCGTCGTCAATGCGAAGGTCCAGCGGCCGGGCGTCTGCAACGCGGCCGAGCAGCTGCTCGTGCATCGGGACGTCGCGCTCCGGATCCTTCCGCGGATCGGCGCGGCACTTTCCGCGAAGGGCGTCCGGCTCCTGGGGGACGAGGCGTCCCGCAAGCTCCTGGGCGGTGCCGGCGTGGCCGTTGAGGCGGCCACGGCGGCCGACTTTACCAGGGAGTTCCTGGACCTGGTGATCGCCGTCAGGGTCGTAGGCTCCCTGGACGAGGCGATCGCGACCATCAACCGCGACAGCTCGGCCCACAGCGACGCGATCGTGACGGGCGACAGGGCCGCCGCGGACCGCTTCCTCGCGGGGGTCGACAGCGCAGCGGTGTTCTGGAATGCGAGCACGCGTTTCAACGACGGATTCGAGTTCGGGTTCGGCGCCGAGATCGGGATCAGCACGGACCGACTGCACGCACGCGGGCCCATGGGCCTGAAGGAGCTCTGCAGCTACAAGTGGCTGGTGACCGGAAGCGGGCAGGTGCGCGGATAGGTACCCGCCCGGGGGCACATGGCTCCAAGGATAGGGTTGCGCGGATCTATTCAGGCGGTTATGTTACTAACAGAGAGTTATGACCCAACGCGCCCTTAGTTTCCTGACGGTCCTGCTGGCCACGGCGGCGTTTGCCGGCGCTCAGAATGCGACCCCCAGCTCCACAGCCCCGATGCCCGGGCCCGCGACCCAAGTTACCCCGACGCCAAACCCTGACACATCGGCTATCGTGTTGGCGCCCAAGCAGAAGGACGCTTTCCCATTGCTACCCGTTGACTCCGATGGCGAGACCCGGAGCGTCTCCGCGGGCGTCGCCGCCGCGTTGGCATCGGGCATGCCCAAGTACAGCCCGCCAAAGCCCACGCCCACGCCGGCTGAAACGGCGACGGACTTGAGGGACGTGGACAAGCCCAAGAACGAGATCAAGCGCCTGCCCAAGTACGTGGTGCAAGAGAGCCGGCCACCGGTGTTCCGGGACCGCGACCTGTTCACGGCGGCCGGGATTGCCGACCTCTCGTTCAAGAGCCACCCCGGCCTCGAGTTCGGCAACATCCTCGGACTGAATTCCAGCGTCGCCACCCAGATGTACCAGGATGACGAGCGCCTGAGGAACATGAGCGACCTTTATGATACGGCGCACGCGATGTCGCTCGGCGGCGACGCCGCCGAAGGCCGTTACATTCTCGAGCAAAGCCAGGAAACCTATATGCGCGACCTCGACGGCTTCGGACCCACGGGATTGGCCGGGAGCAACGCGGGGGGCCCGGGTAAGTGACGGAGACGCTGATCCTGCGCGAACTGATCGCAGCCGAGCCGGGCTGGGTCTCAGGCGGCGCAATGGCGGCAAAGCTCGGGGTGAGCCGGGTGTCGGTCTGGCACCAGATGGAGAAACTTAGGGCCCAAGGGTTCTCATTCGAGGCCCAGCCCGCACGCGGCTACCGCCTCTCGGGCCGACCGGGGATGCTCCACGCGGGACTGGTCGAGGCGCAGCTCAAAATCAGGAGGAAGGGCTTCACCTTCGCGGTCCTGGACGAGGTTGACAGCACCAACGACGAGTGCGCGCGCCAGCTTGCGGCGGGAAAGACCGCGCCGTTCGCGATCTTTGCACAAAAGCAAACAAAGGGCCGCGGCAGGTTCGGCCGGGTCTGGCACAGCGCCGCCAAGGGCAACCTCTACTGCAGCTTTGCCTTCCGGCCCAGGATCGCGCCGGAGCGGATGCAGACGTTCACGCTCTGGATGGGGGTGACCATCTGCGAGCTGGTGTCAAAGTTCGTTCCTGTCCTGCCGGGGGTGAAGTGGCCCAATGACATCGTCTTCGGGGCCAGGAAGGCCGGGGGGATGCTGACCGAGGCCCGCGTCGACGCGGACGAGATCCGCGACATGGTGTTTGGGCTGGGGCTAAACGTTAACAGTCCCGCCTCCGACTGGCCGTCGGAGCTCTCCAGGCGCGCGGTGTCCCTCTCGGAGCTCGCGGGTGTCCCGATCGACCTGAACCGGCTCACGGCGGCGCTGATCGGCCGCGTCCTCTTGGCCTACGAGCGTTTCACCGATGGAGACCACGTGGACCTGTTCGCCGAGCTCTGGAACAAGCACGACGTCCTGCGCGGCCGCGAGGTCACGCTTGTCGAGGGGACCCGCAAGCGCAGGGGAAAGGTGCTCGGCGTTGACGACGTGGGATCGCTACTGCTGCGCGACGACCACGGCCACACCCGGGGCTTTCGAGCGGGCGAGGTGACGGTGGAGAAGGACGCCTGAGGGCCGACGCCGCCCCACCGGAGACCATGTCCGCACTCCCTCCCCAGCCGGCCATAGAGGTCACCCACCTGGTAAAGGCCTACGCGGGCGTGCTTGCGGTGAACGACATCAGCTTCACCGTGCCCAAGGGCGAGATCATCGGGTTCCTCGGGCCCAACGGGGCCGGAAAGTCAACGACGATGAGGATCCTCACGGGCTACCTCCCGGCGACCTCGGGTCAGGTATCGATCTGCGGCTACGCGGTGGCCTCGGAGCCGGACGCCGTGAAGAGGCGAATCGGGTACATGCCCGAGAACAACCCGCTGCCCGAGGAGATGCGCGTGAGCGAATACCTCTACTTCCGGGGGCGCCTCAAGGAGATCGCCCGGAGCAAGCTCGGGTCCCGGATCGACGAGGTGCTCGAGCTCTGCGACCTGAAGCGCGTGCGGCACAAGATCATCGGCAAGCTTTCCAAGGGATTCCGGCAGCGCGTCGGCATCGCCGAGTGCGTGCTCGCGGAGCCGCCAGTGATCATCATGGACGAGCCGACCATCGGGCTCGACCCCCACCAGATCCTGATCGTCAGGGACCTGATCGCGAGCCTGCGGGGCCGCATGACGGTCCTGATCTCGAGCCACATCCTGCCCGAGATCGAGATGACGTGCGACCGCGTGCTGATCATCAACCAGGGGAGGATCGTCGCCGAGGGCACGCCCGAGGACCTGCGGCGCGAGGTGCTCGGGCAGTCGGCCTACGAGATCGAGGCGGCGGGAGCGCTCGGCTCCCTGCCCTTCCTGCTGGGCACGATCGACCCCGGCCTCTCGGTGGCCTCCGAGGGCAAGGCCGACGCGCAGGGCTTCAGGACCATCAAGCTCAAGACCCTCAATCCCGAGGACGCGGGCGAGGCCATCCTGCGCGCGTGCCTGTCGGAGGGGCTGCGCGTGAGGGCGCTCAGCCGCGCCCACCCCACCCTGGAGGACGTGTTCCTGGCGGCCACGCGCAGGAGCTGGGACGCAGTGGCCGAGAACCCAAAGGCGAAGGGCCAGGGATGAAGCACTTCCTCACGATCCTCAGCCACGAGGTGCGCATGCTCCTTGTAAGCCCGAACACCTACATCGCGGCGGTGGCCTTCCTCGCGCTCATGGGATTCATCTTCACGGGAATCCTCGAGGACTACAGCAAGGCGGTGATGGACGTTTCGCCCGCGTCGGTTTTCTTTCAGCTCTATTACCTGCCGGTGTTCTTCATGGTGCCCTTGCTGACCTCGAAGTGCCTCGCCGAGGAGCGGCGCCTGGGGACCATCGAAACGCTGCTCACGACCCCCGTGACGACGACCGAGGTCGTGCTCGGGAAGTATGGGGCCGCCTACCTTCTCTACATCGCCTTCTGGGGCTCGACCTCCGGGCTCTTCTACATCCTTAAGCGCTTCGCGGGCGACGCCCGCCTTATCGACCCGGGACCGATCGTGGGCGGCTACCTCTTCGTCTCCGTCTCGGGCCTGCTCTTCGTGGCAATCGGCGTCTTCGCCAGCTCGCTCTCGAAAAACCAATCGGTGGCCGGCATCCTCAGCCTCACCTTCCTGGTCGCCCTCATATTCGGCGTGCGCTACCTCGGAGGGGTCTCGTGGCTCGACCGCGAGGCGCTCGCGCCGCTAAAGGACGCCGTCCAGTACGCCCAGATCAACCAGCATTTCCAGGATTTCACGAGGGGCGTCGTGGACACCCGGGAACTGCTCTTCTACCTGAGCGGCACCGTGCTCGCCCTCATCTTCAGCGTCCTCTCGGTAGAGGCGAAGCTCCTTCACAGCTAGAACCCGGCGAACCGTGATCGAAAGCTTCAGAGCTGCCCGTTGGGTTAGGACACTAAACCTGGTCCTCCAGGCCATCCTCTTCCTCACCTTTGTCGGCGGCCTCAACTACCTGGCGAGAAGCCATGCATGGCGCTTCGACCTGACGCGCTACCGGAGGTACTCGCTCTCGGCGGAGACGCTCGCCTACCTCCGTGAGCTGTCGCTTCCCGTCCACATCGTCGTGACGGAGAACGGGCAGGTGAACGACTCGGCGGACCCGGCCGTGGAGGGCCTCCTGCGGGAGTACGTGTATGCGACCGAGTCAAACCCGGGAGGCCAGGTTACCGTGGAGTACGTGGACCTCTACGAGGACCGCCGCAAGACGGAGAAGTACGGGATCGAGAATCCAGGCGTGGTCCTGCTCCTGTGCGGAGGGCGCCGGCGCGTCCTCACGCCGGACAACCTCTACCACCACGAGGACAAGGCGAAGAAGGACTTCATCGGGGAGCAGGCCGTGACGGCGGCCATCCTCGACGTGTCAAACCCGGACCGTAAGAAGATCTATTTCCTCGTGGGGCACGGCGAGCTAAGGCCCGACGACGTGGACCCGGCGCGCGGGCTCTCCATGGCCCGGGACCAGCTTCGCCTCAGGAATTACGAGGTGGAGACGCTCGACCTTGTCGCAACCCGGAAGATCCCCGCCGACGCGTCGCTCCTGGTGAGCGCCTCGCCGATCGACCCGTACACGCCGTTTGAGCAGGAGCTCCTGCGGCAGTACCTGGGGGCCGGCGCGGGACGCCTGGTCCTTTTCCTGGCCCCGGGCACTCAGCCCGGGCTGAGCGACCTCCTGATCGACGACTGGGGCGTCCTGGTTGACGACGACGTGATCCTGGACGCCGCCTCCGACAGCATGACCGAGGACGGCGACCTGATCATCCGGGCCTACACCACCCACCCGATCACGCAAACCCTGATCGACTACAAGGAGGGGTTGAGGATCGGCCAGGCGCGGAGCGTGAGGCCGCTGCCCGGACGCCCCGCCGCGGCCGGGCTCACGGTCGTCACGCTCGCCGCCACGTCGACCACGGCCTGGGGCGAGGTCGACGCCCGGCAGCGCGGCATCCAGCCCTACACGGCGGGCCTCGACATCAAGGGCCTTCCGCAGATGGATCCGCCAAACCGCCTCGGCATTGCGGTCGCCTCGGAGCGGGCGCCCGTGCGCGGGGACCTCCCTTTTAGCGTCCCCGGCGGCAGGATCGTGGTCGTCGGCACGGGCGACATGATCTCGAACGCCCGGGTGACCAACGCCGGGGCCCTTGGGCTTTTCCTCGGGGCCGTCAACTGGACGGTGGGCCGCGACATAGCCCTCAACGTGCCCGCCCGCCCGATCGAGCGTTTCTCCCTGTCGCTCAGCGCCGGCGACCTTGCCCGCCTGCGCTACACCCTCATGCTGGCGCTTCCCGGCATTGCCGCCCTTCTCGGCATCGCCGTATACTGGGCACGGCGAAACTAGGCTCCCACAGCCGATCCCTCCCCGCCCAACGACATGCGCTCCAAAGTCACACTTGTTCTCCTGTTCCTGAACGTCGCGCTCTTTTTCTTCATCTTCTACTTTGAGCGCGACTGGCGGATCGAGCGGGCCTCGCAGGAGGCGCGCCGCAGGGTGCTGGGGCCCGAGGCAGCCAACATAAGGAGCCTCGAGGTCTCTGGGGCGACACCCGGCTCGAGCTTTAGCCTCGAACGCAGGGGGGACGCCTGGTTCCTGACCCGGCCCGTGGAGTGGCCCGCAAACCTGAACGCCGTGAGCAGCATCCTGAACGAGCTCCAATTCCTCGAGCACGAGACAAGCTTCAGCACCCGAGACCTGGAAAAGGAAGGACGGAGGCTCGCCGACTATGGCCTCGACCAGCCGAAGCTGACCCTCTCGTTCACCTCCGGGGACGAGGGCGCGGCGGGACGCACCACCGTGCTCAGGATCGGCGACACCACCAAGGTGGGCGGCCACCTCTACCTGCTGTCCTCCGACGGGCAGAAGATCCACGTGGTCAGCCGCTCGCTCGCCGACAGCCTGTCGATACCGTTCGACCAGCTGCGCTCCGACGCCATCTTCTCGGTCCAGGTGTTCGAGGCGCGCTCGCTCAACCTGCAGACTGCGGCCCCGTCAAGCGTGCGGGTGAGGCTCGACCGCGAGGGGAGCCGCTGGCTCTTCAGGACGCCGGTGAACGCGCGCGCCGGGAAAAACGCCACGGAGCTCGCCATCAACGCGCTCGATGCGCTCCGGGTTAAGTCCTTTGTCCTGCAGAACCCGCCGGCAACGGCGCCCTCCTCGGCGCCCATGCTCAGGGTCACGATCGAGGGCAACAACCGCCACGAGACGCTCTTCGTGGGCTCCCAGACGGATGAGGACCATGTCTACTATGCGCAGCTCGAGGACCGCCGGGCGATCTTCACGGTGGCGATACCGGCCGGTCTCATGAACACGCTGCGCAACGCCGCCGACGACCTTCGCGACCGCCATATCCTCGATTTTGACGCGAGCGCGGTCACCTCGATCACGCTCTCCGCCCTCAACCAGCCTGAGCTGGCCCTCCAGCGCCTGGAGTCGGCGGCGGGGGCGCATGAGGCCACCTGGCAGATCATCCGCCGGGGCGGCGCCTCCCCGGGCTCGCAGACCCTGGCCGCGGACTCAACCGCGGTCCAGAAGCTCCTAGAGCAGCTGGAGACGCTCAGCGCGCTCCGGTTCCAGAGCGACGCCCCCACGAACGCCGACATCGAGGACTGGGGCTTCAACAGGCCGGAGCGTGAGATCGCGCTCACGATCGGCGGCACGCCGTCGACACAGGTGACCCTGCAGATCGGCCTCCCCACGAAGCGGGAGAACATCGCCTACGCCCGCATCGCGGGCCTGCCCTCGGTCTACGCGGTTGAGCCCGACATCCTCAGGGAGACGAGCGCCAAGCCGCTGGCCTGGCGCGAGAGGCTCCTCGAGACACTCCCGGCCTCGGCCCGCATCACCTCGCTCACGCTCACCAACACCGGCGACAATTCGGTGGTCTATTCGCGCAAGCTTGCCGACAACGAGGCCTGGGACAGCGCGCTCGCCACGGAGACCGCCCCCAGGAAGGCGGCGGTTTACGAGATCCTCACGGAGCTTCGGAGCCTTCGCGCCGCAAGCTTCGTGGACGACACCTTCCCCGACAAGGTGTTCGCGGCCGGTGAGGTGCGCTCGTGGAAGTACAGGCTCGACGCAACGGTGTCGCTGCCGGGCGGGGGCGGGGCCGGCCAGGTGACCACGATGACCCTCTGGTTCGCCGAGAGGACCGGCGGGACCGAGCAGCTCGCCGGCTCAAAGGACTTCGGGGCGGTGTTCGCAATCGAGCAGCCGCTGCTGGACGCGCTCTGGGCGCTCACCCAGCCCTGACCGGATGCCTTCCAGACTCTTAAGGCCATGCCTTGCGGGCGCCCGCTACTGCCTGGACTGTCTGCTGACGATCGGCGTCTGGACGGCGTGGCTGCTCCTGGTCATCCTACTCTGCTTCCAGCTCTATATCGGCACGGTCAATGAGCTGCAGGTGCCGAGGTTCCTCCTGCGTGCCATCGAGGACCACCTCGCCCAGTCGGGGGTGACCGTCACCTTCGGCAAGGCGACATTCGACCCGACGGGCCGCATCCTCCTCCAGAAGGCGCGTTTCAGGCTGGCCTCGTTCACCGAGCCCATAGCCACGGCCGACGCCCTCTTCATCCGCCTGGACCCCATCGCGCTCCTTGAGCGAAAGTTCGAGCCAAGCGAGATTCGCGCCTCGGGCACGAACCTCTTCATACCGGCAATGCTTTCGGCGTCCGGGAAGGCCGAGAAGCTCGTGCAGGACCTTGACGCGGGCTTCTCAATCACGTCCCGAGGGGACGAGTTCTCGGTGGACTATCTCAACTGCCGGCTCGGGGGCGTCTTTGTCTCGGCCCACGGCAAAATCAACGCGGGGACGGTCTCGCGCAACGCCGCGCCCGCGGGCTCCCTGCCCCTGGCTGAATTCGTCGCGATGAACTACGTGGCCCTGAGCAGCGAGTTTTCCCGGGCCGAGGACCGGATGGCGGGCCTGAACCACGCGGTCCTGACAGGGATCCTCACCCCATCCGACACGCGCGGCGCGATCGTCAATGCCGAGGTCTTCGCCGACGGCTACAGCCTGGACGGGCCGAAGCCCGTGGAGGCGGGCGCCATCCACGCGACGTGCCGCTTCCCACTCCTCGGGAACACGCCCATGATGACCTCGGCCTCGGGCACCGTGGCGAGCCTGCGGGTCGGGGACTTGGTCCTGGCGTCCGGGATCCACGCCTGGGTGCGCGGCGTCCTGAAGATGGACACGCTCTCATTCGATCCGAAGCAGGCCGAGATTACGCTCGGGGCCGTCTCCTACGGCGGGGCGACCGCGCAGGCCCCGATCATCCGGCTGACGCCCGACGGCCCCACCCAGGTCTCCGGGGACGTATCGGCGCGCTTCTTCGACCGGCCGGTCGCGGTCCGGGGCAAGGCGGACCTGGTCGCCAAGTCGGCCGAGGTCGGATTCGAGGGGCTGCTGGCCCCCGAGCTGATCGAGCCGCTCTCCGAGCACACTCACGTGAACATCCGCAGGTTCGCCGACCTGAGGGAGCCGATGGCCGTCTCGGGGAGCCTCCGGCTGGACCCGGGCTGGAAGTTCGCGGACGCCAGGGCGCGCGTGGACACGCGCGACTTCTCGTCCTACGGGGTCCATTTCAGCGAGGCGCGGGGCCTGGTCACCTTCGATGGGACCCACTTCGCGGCACGGGAGGCTGTCGCGGTGAGCGGCGACAACCTAGCCCTCGGGTCGTACGAGCAGAACTTCAAGACCCAGGAGTTCCGGTACCTGCTCTCCGGCCGGCTCAGGCCGCTCGATATCTCGCCCTGGTTTGCGGGCGACTGGTGGAACAACATCTTCAAGCCGTTCGAGTTCCCGGTGAGCCCGCCCGACGCCGTGATCGACGTGAGGGGCCGGTATGTCCGGAACGCGCCATTCTACGTCTTCGGCTATGCCGAGGTCAGGGGCGCCGTCATCAAGGGGGTGCCCTTCGACACGACGCATGTCCTGCTCTACGTCGACCCCTCCGAGTGCCTCGGGATCGACATCAGGGTCAGCCGGGACAAGGGAACGGCCCAGGGCTCGTTCAAGCTCGCGACCGATCCCCAGAAGGGCGGCCTCTGGAGCGCGCTCGACATCGACGCACAGTCGAAGCTCGATCCGGTCCCGCTCGGCAGGCTTCTCCCCCCCGACGGGGCCGCGGCACTGCAGGCCTTCTCCTTCGACAAGCCGCCGGAAATCGGGATCGCAGGACACTTTGACGGCCCCGCCTCGCCGGCGGACCGGCACAAGGCCCTTCACATGGAGGTCCACTCCGACTCGGCCCTTCGCATCCACGGAGTCGCGTTTGAGCGGGCATCCTTCAGTGTCGAGATCAAGGACGACACGGTAGACATTGGGGAAGTCGATGCGGGATTTGCCGGCGGCACCGTGACGGGATCGGCCCGGGTGACCGGATCCGACTCCGGGAAGCGGCTCCGCTTCAAGGCCGCGCTCTCCGGCGCAAGCCTCGGGCAGGCGGCCGAGGCCGCCGAGGGCTACGTGGTTTCGGGAAAGCCGGGGAGTTCCACGGCGCTCGAGACGTTCGCCAAGGCCAAGTCCGGCGTCAGGCTCGACCTCAACGCGACCGCGGAGGGCCGGCCGGGTGACCTCGCCTCGTTTGCAGGGGACGGGGACGTTCAGGTCCAGGGATCGAGCCTGGGCGAGCTCGAGCTCCTCGGGGGCCTCTCCAAGGTCCTAAAGTTCCCGGAGCTTCGGTTCACGCAGGCCAAATCGGCATTCAAGATCGAGAACGCTTCCCTCAACTTCCCGGACCTGAGCGTGGTGGGGGCAAACTCTATGATCCGGGCCAAGGGGACCTACACGATCGACAGGCGCCAGCTCGATTTCTCGGCGAACATCTATCCCTTCATGGAGAGCAAATCGCTCCTTCAGCTCTTTAACGCCCTGTCGGCCCCGATCTCGGCCGTCCTTAGGGTGCGCCTGACCGGGAGCATCGACAAGCCGGCGTGGAGGCTGGCGTACAGCCCGCTCAACCTCCTCAGGGAAGGCGAGCCGAAGCCGGAATTCCTGCCAAAGGACGCCGCTCCCGCGCCGTTGGCAAACCCCGCTCCCTGACGCACTAAGGGCGGCAGCCGGGAGCGCGCGCACACCGTAGAAGTGCGTAAACTCCGTGATCCGAAACACATTGCCCCGGGTCGGGCTAGACGCTTAATTCATTCGGGCCGCATGGACCACGTCAACACATTGCCCCGCCGGTCCTGGATCGAGCGGGCATCGCTCGCGCTCGCCGTGATCCTCATAGGGATTGGCCTGCTTTCGACTCTAGGCTGGTTCCTGCACCTCGACCGCATGGTTGAGCCGATCGAGCATAAGGCGCCGATCATGTTCAACGAGGGCCTTTGTGTCCTGGCGATTGGGGCAGCCCTCCTCGGCCGCGAGCTAAAGTCCCCCAAGGCCGCCTGGGCGGCCCTAGGCGCAGCCGTTGTGGGTGCCATGACCGCCCTTGAGGGGATCACGGGGGTTGACCTCAAGATAGACGAACTGCTCGCCCGCGACATCCTGCTGGTGGACACCGTCCAGCCGGGCCGGGGCTCGGTAATCGCCGCCTGCTGCATCACCGCGGCCGGCATCGCCGTCTTTTGGAGGATCTCGGAGAAGCGCGCCCGCGAGCGCCTGTTCGCGGAGGCCGTATCGGGCTCGGTCCTGGCGTCGGTGGGGTTCTCGACGATCCTGGGCTACGCCTTCGAGCTTCCGGCCGTCTACAACTGGGGCACGAACACGGCCCTCTCCGTGGGCACGGCCACGGCGCTCCTTGTCGCGGGCCTGGCGCTCCTGGTGCTCGCCTGGCGCGAGAGCCTCAAGGACGAGGGTGGTCCGCCAGCCTGGATGCCGATGCCTTTTGTCATCGGGAGCCTGACCCTGTCGCTCATCTTCTGGATAGGGCTACGGGACAGCGAGATGGCCAACATGGATGCGAAGACCGCCGCCGCGGCAGACCAGATCGCCACGAACATAAAATCCGCAGTCGACCAGCAGATGAACATGCTCGACCGGATGGCCCGCAACGGCACCGACAACCCCGACACCAACCTGGTGGCGTGGCAGACCGACGCTGCGTCGCTCTTCGACGACTCCAAGGAACTCGGATGCGAGTCGATCTCACTTATAGACGTGGTCGACTCGAAGTTCACGACCCGGTGGGTCTACCCGGCGCAGGAAGGCTCAGTGGCGGTCGGCTTCGACCACGCCTCGGAGCCCAGGCGGCGCGAGGCTATCGAGACGGCGAGGGCCAAGAACGGGCCCGAACTCACCTCGCTGCCCGAGTCCATTGGCAAGAAGAGGAACTATGGCTTCGTCATCTACTCCCCGATCGGGCGGAGCGGGAGCCCGAGCCACTACGCGGCGGCAGAGTACATTTACGCGCGATTCTTCGCCACCATCTACAAGCAGATGAAGCTCGGCCCGAACTACGAGCTCGTTGCAACCGTGGGCCGGTCGGAGGTCTACCGGTCCGCGCTCTCCGACAAGCCGAGCAAGGGGATTCTGCGGGAGAAGATCTACCCGAACCTCTTTGACCAGCGGATCCGCCTGGGCCTGACCCCGACCGATGAGCTGCTGCTGTCCAACAAGCGCTACCTGCCCGAGATGGCCCTGGTGGGCGGCCTGGCGATCACGCTCCTCCTGGGCTTCACACTCCACCTGGCGCGGCGCGCACGGGCGGGGCAATACCTCTCCGAGCTCTCGAACAAGCGCCTCGTTGCCGAGAACGAGGAGCGGCGCCGCATCGAGGCGCGGCTGAAAGTCTCCGACGAGCGCCTGAGGCTCGCGCTCGACTCCACGCAGATCGGCATATTCGAGTGGAACGTGCCGAAGGGCCACGTCTACTACAGCCCGGGGCTCTGGGGGCTCCTCGGCTACGAGCACGCCCGGATGCCCTCGACGCTCGAGGTCTGGCAGTCGCTCATCCACCCGGACGACCTCGCGGTGTACCGCAAGAGGACCGAGTCGCAGCTCAACGGCATCGCCTCGTTCATCGACCCCGAATACCGGGTCCGGGCCCGGACCGGCGACTGGCGTTGGGTGTACATGCGCTCGAAGTCCGTCCTTGCGGGCCCGAACGGGCGACCGACACGAATCATCGGGACGGTCCAGGACATCACCACCCGGCGCGAGTCCGAGCAGGCGCTGCGGGAGAGCCAGGCCGAGGCCCGCAAGCTCTCGCTCGTGGCGTCGAAGACGGACAACCTGGTCGTGATCGGCTCGGCCGACGGCAAGATCGAGTGGGTCAACAGCGCCTTCTGCCGCGTCATGGAGTACACGCTTGAGGAGGTCGTTGGGAAGGACCCGGCGACCCTTCTGAGCGGCCCGGACACCGACGCCGCGCAGTCGGACCTGATCCGCGACGAGATCGCCAAGGGCAAGGGAACCAACACCGAGATCATCCACTATTCCAAGTCGGGCAGGAAGTACTACCTCCACCTGGAGGTCCAGGTGGTCCGAAACCAGGCAGGCCAGGTCGAGAACTTCATCGCCATCGAGAACGACATCACCTCGCGGGTCGAGACCGAGAACCAGCTGAGGCGGGCCAAGGCGGAGGCCGACTTCGCATCCCGGGCGAAAAGCGAATTCCTGGCGTCCATGTCGCATGAGATCCGCACGCCGATGAACGGCGTAATAGGCATGACGAGCATCCTGATGGAGACCTCGCTCACGGCCGAGCAGCGCGACTTCGTGAACACGATCCGGACGTCGGGCGAGGCTCTGCTTACGATCATCAACGACATCCTGGATTTCTCGAAGATCGAGTCGGGAAAGATGGAGCTCGAGAAGGCGCCGTTCGAGCTGGCCCTCTGCGTCGAGGAGGCGCTCGACCTCTTCGCCCCGACGGCGGCCGCGAAGCGCCTGGAGATCGGCTACCATGTCGAGCCGGACGTTCCGCCCTGGATCGTGGGCGACGTGACCCGCCTGAGGCAGATCATCGTGAACCTGGTGAACAATGCCATCAAGTTCACGCCCACCGGGAGCATCTCGATCCAGGTGCGCAGGATACCGCTCGACGCCACGGTGAGGGCCACTCCGGCCGGCCGGATGCGCCTCGAGATCACCGTGCAGGACACCGGTATCGGCATCCCGCCGGACCGGATCGACCGCCTTTTCAAGGCCTTCAGCCAGGTGGACTCCTCGACAACCCGCAAGTACGGCGGCACCGGCCTCGGCCTGGCGATCTGCCAGCGCCTCTGCCAGCTGATGAATGGCGACATCCGTGTCGAGAGCACCCCGGGAAAGGGTTCCACCTTCACGGTGGCAATCATGACGGACGCCGCCCAGCGGCCCGCCGAGATCTCGGCGCCGCCATTCGCGGGCATCGACCTGAAGGGGTGCCTGGCTCTCTGCGTCGAGGACAACCCGATCACGCGGGCGCGCCTGAGGACCCTCTTCGACCTTCTCGGGGCCACCTGCGCGTTCGCAAACGACTCGGCGTCCGCAGCGGAGATGGCGCCCACCCTGCCCACCCGGCCGGCGATCGTCATACTCGACCTCCCCGAATTCGAGAGCCAGCGCGCCCTGGACGTGGTGAATGAGATCAAGTGCCCGAGGCTCGTCCTGTTTCGGCTCGGGCAGACCCCGCCCGCGGCGCCCGGGGACGGGTTTCCCTACGCGACGCTTTCAAAGCCGATCAAGACCCTGCCCTTCTACCAGGCCCTCGCCCTCCTCGGGCACCGCACGGGCAGCGGAGGGATCGTGGTCCAGGCCCGCCACGAGGGGCGCCCGATCGCGGAGGAGATCCCCCTGAGCGTCCTCCTTGCCGAGGACAACGCCGTCAACCAAAAGGTCGCGCTCCGCTTCCTCGAGCGCATGGGCTACAACGCCGACGCCGTGGGCAACGGCCTGGAGGCCGTGAACGCATTCCAGAACCGAAGCTACGACCTGGTACTGATGGACCTCCAGATGCCCGAGATGGACGGGCTCGAGGCAAGCCGGCGCATACGGAGGACGCTGCCCGCCGAGCGCCAGCCGAAGATCATCGCGCTCACCGCCAACGCGATGCAGGGCGACCGGGAGATCTGCCTCGACGCGGGAATGGACGACTACATCTCGAAGCCCGTGAAGATGCACGAGATCGTGGCGGCGATCAGGCGCCAGTTCCCGAAGGCCAAGGCCGCGCCTACGGCCGCCCAGTGACCCATTGCGAGAGCCTCGCGATCTCGGCCGAGCGCGAAGGCTCGCCCGCGAGGTTCGTCATCTCGAGCGGGTCCCTCTCCAGGTCGTAGAAAAGCCAGGGCCTGCCGGACCCGACGAGCACGAGCTTGCGCTCGGCCGTCCGAACTCCGGCCCAGGCGCGATCGCACTGGTCGGGCAGCTCAATGACCGAGGGCATTGAGATCCTTGCGGCGGCCTCCCGCGGCAGCTCGAGGGGCCCCGTCCCCCTGGCCCACCCGCGCGCCAGCTGCGGCAGGCCGAGGAGCGAGACGGGCGCCCCGTCCCTGCGCGCCGCCCCCGGAACGCGCACCACGAGCGGCACGCGTATGCTCTCCTCGTGCGGCCATCCCTTGCGGAAGAGGCCATGGGACCCGTGCATGTCGCCATGGACGGACGTCGCGACCACGTGGGTGTCTCCCGGCAGGGCCCCGACCAGGGCACCCATGGCCCTGTCGGTAGCCTCGATGTGGGCGTGGTAGCCGCTCAGCTCGCGGCGTGCGCGCGCCGCGACGGCGGGGTCGGCCGGCACGTTGCCCCTAAGGGTGAGCCCGCCGGGGTCCCGCGGAGCAACACCCCCGGAGGGTTCGCCGTAGGGGGGATGGGGCGCCTCGAGGCTCACTACGGCAAACCAGGGTGATTGGAGGCCCTCGAGGACCCCGAGCGCCCGCCGGCAGACCACGTCGCTCTGGTAGCCCGGGAGGCGCACGGGCGCGGGAAGGCGGGTTCCGTGGAGCCAGGGGTCGTTCAGGAGGAAACCGCTTTCAAAGCCCTCCCAGAAGCCAAAACCGCCCCGGCTTTCCGGCGGGACAACCATCCTCGCGTGTTCCTCGCCCACGAGGCTCGCCCCTCTCTCCCGCCTGGCGAGGTGCCACTTGCCGAAGAACGCGGATTCGTACCCCAGGTCGTTCATGTCGTGGGCGATCGTCCTGGCGCCCGCCGGCAGGGGATCAAAGTAGTCCCTGATCCCGTTCTCAGGCGACGGGACTCCCGTAAGGAGCGCGGCCCGTGCAAAGGGCCCGAAAGGATGGGGTGTCACGGCCTGGGTGAAGGTCACGCCCATCTCGGCCAGCCCGTCCATGAACGGCGTCCTCGCATCGGGGTCCCCTGCGTAGCCACAGGCCTGCGCGCGCCACTGCGTGGTCACGATCCATAGGATGTTGGGAGGCATGAGGAGTGCGACGGCCGGGGTTGTTAAACCACGACGACTAGACTACCTTATGGCCTTACGTGCAACCCAGCGTCAGAAGCAAGGCTCCGTGGTGGCTATGGCCCACAATCCTTTCGTTGGACGCCCCCCTTGTGGCCGTCCTGTGGCAGCGTCTGGTCGGCGCCGCCGCCTTTGCCCCCGCCGGGGGCCCGGAGCGGGTCGTCCTTGGCTGCTCGGTCTGGCTCGCGTACTCGGCGGACCGCTGGATCGAGGGATGGAGGCTCGATCCCGAGACCATAGGGACGCACCGCCACCAGTTCTACCAGCGCATGAGGTGGCAGGTCGCGGCGCTCTGGGCGGCGGTGCTTGCGCTCGATGTCACCGTCGCACTTAGGTGGCTGCCGTCGACCGAGTTCCTTGCCGGCCTGCTGGTGCTGGTCCCCGTCGCGGCCTACCTGCTTTCGCACCAGCTGGTCCACCGCAACAGCCGCTGGAGGCTCCCGAAGGAACTTTGCGTGGCCTTGCTCCTGGGTGCGGGCGCCGCGGTGTTTTCGGTTGGCAGGCAGGGCGTGCGCCTCGCCCCGATCGCGGAGCCCCTGGGTCTCTTTGTCCTGCTCTGCTTTTCAAACTGCACCCTGATCTCGGTTTGGGAGCACGAGATCGACCGCATCCACGGCCAAACCTCCCTCTCCCACCAGTTCGCCGGTGCCAGGGCCCTGGCGCACCTACTGCCGTGGGTGATCGCTGCCGTTTCCGCGCTCGCCTGGACATCGGGAGGGCGCGGAACGGCGGCGGCGTGCGCCGCGGTGAGCGCAGTCCTCCTTGGACTGGTGGACCTTGCCGAGAAGAGGACCGGCCGAATGCCGGCCCGGGTGATGGCGGACGTCGCGCTTCTCACGCCCCTTGTCCCCGTAGTATGGGGCCACGCGTGAACGCCGGCAAACGGGGATTTGACAGGGTCGGGCGGTGGTACCGCCCGCTCGAGCTGCTTGCCTTCGGCGGGGACCTTGAGCGGGCGCGCTTCATGCACCTGGGGAGACTCGCCGAGAGGC